>Ga0136588_1000397_pt1 | contig 16305 bp, 13 predicted proteins | sample AntRauMFilla1564_FD_104782 | JGI IMG/M metagenome (GOLD analysis project Ga0136588, IMG submission 104782) | Saline lake microbial communities from Rauer Islands, Antarctica - Metagenome Filla 1 #564 | ecosystem: Environmental > Aquatic > Non-marine Saline and Alkaline > Saline | place... | reverse complement strand
TATCTTATAACTATTTAATATGAACGTAGTGGGGAGGTATTCTAGTGCGAAATTTTTATTATTTAACATAACAAAGTAATATGGCATCATGTCGCGGCTTTCGCTGATATATTCAACGATATGCAAGTCTATGTTTATGATGTTGATGGTAGTGCTATTGGTGAAAAAACTATTCCAGTTCACCTTGCTCCAAAAGAAAAAGTAGTTGCTGCTTTACAAAAAGGCAACTGGGATACTGATGGTTCTATTGTATTTGAAAACTATCTTCCAAGCATTTCGGTTGTTTGGAATGGTATTACTCTTGATCGTGAACGTATGAGAGGACAAAGAGACGCTCGCCGTCTTTATGTTGAATTAGATTGTGAAGAAGAACCATGTAATTCTGAAATTATTCATACTGATTTTCAAACCGTTCCTTACAAGTTAAGTTTTGAAGTTACTCTTTGGGCTAAGTATATGGATGATATGGCTCAGATGTTAGAAAATATTCTCCCCTTCTTTCACCCAGAAGCATATACAAGTTTCTATGAGAAAGGTATTCAATCAGAAAGAAAGATTAAGATTGAACTAGAGAATACAAATCTGAATTTTGTTTATGAGTTAAACCAACCAGATCGTAGAGTTCTTCAATCTAACCTTACATTTAATGTAGAGTGTAATTTTTATAAGCCTGAAAATCCAATTACTAAACCAATTAAACGCATCTACATAGATATTGCTGATGTACAAAGCGAAACTTCTGCTTACGGTGATACTGTTATGGTAGAGGCAAGCGGCGGTGCTTGTTTTGTGGATATTGATGATAATCTTAGATGGTTTATTAAACAGTTCAATCAAGAAAATGAAATTTACGCAGCGCAGAGATATAATGAAACTCAAGGATTGGCTCCTCAGCCACGTACTGAAGAATACCCATCGTTAACTGAACAAGAAATTGAAAATGAGTTTAAACGTGATCCTGTATTTGATCCAGAGTCAGATGAATATAAGTTTACGAAAGCTTCTGCTGGTCAAAATGTTTATACTATAGTTGATAGTTCAGTAACAGCGGGAGATTCAATTCTTGCTCAAGTTTATAATCCTTATAGAGAAAAGATTATATTTGTTCAGAGTGTATCTGTAAGTAATGGTCAGTTTACATTAACTCTTTCAGATACACCACCAGTTGAAGGATATGATATCGTGTGGAGAAAAGTATGAGTAACAATAAAAGAGCACATAAGCAATTATCTGATGCCCTTGAGATCGACCCAGACACAGAAACTGGAGTAGAAGAAGAGGAAGATAATGCCGCAGAACTTATGGCTAGACTTAGTAAATTTAAAGAAATGAAAGAAGACGCTAAAAAAGCTGCTGCTGAAAATGATAATGATTTTATTAAAGAAACTCTTCGTGAATTAGCTCTCATGGGACTTCATGCTGGTAGAGTATTAGAAGATGAAATTGAAGTAAATGCTAAAGGGAGAGACGTTGAATGTCTCGCTGGTATTATGAATGCTACTAGGGATGCTTTAAAGAAACTTCAGGATGTTGATTTGGATGATAAAAAGATGACTATTGAAGAAAAGAAATTAGCTATAAGACAATCTAGTAATGGCAAACCTAATTTAACTCAAAATAATATGTTTGTTGGTTCTCATAATGATATGCTTAAAGCAATGAGAGATATTAAGAAATTAGATGAGAGTAATGAAAATAATATTATTGATGTGGAAAGTGAGAATATAGATGCCGATTGATTATTCGAAACCAGGGATGAAAAAACCAGGAGCAGTCTATGAATGGACATCTGAGGAACAAATTGAGTTTATGAGATGTGCTCAAGATGTTATCTATTTTGCTGAACATTATTTTTATATTGTCCATCCTGTTAGTGGTAGGCAGCTTATTAAATTACATGATTTTCAGAAAAACATGCTCAAAAATTTCCAAGCCAACCGATTTAATATTGTGTTGTCTAGTAGACAGATAGGAAAAACTACTTGTTCGGCTATTTACCTCCTTTGGTTTGCTATGTTTAATCCAGATAAGAAAGTAGCTATTCTTGCTAATAAACAAAACACTGCTGCTAAAATTGTTTCGGATTTAAAAATGGCATATCTAGAAATGCCAAACTTTATAAAACCAGGCATTGAAAAGTTTGATGCTCTTGGTATTACATTTGATACTGGATCAGCTATTTTTGCTTCAGCAACTTCTGAAGATGCTATTCGTGGTCATTCTATCGCTTTACTTTTTCTTGATGAATTTGCGTTCGTTCCTGAAAATGTAGCTGACTCGTTCTGGGCAAGTAACTATCCAACTATTTCTTGCTTACCTAAGGATACTATTTTATTAACCAAAAATGGGTTTGAAGAAATTGGTGATTTTATTCCACACGGTTCTAGTAAAGGTGACTATGTTCCTATAGATGGTTTAGACGTATGGGGTAAACTAGGATTAGAAACAGCCTCTCATTTTTACGTATCACCGAAATCAAACACAAAAATTATAAGAACTCGTTATGGGTTAAAACACGAATCTACTTTAGATCATCCAATTTACACTCTTGATGATAACTCTTTAAAAATGAAACGTAGCGAAGAGATAGAACTCGGTGATTCTGTTAGAGTTGATTATGGTATGCAAGTTTTTGGTAATAAAGATGTTATCAATTACGAAGATAAAGGTAAATACACCAACGGAAAAAGTTATTCGTTAGTAGTACCTAAACTAGATAGAGAAACTGGATATTTAATTGGTGGGTACATTGGTGAGGGTTGGATGTCTCAAAATAACGTTTTTATATCTAATAGCGAAACAGGGTTTAGAGAAGCTTATATTTCATCTGATGTATTCTCATTTAAAACGACGAAATGTGATACCCAGAAACTATCTTCTAATCAAGAAACATATAGATTTTTTAAGTATATACTTGGTGATGTGTCTGATAAAAAATGTCACGAAAAGACAATTCCTAAATCTATACTAAAAGCTTCAAAAGAAGTACAACAGGGATTTTTGGCTGGGTTAATTGATGCTGATGGCTCAGTATTACCAAGCGGGGATGTTGTCATAACATCTACAAGTGAGGCGCTATTATTACAATCACAAATGGTTCTTTTGAACATGGGAATAATTTCTAATTTACATAAATTGAAAATTGATAAGAAGAAAATTATCGGTAATTATGTCTTGCCTCAAGGAAAAACTGTGAAACCCCTAAAAGATTCGTATCATTTGGTTATTTCTAGGTGCTTCGGTAAAGAAATTAAGGAGTTTGGTTTAAAATTAAGTAGAAAGAACTCTAAACTAAGAACTGATATTGAGGATAGGTATAAAAATAAACAATTTAAAGTTCCTTTAAATAAACTAGTGAAACAAGAATTGTTAAAAATATTTAAAATATCTGGTTTAACAAAAAAGTACTTCAGAGATAATGGTTTACGGTTAGATAAAGTTTTTAGTGCTCAGTCTAGTAATACTAATATAAATTGGCTTAAAAAGTTTATTAAAATCTCAGGAAACAGTACTGAATTATTAGATGATATATTACAAAGTAAATGTTTTTTCGATGAGGTAGTTTCTATAGAATATAACGAAACTGAAACCTATGATTTAACTTGTCCAGAAACTCATAGTTTTTTACAAAATGGTATATTAGGAAGCAACACTGGTGGTTCATGTATTATTGTATCTACCCCAAACGGTACTGGTGGTCTATATTATGACATATGGCGTAAATCTAACCTACCAGAGGGACATGAAGCTAAAAGTGCCTTTAAGTCATTTAAAGTGAATTGGTGGGAAGTTCCAGGCAGAGATGATAATTGGAAAAAAGAAACGATAGCTAATATTGGTAAAGTTCGTTTTGCAGCAGAGTATGGTTGTTCATTTACTGGTTCAACACATACACTTATTGATGGTGATGCTTTAGAAAGGCTGATCGGCAAAGAACCTATATTGATTCCCGAAGATGGTTATTATATATGGAAGAAACCTGAGCAAGGTAGACTGTACATGTTTGGGGTGGATGTTGCTAAAGGTTCTAACAATGACTATCATGTAATTAATATTTTTGATGTTACACATTATGGAACTACTGGTAGAATTGAACAGGTTGCTATGTATCGTAAAAATGATATTGATCTATTTGCTTTTATCGCAAAGATAAAAATGATAGCATCACATTGGGGTAAGCCTCCTATTATTGTAGAAAATAACCATCTTGGTTCCGTTGTTTGTACTGATCTTTTTGAATCAGAATATGATAATCTCTTTTATGATTATGAAAAAGGAGATTATGGAATTAACGCCAATATTAAAACAAAGCCTATTGCTTGTAGTTATCTTAAGCAAGACATTGAAGAAGGAAGAATGATAATTAATTCAGAAATTTTAGTTTCTGAGTTAGGTTTCTTTGAGGAGACTCGTCGTGGTGTATTTGAGGCTCGTAAGGGTAATATGTTCCATGACGACACTATAGCTGCATCTTATTGGGTAAGTTATTGTTTACGTTCTAGATTCTTTGAAGACTTCCTTCATTACTTTAAGGATAAAGACCACGCTGCTGTTAAAGAATTAACTAATAGTAATACCGATGAATTAGCAGATGAGGATATTGCTAGTTCATTTTTCGGTGGTTTAGGGGATGATGATGATGCCAATATGTTCCAAAACGATTTGTCAAAAATATAAATAGTTTTTAATAAGCTTTAAAACACCTTTTTCTGTTAATTACAAGTATCTACGTATAAATAATAACAGAACAGATAAGGAGCTTACTATGGTGCAGGTTTCCCCAGGTGTAGAGATTATCGAAAGAGATTTCACTCTTCGAATTCCAGTTCAGACCAGTTCAACTGGCGCAATTGTAATTGCGGCTGAAAAGGGACCAATCAATACCCCAGTACTTATTAATACTGAAAAAGATTTAATTGAAACGTTCGGTGAACCAGATAATGTTAATTTTAAACATTGGTTTACCGCTCAAGCCTTCTTAGGAGGCTCAGACCAGCTTTGGGTTGTCCGTACTGAGGACGATCAGAAAAACATTGCTGGAATTACCGTTGGTATTTCGGGTGGCGCAGACGTTGGATGCGGTACAGAAATCCCAGGTGCTTTCCCAACACCTAAGTTGGCAGAAAACTTCCCACTCACTTACGATGGCGTAGACGAGACGGAAGCAATCGAAGGTGGGTCTCCTGTATTTAATCAGGAACTCTTTAAGATTTGGGGTGTGGGTGCTGGTCCGTACTATGAAGAGGTTCAGGTTGTTATTATTAATAATAATGACTATACTCAGCTTCTTAACTTTGAAGAAGAACTTGCTCAGGTAACTACTTCTCCAGAGAAACAAGCAATCATCAAGAAGTTTTATACTGGTACTCCAGCCGCTTCTGCTGATGCTGTTTGGAACAATAACCCATTACCATCTACTGATGATTATTATACTGATGCTGGTGACTATCTTAGTTGCTCACTTCTTAAAGATGATATTATCACCCAGACTGTAATTTCTGGTCAGACTATTTGGTCTGTTGATCAACTTGCTCTTGCAGAATACACTGGATTTGAATTCGGACCATCTGCTTCTGATGAATTTGCTCTTCTTGTATATGATCCAAATGGTAATGTTTCTAGTTCTTATATTTCTTCAACTGACCCAGAAAAAGTAGACGATTTTGGCAACAAAATGTTTGCTCCTGATCAGGTTAACGGAAATGACTCATTGATCTACTTCTTTGTAGCTCATAGTGAATTTGCAGCATCAGGTGTTACTCCAGTTTCTACTGGTAAAATAAACCTTGCTGGAGCAGACCCACTTACTGGTTCATTCAATTCGGATGGTACTCAGAACGGTAGTCTTGCTGATCTTAATGGTGAAATTGAAACACAGTTTAGAGAATACTTTACTAACAAAGAAACTATTGAGATTGACATTCTTCTTGATCCAGATTACCCAACTGTAATTAAACAGGCAATTGATGATATTTGTAAGAATGTTCGTAAGGACTGTATGGCTATTCTTAACATCCCAGAAGATCAGATGGTTAATCTTCAGACTCGTAAGCAACTTAAGAATTTTGCTACTAATATGAAGGATTACATCAATGGTTCCTTGAATATCAACTCTTCATATAGTGCTATCTATGGACAGTACATTGAAATTTATGATCTCTTTAACGAAGTCAATAGATGGGTTCCTGTAACTGGATATGTTGCGGGTGTGATTGGTCGTGTAGACTTTAATCAGGCTCAATGGTGGGCACCAGCGGGTCTAAACCGTGGTACTCTTGATACTGTGATTAGTGTTGCTATTAATCCAACTCAACCACAGCGTGATATTCTTTACAGAAACCGTATTAACCCAATCATTAACTTTGTTGGTCAGGGTGTAGTTATCTGGGGTCAGAAAACTTTACAAGCTCGCCCAAGTGCCTTTGATAGAATTAACGTTCGTCGTTTATTCTTACACCTTGAGCGTAGCATTGAGAAATTCGCTCGCTTCTTCCTTTTCGAAATCAACGACGAGCTTACTCGTTCAAGATTCCGTGGATTGGTAAATGGTTTCCTCGCTGAAATCAAGAGTCGTAGGGGAGTAACCAACTACCGTGTGGTAGCAGATTCGAGTAACAATACTTCAGATGTCATTGACAGAAATGAGTTTGTTGCTGAAATTCTCATCCAGCCAGCTAGAGCAATTGAATTCATTCGACTTGTATTCACTGCTGTTGGTACTGGCGTAAGCTTCTCCGAAGTGGTGGGTGGAGCATGAGACAAATAAGAATAACAGGAGGTAATTAATATGCCATTTCCAGAAGGTGTAGAACCAATGAACTTATATAGCTTTCGTCAGACTGTACGTGACGTTAGCAGACCATATTTGTTCATGGTAGAAATGCCGTTTATTGACGGTAACAATGCAAAAGTCACTGCTTTTGCTCGCTCAACTACATTACCTAAGTACTCAGTTGGTACTATTGAGATTCCTTTTCAATCTCAGAAGCTTCGCTTCGCTGGTCCAGCTACTATTGACGGTACTTGGCAGATTGAGTTTCTTTGCGACGAACTTCATAGTCTTCGCAACCGTTTTATGCAGTGGCTCCAAATAGAATACAACCCACAGGCGCTTCTTGCAGGCGCTCCAGTTTCATATAAGTATGATAACTGTAAAGTTTATCAACTTGCTCGTAATGGTGAAGTTGTTGTATCCTATCAGTTTGTTGGATTATTCCCAACTAACGTAGGCGAAATCGCACTTAACCATGAAGAAACTGGTTTCTCAAGATTCCCAGTTGAGTTTGCTTATGACTACTTTACTGTAAGCAGTGATGATCCATTCGACGCTGCTCAAGATGTAGTTGCGTTTAACTACAACGATGTTGGTATAGCCAATGGTACTGATCCAGGCGCAATCGTTGAAGGCGAAGATATCAACGGTGACGTTGGTGTCGTTGGTTCAAACGCTGGAGCTTAATATTATTTGATATCTGTATAGAGTGTGTGTGAGTTAATTATATCATTAACTCACACACTCACGGGTATTTTTAGGAGAGTGTATGCCATTTCCAGCATCTGATGTATTTAACGGTGAAAATGAAATAGTAACCCTTAAAGATTTTCGTTATTTAGTTAACGATATTTCTCGTCCTTATCTATTCGAACTTCAGATGCCAATGATTGATACTGATAGTATTAAAATGTCAGCATATGCTAGGTCTACAACCCTTCCTGGTTATGAGTTAAATGTAGTTGATATTAAATTTCAAACTCAAACATTAAAAGTTGCAGGGGGTTCTAGTGGATCGCAGAGTTGGACTGTTGAGTTTCTTTGTGACCCAGTATTTTCTTTAAGAAGTAAATTTATTGCGTGGATGAGTTTAGCTTATGAACCATCTAGATTATTAACTGGTTCTCCTCAGTCATATAAGAATGATGCCACCAGAATAACACAGTTAAGTAGAAAAGGCGATCCTGTCCAAGGTTATAACTTTATAGGTATATTTCCTTCAAAAGTTAGTGATATGACAGTATCTCACGAATCAACAGACTATCATAAGTTTTCGGTAGATTTTGCTTTTGACTTTTTTACTGTTGAATCATTAGGTATAAATAGTATTAACACTAATGTTAATTTAGGGGTTACTGGTCTTAATCAGAGAACAACCAATAGCGGGGATATTAACACTCGTATTGGTAATTTTAGTGAGAGTACCCCAGCGGGTATTACTAATTTCATCTAGTTAGATTTTAAACTTATATGTTATAATAACTAAATCGCTTATATTATGCGATAATAAAAAGGAGTTAATTTATGTCAGATCGCCCAGGTTTTGATATCAAGGATTTGAAGAAGGTATATGCTACTAAATCAAGCCCTGAAACGACCGTAAAGCTTTGTTATACACAACGCGAGGTTTATATTCGTCCTATGAAAATTAAGGACAAGAAAGAAGTACTCAAGGCAATTGAGTCTAAGAAAGAAAACATTATCAATAAAGCCCTTGATGAAATCATTGAGAAGTATGTAGAACCTGTTGATGGTGATGAGTTCGAGGTTAAACATTTAACTACACAAGAAAGACATCAGATTCTAGTTCATATCAGAGTAGCCGCTGCTGGCGAAACTGCAAAAATCGTTCATGAATGTCCTCATTGTGAAACTCTTAATAGGAACATCGAATATAACTTAAATGATATGTATGTCCAATCTTATAAAGAACCAGAAACTGGTAATTTTATTGAGTTGGCAGAGGGGGCTATTAAGGTACATCTTGGTCCTATGACAAGAGACACTGAAGTTCAAATTGAGTCTTATATTAAGAAAAACAGAATCGAGACTGCTTCTGAAAAGAATTTTGCTCTTATGTCTGGGGTAATTAAGAAAATAGAAATGAATCAAGATGATATGATTGGTGAGGTAACTATGTCCGTTCAGGATAGAGTTGAGTTCTTTGAAAATCTTTCTAATAAGGAATTCGAAATTATAACTGAATATTTTAAGTCTATTGATTTTGGCGCTAAGATGCCTTTTGACTTTACGTGTGAAAAATGTGGTCACTCAGAAGAGCAGGAAGTGAACGTTGCCGTTTTTTTTATCAGTTGATGTTAATGGACAGTTGCTACCAACAGGTAGTCAATGAATGTATTGAATTAGCCATTTGGAGTGCTCCTTCTATAAATATACCTCAGATAGACAATTTAGATATTGTTGAGTTCGAAATATATCGAAAAGTCTTCAGAAACAAGTTTGAAGAGGAAGCGAAAAATAAGAACGAATTCATCAAGAATACATTTGAGTTTGCAAGAAAGGGCATTGAAGTTATTTGTAAGACGATTGCTGGGGCATTCGGGACAAAAACAAATACAAATAACTTAAAATAAAAATTATGGCACTCGGAGCAAAAGCAGCAATAGCACTTATTCAAGCAAGACAAAAAGCAGCCGTCGAAAGAGACGAAGCTGAAAAAGTTACTATTAAGCAAATTAAAGAGAAGCTCATACAAATTGAACAGATGGTCAAAAAGGGCAACCAGTCTGATGAATCTCAAAAAGTTAAAAGAGAAGAGCTTTATAGAATTGCCACCGATCTCAAATCAGCTATACCTAAACAAACCCAGTTTGTAAATGATATAAAAGTAGACGCTGCCCGTATTGAAGATTTTATAGAGGTTGGGCTTGCTAGGGTTTTTACGGGTTTAGGTAGTATTACTAAAGGTATGGGGGTTATTACTAATTCTATTAAGAGTGGGTTTATTGGTATTAAAAATTCATTTATTAGTATTAGTAGTAATACTATTAATGCAGTTAAAGGATTTATAAGGAATACTTGGTCTAATGTTAATAGATTCCTAACACTTGATATTAGAAAACAATTAAGTAACGTAATGGGTTTGATAACTGGTGGTATCAGACGAATTATAGGTGGTGCTATATCTTTAGCTGTTAAAGGTATTAAAATGGCTATCGGAGTAGTCACTGGTATTATTAAGACAGGATTTAGAATAGTAACTGGTGTTATACTAGGTGCTCTTAAAATGGCATGGCAAAGTATTAAATGGGCTATTGGTAAAGTTTGGAGCCTTGTTTCAAATCTTGCATCTTTTGTAGTTAATTTTGTATGGCGCAGTCTTATGAAGGTTGGTTCTTTTATATTAGGTTTTGTTTGGAATACTATTAAATGGGTTGCTGGCGCAATAGCAGGTTTTCTTTGGAAAGGCATCAAAAGTATTGTATCCACAGTAGGTAAAACATTATTATTCATGACTACCCAATTAGTTAGTATAATTGCTACAGTTGTAATGAGTGCTTTTGGTCCGTATCTAGCTATAATAGGTGGAGTATTTCTAATTGTAATGGCTCTTAGTGGTAAACTAGGTGAATGGTGGAATAGTCTTTTAGACTGGTTTGGGTTTGGTGGTGATTCGTCAACGCCAGTTGCTCAATCTGCTGATGAAAATAAACCAGGATTTTGGAAATCTATATATGATTGGATGTGGGGTGGTAATGGTGCGAATGCAGGATGGCTAAAAAAAGGATTGACTTTTGTTGGTGATACTATAGTAAAAGCTTTTGGGTTAGCGGAAAATATGGCGGCATTAACTGGCAATGTTGTAGTTGAATGGGCTGATAAATATATTTTAACCCCTATTACTGATTTTCTTCAAAGTAATACCTTTGGTAAATGGATTTCTAGTTTATTTAATGATTTAAGAAGGTACTTATTTGGAGAAACCACCGAAGATGTTAGTGGTGATATTGCTTCTCGTTCTAATAGGCTTAATGAAATAAAAGGTAAATTTGGTGGTAATATCAACACTCTTACTGAAGATTTTAATTTATTGAAAGAGGCTTCTCAACTTTTAAGCCAGAATGAGGAAGACAGAGCCAGATTAAAAAGTGGTAATTTAAATCAAGGTCTAGTTAGTAGAGTAGGCAAAACTTTGTCTAAATGGTGGTTGGGTGAGGGTTTAAACTGGAAAACCCCAGATTCGGCATCTCCATTTGGCTCTATTCTTAATGCTATATTTGGAAACGAAAGCCAATGGTGGAATTGGTCATCAGAAGAAGGAGTTGTTGGTGGTGTTAATGAATTTGTTTATAATGAAGTGTATATTCCATTAGTTGAATTCTTTTCTGTTTCAATTCTTCCTTATTTACAACAAATGCTAGAATGGATAGCTATTTTAGTTGGACGTAATGACGAAGCATCAGCAACATCAATACGAGAAAAAATGGCTGCTCTTTCTGAAATTTCTAGACAAATGCGTCTTGATATTGGTGCTAAATCTAGTATGGGAAGTAGTGGTTTAGTTGAAAGTTTCAATAATGCTACAGGAGTTGATACAAAATCCTCTTTTTCCTCTTTTAAGAATGGTTTGGTTTCAGGAAGAGACAGAGTTATCGCTGATCAGGTTTTCTCTAATGTTACTGAAGATCAAAGATCAAAAGCTATACAGCAGATGATGAAAGATAATCCTAGTAGATGGTCAAATGAGAATAGAGCAATTGATGATTTTGTTTCGAACCCTGAAATTTATAATAAGTACATGAATGACGAATTATTTCGAGACCAATTATCTACTGGTTTAGCTGGCGGGGAATCTCTTTTTAATGCTGCAACTCCTGCTTTTCAAGAATATGTAAGTGAATTGAGAAAAATGGTAACTAGTTTGACTTTTTCTTTGAATAAAGAATATTTTCAGTTTGATGAATCGAACCGTCTTGCCTTCGATAATGTTGTTACTTCTGGTTGGGCGAAATATGGCATAAAATTAAATCCTGATTCGTTTGACAGTTTTGTTACGAACACAGATACTTACGTAAACAAAGATTTGAATAAATTATGGGAGTTAGAAAAAACTTATGGGCTGATATGGAAAGAACAGTTTGGTACTGAAGCGGTAGGGAAAGCTCAAAATATGAGAGCCCAACTCAGTAAACTTACAGTTGCTTTCCGCACAATATTTTCTGAACTCGGAGAAGGTGATAGTGGTAGAGGAGCTGAGTTATTTTCTGCAAGTGGTGGGGTAGGGTTTGGAACTGCTTTAAATAACTCAGGGTGGGGAGTTGGTACTCTTCGTGAATTCGTTCAACGTAATCTAAAAGGCGCTAAAGGAACAGAAGCTTATGCTAAAGAAGTATTTGGTTTTGAGTATGGTGGAGTTGCTATTCCTCAAAATGGAGGAATCAATGCTATCCTTGCAGAGGCTGGTGATCCTGAAATGGTTATCCCCCTAAATGCCGCAGGTGCAGAATTTATTATCGAAACAATGAATAGAGTTAATATCGGTGATTCTGAATCTAATCTTTCAGAGAGATTAGATTCTATTGATAGAAAGCTAAAAGGCAATACACCTGATATTATGATTGACCCTGCCAATTATAATAAAAACGGGTATAATCCAGTAACGGAACCAGTAAGTGATCGAAAAAATATAGATTTTACTAAGATGATTGCTATGGGAATTTTTGAAGGGAAATCATAATGCCAAAAATACAAATCGCTCCTATTATTTTATTACCAACACCCCAAGCATGTTGGGATTATGGATTAGAAAGAGAAGCGTCAATTGATATCCCAGTATTATCAAGTACTTCTCCTTTTAAATTCTTAAAAGGTGTTCAGTTTGATACTAAGTTATTTAAATTATCAGAAAATAAAGCATTATTAAATAAAGTTTTTAATATATTTGGGGATGTTACTGATAGTATTGTAGATGAAGTTATATTAGAGGCTTTATGGGAGGAAGACGTTGCTAGTAGACCCGAATACCAAGTAGTTCGAAAAGTAACCGAAGGTGGTATTGTCGTTCCGTTTTTAAAACAAGGTATTAATTTTGGAAACTTCTCAGTAAATTTGATTAACCAAGCAATAGGTAATGTAACATTAAAAATTGCTCCTAATTGGCAAGATAGTCTGAATTTTAGTCAATCACATACATGGGGTAAACCAGATGATATTATTTCTCAGCTAACATCCCAAGGTTCTGCTGCATTTCAAAGATTAACACGAACGATTAATACTGCGCAAAGAGGTGCTGGGGTTTCTGCTACTGAAGCTTTTCAAGATTATATTGATCGTTATCAAGGAACTAACCGACAAAAAATAACTATTCCTTTCACATTATTCACCCGTAATAATTTTATTAGAGACATTTTCTTACCTATAATGTATATAAATTATGTATCATCTCCTAACACTACCACTGAAGGAATTGGAGAATCAGCAGAAAAATCTCTTATGGATTTTGCTAGAGCAGTAGCTGATAGTTCATTTTTACCAGATTTGGTTACAAAACAAGCCGCAGCAGCTCTAAAAGCTCCTAAATCCGAACTTTTAAATAGCGTGGATGCTATTTTAAAAAGAGTAGGTGTAAGGTTTTTTCATGGTCAGCCCCCTCGTAAATTTCGAGTGTCCCATAGTTCCAAGATGTTTAAAATGAAGGCTGCTGTAATCGAAAGCTTCTCGTATAATTTTAAAGGTCCGTGGGTTAAAAAAGAATACTCAGGACTGGTTGGTACTTTTGGTGGTACCATAGGCGATCAGATTGACCGTCAATTTGGAGATGTTTATACTAAGAATTTTAAGTTTTTAGATTATACTTATCCACTGCAATGTGAATGTACTCTTGAGTTAAGAGAAACTGAACCTTGGTATGCTAATGATTGGCTTGATTTAGTTTCAGACAGAATTGGTATGTCTGAGGCAGTTGAAATTTCATTAAATAGCTCTGTTGGTGGTACATTAGGTCAACGAATTGCAGCCAGTGCTGCGGCTTCTATACCAGGAGTTTTACCTGATATTAGAAGATCACCTAATGGTAATAACTGGGTACCACCAGGTGAAACTATAACTGGAATCCCTGGGTTATTTTAAGGAGAATTAAATGACTATTAAACCTAAAAAAAATACGTCCTTTTCAAATTTATTTGCACCTATAATATATGACCCTCAAGATACTAATACTCCTTCATTAGATATTTGGACCGCATATTTTACTTATGCCACTCCGATTGGTTTTAATGAAAGTCTATATACTACTTATAGATTGGCTTCTGAAGATACCATTGAAGGAATCGCTCAAAAGGTTTATGGTGATGTAAATCTTTGGTGGTTAATCCCATTAGCAAATGATATTGAAGACCCTTTTGATTTCTTAGAAAACGTATCCCAAAATGACGGGTTTGAAAATTCTGAGATTAAAGTGTTCTCTAACCAATTTCTGCCACAAATAATAACAGAGATCAGCCGCCAAGTTCGTAAGAATACTACTGATTTTGAAAGACAAAATAGGAAGTAATAATGATTAATTTGGAGACGTACACGCAAGGAGCGGTCGAAGTGGGATATGTTCGTACTGGTGGTTTGAAAAAACCAGAGAGCGATCCTATGAGTGAGAGTGTAGATATAACTACTTATGTTAATTATTTTGAAATTCATAGTTCTTTAGATATGTCTTTTAGAGTTGGTATTTTAAGTATTTTTGATTCTTTTTCTTTTCGTGAGCAAGTGGGGTTTGTTGGTAATGACATTGTTTCTATTAGCTATACTAGTGTTGAATTAGCTGGTACAACAAATGCATCTGAAAAGAAACAAGCAACTTTTAGAATAGTAAATATTGAAGAGGTAGTTGATTCTGGAACTGACCCATCACAAGCTTTGACAAAGAGAAGAGTTCTTAATTTAACATTAGCTGAATTTCCTTTATTTGATTATTTTATAGGTAATCAAATTTATAAAACATATGAATGGGGGTCAGGTTCTGCTACCGAATCTCCCCAAGGTACTCAAACTATTTCAGATATTATCAAAAATTTATTATCTGAAGAAGTATCACCAGGATTACTGAGTGGGTGGGGGTATGAGACAGATATCCAACAGACATCTGAGATTTCTAATCCTTCTAAACAATGGAATTTTTACGTACCTCGTTGGACATTAATGAAAACAGTTAGTTTCTTGAAAAAATTTGCGGTTAGTCAAGTCGGAAAATATCCAGGTTATATTTTTACGTCGAGAGATATCGTAAATCAGAAAATTATTACATTTAAGTCTATATATTCGATAATAAATGATATAGGTGCTAGTCAGGCGGTTAGTCAATATACTCCTAGATATACGTTACAGAAAACCATAGCTAATAACCCATCCGCAGTTAAAAACTCAAATCCTCAATGGATAGCCAATGCTATATTATCTTTCAAATATGATGTATACAATGGATTCGATGTTAGTTTTGGTGGGTTGAGTGGTAAAACATACATGACCAATGACTATTTTTCTGGTATAAAAGCAGAAGCTTATTCTTTTAATCAATTTAAATTAGATAATAAAAATGGATTAGATTCTTATTTTATATATCAAAATGATTTTGGTGATCAATGGTCTAATATGTTTTATTCATCACATGAAAAATACCATGTTGATATGGTTATTAATGATTATGCTAAAAAAGTTATGGGATCAGTTAGATGTTTGGCTCAATGTCATTTAAACCCTTTCAGGTATATAGGACAACATGCACGACTTGCTATTAACTCTACAGATATTAATAATGGAGACGGACAAATTGATTCGATTAATAACGGAAACTGGATAACATGGTCGATAATAGATTACTATAATAAAGATGGGACATCCTTTTCTGAAGTTGAATTTAGAAAAGATTCACTACATGTTAATTCTATAGCATCTAGAGGACTTGAAACGGCAGGAGGATAAAATGGCAAAAAATAAATTTAATTGGGATGAGTGGGATAACTTCGATGATCACCGTACAGACGATGACTGTGCTTCAGATGAGTGTGTTGAGGAAATCCCACCACAAGTCCCTTCAGATAAAGCTCTTGCTGATGAAGCAGCGAGAACTAAATATCGTTTTGGTTGGTATGCGCCAGGATCAGATGAAGATAACGGTAAAATAAAAACATGCCCTCGTATCGAATCAGTTGAAATGACTCATTCCGTTTTGATAAATAGCTATATTAGGGGGCAAGGAAAATGAGTTTGAATTCTGATGCTGATTTTAGATTAGGCGATAACATAACTTTTGAGGTTTCAAATAAACCTTATACTGACTTTGAGATTCCACCAGAAAGTAATGACTTTCTATGGGCAGATGAAGCCAAAATTCGTATTTATTCTCCTAAGCAACCTAACTTTCCTAAAACTATTCCCGCTGATGATTGGATACTTGAAGTAGAATCTCCAATGAATATTAATGAGTCTAGAGTTGGTTGGTATTGGTACCGCCATCAAACTGATCTAGAGGATTGTGCTGGTCTTTGGAAGGTAGAATTAGAGTTAACCACTTGTCTACC
>Ga0136588_1000392_pt1 | contig 16391 bp, 36 predicted proteins | sample AntRauMFilla1564_FD_104782 | JGI IMG/M metagenome (GOLD analysis project Ga0136588, IMG submission 104782) | Saline lake microbial communities from Rauer Islands, Antarctica - Metagenome Filla 1 #564 | ecosystem: Environmental > Aquatic > Non-marine Saline and Alkaline > Saline | place... | reverse complement strand
TCTTGCTTTGTCTAGTAGTTCTTTACTCATCACTTCCTCCAACTTCATATCTTTCAGCTTTAATATATCCACCACCACTTGGATCTTCCCAAACAGCATCTACCATCTTAAAGACCTTATCTAGATTATACTTTAAAAATATCAACCTCTCAATAGCCCTCTCAATATTCAAGAGTTTGAGCTTTTGGTTCTTAATCAATGAATTGATATAACCAATCTTTTGTTCTTCATTCATACAGTCTCCTTAATATGGACTACAAGCATTATTAACACAGTATCACGACTCAATATAGATTGCAAGCATTATTATTACCCTGCCTTACTCTCAACCACAGCCACCCTATTGATCACTGTTGACTTGATGCCGTTATACTCTTTATGCTGCTTAATCGTTGCTTTGAATGTTAGATAGTCACCTACCTCAACCTCACCGAAATCACACTCTAAGTTTTTACTTGACTTGTTAACCACTACACTACCATAACTAGTCTCAAATGTGTGAAAAAATGTCATACCAAATGAGTTTGGCTGAGATACAGTTTTAACATACTTTAAGGTGAAGATATCTCTACTACCTACCTCACCTACATGCTCACTACTACTTTGTGCTGCATTAGCTTTGTTACGCTCTAATATCCCTCTGTAAACCGATACAGCTGAACATACAAGACCAATGTCTTTAAATCGACACGATCCGGCAAATGCAAAGTTTCTAAGGTTATTGATATAGTCACCTGAACCGTTGTTGTCTTTGAAATACTTGTTGACAGCTGCAGACTCCTCTTTATACTTATCTAGCATATCGTTTATCGGTCTATCGCTAATATTGCCTAATAATAGGATCTTGATTAGCTCTGCTGTTGAATCCTCTTGTGATGTCTTACGATAGATTCCACCCTGATGAGTATCCATTACAAATGCAGTTAGTTGGAAGATATACTTTGTTGAATATAGATCAGGCTCTCTGTCTAGGCTTTCTCTCTCACTCTCCATTAACTCCTCGAATAACGATAGGTAGTTGACAAAGTATTTAAGAGATGTTGTGTTGGTGAACGTGTTCAAACATGTGCTACCGACTTGGATATACTCTTGATTGTCATTGTTTTGTAGCATGAATACTGACTTTCTCTGTCTATTGGTCTTACAGTGATCACAGCTGTACTTGTGGAATTGTACTGTATGCTTCTCGTCAAACATACAAACCTTATCAAACGAAGACTTCTCGATTGTGACATACTCTTTATGACCCACTACTGAGTAGTTACCGACTCTTGGTGCGATCTCAGGAATACTAATCATGTGGTACTCAAAAGTATTACCTTCAAGGTTAGTATGTGTAATTAGGTCACTCACTTCGATATCAAACTTGATCCCAGCTTGGGTAGCTATCTTCTTAAGCTTAGCAAACTTCTTGTTGAACTCAATTATATTATAACTCTCTACTCTTATATCTTTCATAGTTTCTCCCTTAGATAAGAGTTTACACTAGGTGAATGTTCATGTCAAGGGTTTATTTCTTAAATATCGGTAGATCTTTCCAGTCATCTACACCATGAGAAGCCTCTGCATCGTAATGCTTGCCGTTATAGTATATCCAAACATGCCCTGCATACTCTTCTGAATCTGTAAAGCTCACTCACTATTCTGTCGATTTCTTTTGTTATATCCATTAACAACACTTTACACTGGGTAGATTGGAGAGTCAAGCAAAAAGTGATAAGTTATTCATGGCAAAAACTTATCACTTTGGTTTACTTGAAGTAGCTGAATGTCGCTTGCAGGTACTCATATCTTACCTGAGATAAACTAGTTATACCTTACCAATTCCATTACCAACAATAGAACCATGAATAATGTGAATGAAATGAATACTTGTTTTTCTGCTGACATATAACCTCCGATGTTATATAAACTTATCGGCTGCTATTTTTTTTACTTTAATATACATATTTGTCTATCTAGGTAAATTACTTAGCGAGTGAATATATAATGGGTTTTTGGAATATGGTGTAAGTATTGGTAATCATTCATGTTTGTGTGTCTATACATACATGTGGTGGTTTGTCAAGGCTCATGTATATGTATACCGTTACGAGATGTTGGTAACGCTCATGTAACTGGAGAGTGGGTATGAGGTGAATATAGGTTGCATATACCTGAAATCACGTTGAATCTTATGTAATTGGTGGCAAGGGTAGGACTCGAACCTACGACACCAAGGGCTTTTAACCCATGTGCTCTACCAACTGAGCTACCTTGCCGTTATTCTATAATATAATAACTAAACTCGTACTTATGGTTTGGGTTGTAGCAATACCTTACCCAACTACCATCCTCTATTATTAGGTTGAACTCTACGAACTCATTAGCTTTGATCATCTCTATTGTTTTGGCATTGACACCGCCTTCAATATGCCAACCATCCTCACCAAGCTTTTTTAAATTAATCATATACATCATACTCTAATATACCACACTCAGGACTCATGTCAAGCTTTATTTTCGACCCCAGACGCAACAAAACAGGCTACGTTATATTGTATCCTGTGGGCATAATCGGGATTGTGTCGGTGGCTCAAAATCCACCCTTTTCGGGCTAAGTTACTGCGTAACTAACTCCTGTGTTGGCTAAGTACTTGATATCACGTCTAGCGGTAGCTTCCAGTGTTCTTGTACTCGTTATGTAACCTATCTAGGTCACCTACTTACCTCTGACATAGTTTAATTACGTCCTTAGAGGCTCTCAGACTCCCTGTAGGGATCTAAAATAACCTTGGCACATCTATGGGTAAAAGGGTAGTGATGCCGCCATATGGCTTAATTTAAAGATTGTTGTTATCTACTATATTGTATCGTCAAGCAGTGCTTCAACCAAAGCTCCTAGTAACCATATTATAAATACAACAAGAAGTATCATCAAAGACAGGGTTAAAAGCGGTATAGATAATAGCTTACCTAATTCAAATAAACCAAACGATATCAAACCAATGACACCTGCAGTAACTAGTCCTAATAAAAATGTTTTCATAATTGCTCCTTATAGCTTGAAATTGTCGTACATGAATTGGAATACAGGCTGAGCCACCTCTGATGTAGCAAGGTGTACTATTGGTACTACTATGGAGCCATCTATATAGTTCTCATACATAATGATTCCATCACTACCAGCTAGCTTTGATCTATAAGCACAGTATCTAAGATATGTCTTTTGACCTAATGCTATTGCCTTTACGACTTTAAACTCTACACCTTCATAGTGGTTGATGACATTACTAATATTATAACTTTCATTAACACATCTTACAATACGATGCATGATATGTTTACCACCACCATCTATTGGAATTAAGTATGTTTGACTAGGATCATGTGAAGAGCTATGTATTACACCACCTTTATAGTTCACATGCTTGTACTGTTTACCTTCTTCAGGTGTAAATCCTATTGTACGTTTCATACTTTCCTTATTGTTTATGGTTTAAGAACACTCTAGCATCACCAAGCACATAAGCGTACTTATCAGTTAGTTTGTTATCTTCTAAGGTCACTTGGGTGCTCATACTTTTCTGAGTCTATTAAGTGAAGCTCTAACCTAGTTCTATATACAACAGCCTCTTGGAATGCGATCATACTGCCGATTACCCTCATTGGTACGATTTTAGCCTCTTCTCTTAGATTAGATAGCTCTCTCTTAGCTTGGTCTCTTTTGTTGATTAGTTGTGTTACTGTGTTCATGATAATCTCCCTTTGTTGTTATATAGAGTATAACAGATTCAAATCTGGTGTCAAGCATTATTTAAGTATTTTAGCTAACTTGATACCGTCAATAAAATGATAATATTTTTTAGGTTGTGCTTTGTTAGGTGATAAGGTTTTTTTATATGGGTTTTGGTTCATAGATTTAAGCTCTAACAGTCCTGAGTCAAAACCCTCTCTTACAGCTTTATTTGAAAGTTTTGTACTTGTATTTTCAGAAATTTCAACACCTCTAGACTCTAAGGCTTTTATTATTTGTTTTTTTGTTCTTACTGTGTTCATGATGTTTCCCTTTGTTTGTTTCTCTATAACTATATTACCACAGTGAGATCTGGAGTCAAGCTTTATTTTACTTTATTTTAACACCAGTTTCCGTCACCCATCACCCAAAGAGATACACCAAAATCTACATTGAATCTTTTTTCCATTCTGCAGAAAGCATCAGAGTTGATATCTTCGCTAGTTAATCCGTCTTCTATAGCATCAATATCTGTAAGGTTGTAAACTCTGATTAGAAACTCCTCTCTTAGCTCTTCTTCTCTCTTCAGTAAATTGCTATAAATCGCTTTATCTGAGTCGGTCATATAATCTTTATCTTCTAATCTGCATTGACCATTTATAGCCTTTAGGCAGTCACTTACTAATTGCTTTAATGTTTTCTCGTTTAAGTCTTGCATAATCTCCCCTATGTTTGTTTCTTACATAGAGTATAGTCTAAGCTGATATTCAAGTCAAGCTTTATTTTAAATAAATGTAGGTGGTGGGAGTCGAACCCACATTTAAAACTTATTGCCCTACCTTGGGAAGCTACATTGTGAAGCGGTAGCTATTGAAGGATTTGAACCTCTGCTCTTACCTCAAACCTACTTATATTATTTATTACCTAAAAACCAATCCATATCAGCTTCTGTATGAGCAGCTGCGTATACACCAAGAGCTTCTGAGTCGCTCATAGTGTCGTTAGCTAAGTCGTTAGTTACAGCATACTTTACTAGCTCACCGCTCAACCCTGTCATAGAGATCCCTCTAGCGTAATCTTTCTTTGCTTGCTCTTGGATCTTGTTAGTTAACTCTTGCTTTGTCATAATAATCTCCTTTTGTTTGTTTCTCTATAACCATAATAACATACTGAAAATGTAAGTCAAGCTTTATTTTAAATTAAAATTTAGCTAGTACGTTTTTATAATCAACAATGTAATCAGCTAGTATTCTATCCTCTTTTCTTTCAAAGCTAACATCACCGTGAATAAACTTAGTTCTCATTTCCATATCGTAGAATGCATCTAATCTACCGTTAATTGATGTGATATGTGTGTGAGCAAATGGAGAGTCAGAGTTCTCTAGTCTAGCCAGATCAGCCTTAGCTTTGTTGATCTCTTTAGTGATATATGTTCTCATTGCTTTTGCTGTTTCTTGTATTACTTTTCTTTCTTGCTCTGTCATGATAATCTCCGTTGTTGTCTGTTTCTCTATAACCAGTATAGTACACGTCAACAACGGAGTCAAGCATTATTTTGTATTATTATAGATATTTTTTAAATTCTTTAATTACAGCTGCTATGTCCTTGAAATTAAAGCCAAGGTCATCATTCATAGTAATTAAAGATAGTCTTGTTCTGTTATCCTTAATAGCTTTTTTAAAGTATTTTCTAGCATTTTGACTATCAACGGATTTAATTAATCTTTGATAAGCCTCTGTTCTATCTTTCTTTTTCGTTCTATAAAGGCTAATATCACCATAGCCATTTTTCATACCTGCTGCTTTGTAGAACTTTCTTGAGAGAGATGAAGATGTACGGTCGAGAGTTAGGTCATTATCACTATCTTCTTTAAAGGGAACACCGACTGTATCAACCAATTCATTACCTAACACACCAAGACAGCAAAACGCACACCCATCACCACGATCTTCGACTAACTGATATTTTGTTTGGTCGTACTGACCTGATGTAAGTGATTTGATCCATTTTTTTGCTATATTATCTTTCACACTATCTCCTAAGCTGCAAGATTACATTCTTTTACTATTCTAGCTGCCAACATTCTATTAACTTCTTTACTTCTTTCTGGGATCGATACTGTATTACCCTCATCGTTTCTATATATTCTATGGCTACCTTTTGATCTGATCTGTTCGTAACCGCCCTTCCTCAGCATTTTGTGCAATTGTTTAAATGTGTATTGCTTTTTCATAAAATCTCCTGTTACTAATACAATACCATAGAGAGATTCGCTGTCAAGCGTTATTTTACAATATCACATATATCTTTTTATTTATTAAAAATGCCATTTGTGCTTGACTAATAGCTTCTTTTGTATCTACCAATATAAAAGAACCACAAACGTAAGGTTGATAGGTTGCTGCATGTAACTTGTAACCTTGACTCTCTAGGTGAGCCTTAACACTCTCCACGTCTTGGAGATCCTTAGATATAAGTTGACCTCTCACTGCAGCATGTACATTCTTACGCTGTTCTTTAATAACTCTCTGCCTACCCTTCTCACTGACTTTAAATACAGGGTTCAATATGAGCACACCATTAGAGTGATCTGTTACCAAACCACTCTTACCATCCTTAACACTAAACACCTTTTTGTGCAAGTTAAAATACACATCTACTTTTTGCACTATGCTCTCTTATACGCTACATACATAGCTTTATCACAAGCCATAATGTTTTTATCAAGTGATTCTTTAATAACCTCTATCTCAGCTTCACCCTCAGGGTATAGTGGAAATACTAACCAACCATTATGATTGAACGCTTTACCGTCAAAGTATAGCCAAGATACACCTTCTCTCTCTTTCATCTCGAATGCAATAGCGTTAGACTGAACTAGTGCTACTTTTCTTTGGTTAAGATCGAGAGAGTAGCTATGTCTAAATATTACTTCCTCTCCAACCTTTAATCTTTTCATTTCCGCTTTTGTTTTCATTGTTTCCCCTTGGTTTGTATACTCTACAATAACACAACCATATCTATTGTCAAGGGTTTTTTTATTTAAAACCCTTTTAGTTTGACTGTAGTTAATTATGTATTGTAGAAAGAAATGTTGAAGCTGTAATAAGGCTCTGCACAGAACTTTTCTGCTCCAGTTAATATTACTTCTGGAGGATTTCTATATGCGTAGCCTAATTCAAAGGCACTGCCTCCTAAGCTTAGTCTTGTTGCCCACTCATGAGGACCTGCTTCCCAACAAACCATCCAAGCCTTTCCATAACCTTTCTGGTCAGCCTCTTCTGGACTCCATAGGGCTACTTCGATTTCAGGCTTTTGCCCTATATCCGATGCCTTTGTTACGCACCAATCATATAATTCCTTAGCTGCTTTCTCTGGTGTTAACTTGCTTAAATCTAATACTTTCATAATTTCCCCTATGTTTGTTTCTCTATTAAGATATTACTCGATCTCATCCTTGAGGTCAAGCTTTATTTTACTCTTTTGTGATTTTAATTACTCTGATGTTATTTGTCTTTTTACCCATTGTAGTAGGTGTTCCGTTCTGAGGACATCTCATCTCTCTTGTAGTAGAGATAATCTCTTCAATATCACCTGTATATCTATCAACTAATACTTCTTGGCTTACTGTAAAAGATACACTCTCATATCCATATACTGGATGAGGAGCAATCTCTGTTACTACACCTATTACATAGTCTGAGTGGCGGTCTTTTCTATCACCGAAGTCATAGTCATATGAAATAATTGTGTCGCCTAGTTGTGCTTTTTTTGCTGTTGTCATGTTTTCCCCTATGTTTGTTTCCTACATAGAGTATAGTCTAAGCTGATATTCAGGTCAAGCTTTATTTTACATTATTTCAATAATTCTTTTAAAATATCTTCTTTAGTCATTTCAGACTCTAATAAACCCTTGACATAGGTAATGCATACTTTCTCATCTGCATCACTAGCCACCTCTTCATGTGTTTCAGCATCGTATACACGAGCTTGATATACCTCTGTTACTTCAACCTCATCAGAACAATGATGACACACAGATGGAGATGCTTCATCTGAATCGTAAAATTGATCCATAGCTTGCATTGGGTCTTCTGCTTCACAGTTAAATGTGGCTGTAGTTGCATCTACAGTTCCTACTACATAATATTTTTTCATTAACTCACCTTTGGGTTATAAAATTTTTCGTCATACTCAACATAGTCATCAATAATATCAACCATCTGATCAAAATAAACATCTGTTATTTGCTTCTTACTTTTAAAGACACCACTTCTAAGTGTACCAAAGTCAATTGTGTATGTATCGTTACCAGCAAGTCTAATCATAACTTTGCCTTTAAATAGATGACCACTTACTTGAAAGAATAGTCCACCTAAATGACCGATATCTGTGAAATTCTTCTCATTAAATACTTTAAAACTCCTAGCTCCCCATGACCACATCTCTGTTTGCCCTAGTGTTCTTAATTGATTGTAAATTTCTTTTCCGTACATAATAATCTCCATTGTTTGTTTCTCTATAGCTATAATAGCACAGCCAAGATCAGTGTCAAGCTTTATTTTAAAATATATCACTATCTTCTACAATTTCGTAGTACTCCTGTATTTGTTCGTCTAAAGCCTTTTGGTGAAAACAATCACCTACAGACTTGTTTCTTAACTCAACACATTTTGTAGCCAAATCTAAAAGCATAGACTTAAGGTGTTCTTGGTTGTATGCTTGTTCAGGAGTTAAATCTTTAACTTTTTGATTAAACTCTATTTGTAACTTACCCAATTTTCTCCTGATATTGGTTAAAAACCTATCTCTATCCGATATGTATTCTTTATGGGTCATTTTTTTTAAAATGTAATCTCTTACAAAGTTATTTTTTGACATCAGACTTTATCTTGTAAAGAAATGCAGCTAGTATGCCGTTAAAGGCAGCTATATATAAGCTATTAGTTACCTGACTACCAAAGTAAACTAGTAGATTAAAAACACACATAAATGTATTTAGGTATATTAAAAATTTCATCACTTGTCCTTTAAAAAGTCTGGTGTTTCTGGAAGTTTATGTTCACAATCTAAACTCAAAGTATCCCAATATTCATCACGTAATCTAGCAATCCTGTTAAGATCTGCTATCAAGTATCTTTTTAAGTTAGAGGCTCTATCTTTTCTAGTAGCTTGAGACCCTACTTCAAGTAAGAACGCAAGTAGATCGTATCTATTAACCGTAATTGTCTTACTCATACAAAATCCTTTAGTCTAATCATAACGTAGACAAGTAATATAAGCAGTATTAGGTTTTTCACCTAAGTAACTACACCACTTGCTTGTGATTGTTTTTTTTCTATAAACTCAATCAAATCTTCATTTTCTTTAATCTTTGTCAGTATCTCTTTTCTAAGCTCTAAGTTATCCTTATCAATACTATTAAAATCTTTCATAAAATCGTTAATTTCAATCATGAGTTGGTATTTTAAATCACCTATACCCATTTCATATTCAATTTTTTGCTTGATCCTCACAGCTACACCATAGCCTTAAGAAAATCTAGCATAAACACATTAGTCACCTTGTTGTTAAGCCACTTTCTATATACCCTATCACAGTCCTCATTGATATTGTTAAAATTACGCTGCTCTCTTTCTTGAACTGTATCGATCATTTCAAAAATCTTGTTCTTTTGAATTTGTGAAAAATTATAAATATTCATACTATCTCCCTTAAGCTACAAATTTAGCTATTTGTTCCATATCTATTTCAACAGTCTTATCTTCTTCATATAGTTTATGGTATTTTTGAATTCTAGTCAACACCTTGTTTGCACGTATGATGTAGTGTTTATTATCAATACCATCCATACCTAGAGCTTTAGCTAACATCATATAAGCATCGTATGTTGCTTCTAAGTGGTAGATCTGTTCTAGGTTTACTTTTTTCATAATATTAATACTAACCTTTATTGGTAGATAGTCAAGATAAAAATAGATATATATCTATTATATCTATCATTACAGATACTTAAACAAAAAATACCCCAGCCCATTTGGGAACTTCAGCACCACTAGATGCCCACTTACTGTGCATCACTTCCTTCTCAAAAGTATCTAGTAGTGGTCCAAAAGTCCTGTGGCACTCTAAACAAATAGATTCTGTCCATCTGTCTTTGAATTTGTCTTTAGACCATGCAACTATCAAAAGGTTACGATCCATATAATCTTCACCACCATAGGTATCAATTTTTGTAACTTTTTTTCCGTTTACAAGTTTGAGCTTGTCAACTATTGTATCGTCTCTCTCAAACTCATCACTATAATACAAAGCTAGAGATCTAAAGTAAGCCTCTCCTACATTTGCCATCCAACCTTTGTATTGACCCCTATCCGTCTTACCTTTTTCACTAACCATATAGTTGATAACTTTCTTCTTAAGAGTTTTGGCTTCAAAATACTCTATACTATGTGTTTTTAGTAAAGTTGACAAATCATCAAGACATTCACCAAGATTACAAGCTTGGTGTCTGTCACCTCCAAGTGCATCTGTAGTTTTTTGCCACAAATACAGTATATCTATCGCATCGTTTTTTTTGTCCATTCTTATCCTTTTATTTTTTTTGCTTCTTCCAATAGTCTATTTTTTTCTTTTCTTCTTTCGGCAGCTGAATCTTTTAAAGTTTCATCCTCAATAACTTCTTTGTTATTTTTATTATAATACTCAATAGTGTTGCGCCTTTGTTCTTCGTAATATTCAATACTGTGCATCTTATCAAGTAAGGATGTCAAACCAACGTCTATGACCTCATACACACCAGCCTTTCTATCGCCCTTGGAGTACTCCTCAACAACTTTAATAACACCCTTACTTCTCAATAGAGATAAAAGTCTACCGTACTCTCCAGAGTTCATTCCGTTTTTAGAGTGGTTTGTATCCTCTTTTATCGCCACCTCAAACTTTCTTCTTGTTATCATAAAATACTTAACTTCGTGAGTAAGTACACAATTTATAAAAGTAGCAACCTTCAATTGAAGTGTATCTTTCAACTTATATATCTCTCTAAGTTTATCAGCTATCTCGACATTATTAAAATCATCTAAATCAACAGTAACGTCTTTTAGTTGACAGTCGTTTGGGGCTGACTTAAATTCTGAAATCCTTTCAAATATCGACATAAAATCCTATTTACTTTGTTGCTCAGTTATAATACCACAAAAAACGAATAAAACAAAAATCCCACAAAAATCCCAAGTAAATCCCACTTTTGTACCCATAGTATAGCATAGCGTAGCGTAGGGTAGGGTAGTTAACAAAAATACCCTTCGGAAAAAACCTGTCAAAACAAGTATTTTTTGAAATAATTAATCCGCTTGTTAAAATTAATAATTGAGGGGCGCAAAAAAAATCAAAATTACCCAATGATATTATACCATATTTTTTTCAGTTTTTGTGGTATAATACTTTGTAATAGAATAAGTGAGGTTTTTATGACAGAAGATAACGAATATAGTTTTGAATTTAACGGATCTACAGCAACCTATCATTACAGTGGTACTGGAGAAAAAGACATGACTACTATAATGGGTGAGTTTAAGTTCAAATGTGTCATTACACCTATAGACTCTATCAAAATAGACAGACTGTATAGAGAGTTAATTGGTAATGTGAATCCACACTTAGCTTCTGAAAATGCTAAGAATATGGCTTTTGCACTAAGTCAGTTAAAACACAGGGTTGTGGAGTCTCCAGATTTTTTTAAAAATAAAGAATTAAATGGTGGACATTTAGACCCAACAGTGTTGGTCGATATAGTTAACGCCTCTATTGAAGCAGAAGCTGAGTTCATCAAAAACCAAAAAGAAAAATTAAAAGAGTTACAAAGTAGATTAAGTGGGGCTGTCAGAGGTGGCACTCTCAAAAAAGAAGACGAATTTGAAGACCCTATAGATCCAGAAGAGATTGATATAGATGAATGATGATGATTTAGTTATATATAAATATGTTCAACTTGAAGCTATAAGTGGCATTTTAAATAAAACAGACGTTAGCTTTTTTAGAAACGTTTGTAGGTGGTACTCAAGAGAGTTTAACACACCCCTTCATGACGTCATTGGTGGTAAGTATGTAACTTGGGATCAGGTTTTACTACATTACTATGAAGACCAGATGAATAAGGTAAGTCACAATGAATTGTTTGACGTTATGATAACAAGCCACATACCTGAACTAGCCCTTGAACATGAAGAGGATAATGAAAAATTTGCTAGAGATTTAGTTTCTGAACAAAAGAAAACATTAGAAAAAAAGAAAGCTAAAGATCAAGTTAAGGAAAATACATTTAAACCTGTAAAGATAAGTTTTGAGGATGAAGAGGTATGAGAATAGATGTTGGTGATAAGTTAAAGTTTAAATCTGAGAAGTGTAGGTATACAGTTACAGCATGTGATGATAGATTCGTTATAGCTACAAAGCCATTTAATGCTAGGAATACATTTTTGTATACAATAATTGACCTTGTAACAAAACAGAGATCTTCGGATAACTGGTATTGTCGATACGATTATGACGACCCCAAAGAAGCCGCTAAAGCAATACCAGAGCTAAATAATGGGTTGGATCTAAATAGAGACTTAGCATGTACTAGATCAATGAACTTGTCTTTCAGAAATTCTATGGAATTAGACCTTGAACGTATAGATAAAGTTAAACCTAAAAAAGAAGGTTTAGTATTTAGATATTACGAAAATGTTTATTTTAATGAAAAGAAGATGGTGCTTGAAGAAAAAAAAGGCATGAGGCTACTTAAGAGAGAAAGTGATATGTCATCCTCTCCTGAGATGGATTTCTATTTAGAGATGTTACACGAATATACTGGAAATTGTATGAGTACTGGTTTTGGTCAAATGAAAGATAGTCACATGTATAGGTTAACCGTTGTTGACTGGGATTATGGAGAGATAGCCTGGACTTTGATTGGTCATCACTGTGAGTGGTCTGACAAATCTAAACATAAGCTAATTGAATATAAATTGCCTAAATACGATTAAGTTGTGGTATTATTATAACAACACCTTGAGTAATATAAGTCACGCTGTGACAGGCAGCTTTGAACAAAATAGGGAGTGTAGGGTAAAGTTGGTTAGTAATGTCACCGAAAACCAAAAAGTAGGAAATCAATAAACTGCTAGTGTAGAAACTAGCACTAGGTAAGCCTTATATCTAGTGACAGCCTTAAACCGAAGTCGCCTACTTATTTTTTTACAGGAGAATTGGAAATGAAAACATTTTTTAGTTATTTGAACGGCTTTAGAAAGCTATTTATATGTACACTTATTGTCATTCTATCTACAACCTTTCTACTGACAGGTCATATTGATGGTGCTATGTTTACTGAGATAATGACAGTAACACCTCCAGCTTATTTTGCAGGTAATGTTGGTGAACACGCTATTGAAGCTGTTAAGACATTTATTAAAGAGAAATATAAGAACTATAAGGAAGACAAGTGATAGATAAATTAGCAAGTCTTAAGCCTAATAAAATACTATTCTGGGTATTAATACCTTTAGTAATAGTTGCATTTGTTTTGAAGTTGTTGATGGATGGTATTGTAAAAGATGCTAAGAAAGATATAAAAGAGACTCAGTTAAAAGACATAGATCTTGAAAAAGAGCAGAAAGAAATTGAGGCTAAGGCTGAAGAAATATTCAAAGAATCTAAAACACATAAGGAAGTAGCTGAAAACCATGAAGCTAATGCAGAAAATGCAGAAGTTGATGAAGACTGGCACAAAAAGAAATAATATGGCAAAGCATAGAATAAATACATGGCTTATTTCAGATCCACATTGGTATCATGACAAGGTAATAGAGTTTTGCGATAGACCCTACAAAGATATGGGTGAGATGCTTGTTGTTATGAGAAACAACTGGAATAAACTAGTAGGTCCAGACGATACTGTTATATGTACTGGTGATATGTTTATGTATGCTAGTAAACCCAAGATGAAAGAGTATATGGACAGTCTTAATGGAAGGAAGATACTAGTTAGAGGTAATCACGATCAAAAACCTACAGTCATGAAAAACTGTGGTTTTGACTTTGTGTGTGAAGACATGACTTATATTATAAGTGGAGAGAGAGTAACGTTTTCTCACTACCCATTTAGACAACCTATATATAAACATGTGTATTTTAATATGAAACATAAACTATTTAAGTTACTAGGTCTAAAGGGCACTTGGGCTACTAAAAAATATACACATTTAAAGAGACCTAAGAATAATGGACAATTCTTAGTACACGGTCACACACATAGCAAAAACAAAGTAAATGGTAGAATGATTCATATAGGTGTAGACGCTTGGAACTACAAGCCAATACCATTACATGAAATTGGTAATTTAATATCGGAGATAAAGAAAAATGAAAAAATTAGCAAGTTTAGTTATTATCTTAATACTTTCAAGTCCTATTTTGGCTTGTGATTGGACTAAGATTCAAAAACAAGGTGAAAAATATTTATACCCCAAATCTTGCCATTTAGAATTTGGCAAAACACTGGTTCAAGTGAAAGAACTCAAGTTAGCCAATGAAGTAAGAAAGCTTCAAGCAGAAAAACTTGAAAAGACTATAGATCTTAAGGATTTAGCTCTAGATAAGGCTGATATGAGAACTATGCGCTGGAGAGATGAGTCTTACAATCAACATGAGAAATTACTAAGATACCAAACCTTATCTAGAAAGAGCAATTGGCTATATGTGGCAGGTGGGTTCGGCTTAGCGATCTTGAGTGTTTGGGCAGCAGGTCAGGTAAATAATTAAATAACTTGACACACTAAGTAATTTTATGCTAAGATCTCTCAAAAGGAGATTTTATGAGAAAATTAGTATTATTGTTGTTTTTAGTTTTTTGTGTATCACTTGTGTCTTGCGGTGATAGAACAAAGACCATTGTTTCAAAAGATGGAAAGGATGGGTCAGGTTGTGTAACTGAAACTGTTAGTAGCGGTGTAAGAGTTGTGTGTAACGGTGAAACTACACTAATTGAAAACGGTCAGGCAGGTGTCAATGGCACAGATGGTCAAAACGGTACAGACGCAGTGGTTCTTACTAAGTCTACAGTTAAGAAAAATTCATGTTCAAAAATCGATACAGGCTTGTATGTTGAGAATATCAGAGATGGTATTGTATTTGACGTATACATGGACTCATCATGTAGTGATAGGGTTGGTGGTGTTTTGAATGAATATTGTGATAATGTTCAAACTCAATACGGCAATGTTGGTAGTCTAGGTCAGGGTGAGGCTGGTTCAGCAACAGTATGTTGGGTTGGTCTTAAACAACTATCTGGTGTTAGACTTAGTAACGGTGATATTGAAATTAGAATTTTAGATTTTAACTAATAGGGAGAAATTATGAAGTATTTATTGTTAACAATTTTGCTGAGCTTTAACCTTTTTGGATCACACTTCAATGTAGACAGTGCTAAGCCAAACCAAGAGCTTATTAAAGAGCTTAGTAAGGTTTATGAAAGTAAAATTAAAGGTAAGAAGGTTTATAGTATTAGTGTCGAAGGTCACACAGACTCTAGGGCAACCTCAAACTACAATTTAAAGCTCTCTTTAAGGAGAGCTAAGGCTGCGCTAAACGTTTTAGTAAACATGGGCTTAAAAGAAGATCTAGGGTCTTATGTAGGTTACGGTGAAAGTCGCTTAGTTAATCTTGGCAATGAGGAGAGTGATCATGCACAAAACAGAAGAGTTGTAGTTCATGTTGACTCGGAAGATGGAAAGAGTGTTGTAGTTATTAACGAAAAGAAAGGTTGTGAGTGTTATAGAAAAAACGCTGTAAAACTATTTCTTGGATATGGAGCTTTTGAAATAGAGCAAAACGGTCTAAATAGAGCTGATCTTTCTGAGAATATTTTTGTAGGAGTTGGTTATCAGAGGATGCTTAATAGAGACTTTAGCTTAGAAGCTATAGGTACTACTAATAGATCATTCTCTATTGGACTAGGCTTACATTTCGATTAATTATTTTTTTGGCTTCCTCGTTGATTTGGTTTTCATATCATCTAAATGAGGTTGCCAAAAATCACTCCAACTTTGACCATTTTCAGAACTAAATATTTTCTTATAATCAACTTTGTTATCTTCAAGCATTTTCATTTGGCTATTTGGATCTGATGTACCTGCGTCTCTTGAATCTATGAATTCCATCAATTCACTGCAAAAAAATCTATTTCCACTATCCCAATCGTTTTTTGGTGGAAGTGGAGTTCCTAACAACCATTTTCTAAATATAAAAATGCCAAACCAAAGAACTCCTAATTTATCATATCTCATTCCATGATACTTTAAAGCACCTTCGGTTAAAAGTCTTCCTTCTTTTAAGTCTATTTCGTCACCTCTTAAGTATTCAAAAACCCCTACAATATCGTTTTCTTTTAGGAATGTAGGTAAAAAGTTAAATCTAACTCCAGCCCCACCTACTGCTTCAAGCATAAATCTTTTACCAAAAGCTAACGACATGTGGCTAGGAGTATCTTTTAACTTCTGACCTTTCTTTTCCTGTTCCATCTTCAATTATTAAACTCATATAGACCTCTCACTTAAAAACCGTCATAAAACACTTGTTATTATCCCGTTAACTATTGTTACTGTATCTCCGTCACCATTTACAAAAGTT
>Ga0136588_1000391_pt1 | contig 16415 bp, 22 predicted proteins | sample AntRauMFilla1564_FD_104782 | JGI IMG/M metagenome (GOLD analysis project Ga0136588, IMG submission 104782) | Saline lake microbial communities from Rauer Islands, Antarctica - Metagenome Filla 1 #564 | ecosystem: Environmental > Aquatic > Non-marine Saline and Alkaline > Saline | place... | reverse complement strand
TTTTAACAAATGACGCGGAATTCCCCATTTATAATCTTTGATTTGACTGGGGATGGATAGCGCCGTTTTTTCTTTTTAATATATATACAATTGTGCTAAAATAATTAGCAATAAACGCGGAAGGTTTCACCGTGTCTGCTCGTGGAGGCTTGTGTTAGACTACCTAACGGTAGCAGCTGCCTGAGAACCGAGAAGCTCTATTCATATTTGATTTGAGTAGAGAAGATTCACTACACTGATCTAAAATAATTATTTAACACGGTTTTACTATGCTTAAGAAATTTTCAGACGGTATTAAAAATTTGATTAACGATGTCTACAATACAAGAAACCCTCTCAATACTAATAGAGTGACGGAGTCGCGAATTGATTACGACACTCTAAGGGCGATGTATAAAACAGGCATAGGCTCTAAGATAGTAAGATTAAAAGCGGGTGCTTGTCTTAAAAACTCGATACAGTTCGAGAGCGAAGAACAAGAGCTTTACTATAACAGAAAACTAAAGAAGCATATAAAAGAAGCCGTAAAATATATGATCGGTTTTGGTCGCGGCGTTATAGTGCTGTACAATCAGGGGGAAGACTTATCGAGCCCGAAGCTTGAGCCATTTAATCCTTCTATTGTCAACTTTAAAGTCTTTTCTGGCGACATGGTAAGCGTATCAGAAACGAGCATGGACTTAATGCATCCACGATATTTCAAGCCCATTTATTATAATATCAGGGGAGTTCAGTTTCACTATACTCGTGTGATAGACTTCAGTTATTACACTCCTCCTGAATACGACCGCCCCAGTTACAATTACGGCGGTGTATCAGAGTTCGAGCTAATACAAGATCAATTTGTTAGCGATAGCATAGTTGCTCGTGCATCTACAACGATACTAGAGAAGAACGCTAGCTTATTTTATAAAGTCAAAGACTTGAAGAACTTAATGCAAGATCAGCAGGAAGACCTTCTGAAAAGATATATGGCTGAAGTGGAAAATGGCAGATCTATTTACGGCGCTTGTCTAATAGACGCAGAAGACGATGCTTATGTTGTTAATCAGAATCTTTCGAACCTAGGCGACGTCGACACAATAACATTGCGAAGATTAGCGATGGTGACTGGTATTCCTCTAGCTATTTTAGTGGGGGAAAATGTCAAAGGAATGAATTCCACTGGCGACAACGAGCTGAAGATTTATCAGGATATGATCGAAGCTTTGCAAGAAGATTATATTGACGAGCCGCTTAACGAATTATTCCGAAAGATCGGCTTAAGTGCTGTTTCTTTCAAGGAAAATCAGGGACGCACACCCGAGGACAGGATTAATTTTGAGTCTAGCGTCATTGATAATGCGTTAAAGCTATATAACCTTGGCGAAGATTTCGAAGCTTATTTAAAAGAATATGATGTTATTACTGAAGAAGATCTGACTAATAAATTTTTTCCTGAGGTAGAAAGTGAAGAGACAGTTACAAGCGAATAAGCCAACGAATATAAAAGCACCTTTACCATTAAAGTCTGTAGAGAATTCTTTTTCTCGTATGCTAAAGCAAATGATAGATCAAATGCATACAAGATTTACTAATCAAGCTATAGACAATTTGAATAAGGGAACGATAGATAAATTCGAAGACGCTCAAGTCGGAAACTTTGCTAAGATATTTCTGGGACTAGCGCAAAAGGTTAAGCGGAAGCTTTTACGCCAGTTTTCAGACGATCGTATTGAGAGAATGGTCGAAGATATGACAACTACAATAAATAGCAGAAATCAGGCTCTTTTATACGAAGCTATAGAAAAGGAAATAGGAATATATAGTAAAGATCTAATATCTACAGAGGGACTAACTCCGAGCATAAATGCATTAATACTAGAAACTCAGCAATGGGTCAAGAAGCTCAGGGACGATACACTAGAATACTTCACAAATACAACTTTGCGAGGCATGGCAGAAGGCAAATCAATGGCAGAAATAAGAACTGGACTTAATGCAGAAACAAAAAAGCGGAAATTAAATGCGGAAATGGTAGCACGGACTCAGATCGGAACATTCAACAGCTTGAGCACTAAGATAAGAGCGCAGAACCTCGGGATTACAAAAGCTATTTGGGTTTCTAGTCGTGACGAAAGAGTGCGAGCGAGCCACGCGCAACGAGACGGTAAAGAATTTGACTTATCAGAGGGGCTTTATTCAAGCTTAGACGGTAAAACATTACTCCCTGCTCTTGATTATAGATGTAGATGTTCTTATATTTTAATTATTCCTGAATCGGAGTGAATCCTCTCCAATCAAATCAAAGATTATGAATGGAGTATTCCGTGCGATTAAATAAAATATTTGACTTAAGTTACTAAGATATATAAGATAAATTTTTAAAACGGTATCTAAAATGATCAAAGACGAACAAATCTCTATTAAGTTTTGCGATACAGTATCTTTTGATGTAAAAGAAAAGACGGCGATAAGCGTTAGAGATGGCATTCTTGATTACCTCGGTGCAGAAATAGGTCAACAGCCGTACGACAAAATATTTTCTGTTTACCGCTCATCTGCTACAATATCTAATACAGCTATGAAAATGGCAGGAATACCGCTGACTTACGAGCATGTATCCGTCGAAGAGCCTGCCCCAAATACTGGTAGCATTGTTAGTGAAGCAGAGATGATAGACTTTATCGACGAAGACACATCAACACGCATAGCTATTAAGAACAAGTTATTATTAAATACTAAAGACGAAGACATATTAAAAGAGCGCAATGAATTATCACTCGGATATAGCGCTAAACTTATTCCGCATGATAAATATGACTTTGAACAAGTCGGGATTATTCCGCATCACTTGGCGATAGTGTCGGAGGGTCGATGCGGTTCTTTATGTAGATTTTTAGATAAGAAAACAGTAAATAAAAAGGAGATTGATCATATGATTAATTTTAAAGACGAAGAAGGGATTATATCTCTTGAAAAGATTATGGAAATTGTGCAGTCATTGCCAGAGGTAATAGCTCAAGTTCCAGTCGATCAACTTCAAGAATTTATTCCTATCTTTGAAAGCTTGATAGCTTTAGTCAAGCCTGCCGACGAAGTCGAAGAGCAACCAGAAGTGGAAGCTATACAAGACGAAGAAGCAGAGCTATCTGAAGAAGAAAAGAAAGCTATACAAGACGAAGAAATGGAAAAAGAAGAAGAAGACAAGAAGTTTTCCGACGCTGCTCTAAAAAGCTATGCTCAAGCAGAGATTAAAAAGTATGCTCAAGTAATACAAAAAGCTAAAAACTTTTTAGAGTCTAATTATAATTTCGCTGATAAATCTGCTAATGAAATTATGAAAGACACATTATCTCAGTACAGCAACGAGAAGTTTGAAGAAAGTGAGCTATCTATAGCATTTAAGCTTTTGCAAAAACAGAATGATTACCAAAACTTTGGTGACAAACAAATTGATATATTAGAAGAAATAGGAAACAAGGAGTTATAAAATGGCATTTAATGCAGCTTTTTCAAACGACATTGAGAATGTCGGCTCAGGTGAGCGTTACGGAAATTGTAACATCATTCTCGGCACAACAGTTTTTGAAGACGGTTTAAAAATCGGTCGTTTTGCAAAATACGACACTTTAAGCATAGACAACATGGACGGTTCAGCGACACCAGTTTTAGCTGGTGTTATTATTCGCGATGTAGCCCGTTCTGTAGAAGACGAGGGAACAGTAGACGCAACACTATATAAGCAAGCCCAGTTTATGCGTAGCGGTCTTGTTACTGTTGCAGTGAAAACTGGCGAAACACCTGCCAAATTTGGTCGTGTTTATGTTTCTAACGCTGGCGATGCTAACGACGGTTTAGCGACTGCTACAAGCTCAGATGTATCTGTTAACGCTGAATACATCGAAGAGATCAAAACAGGCGTATGGTTAATTAATATTGCACCTCCGCAGGGCGATGTTGCTACTCATATCGGCGACGCAGTTGGCGCACACGCAGCTTCAGCAATCAGCATTCTAGATTCAGGTACTTTTACAGATCAGATTGAAGTTGAAGCGGCTTTACAAGAGATTTATCCTCACGTTGAAGTTTTATTAGCAGACACTGGAGACGCAGGCGCAATTCCCGTCGCACGTTCAGGAAATGTTGCTCTAACTTCTGCAGGCGCAGAAACAAGAACTCTAGCAATCCCTGCGGAGCAAGGCATTGAGCTTGTAGTTTCTTGTGATGTTTATGTAGGTGATATTGTAATTACAGCGGATTCTGCTGTTAATCAAGCTGGTAATACAGTAATAACTTTGGGCTCAGCAGGCGTTACTATTGCATTTAAAGCCGTTCAGGTAGCAGGCGCTTTAGTCTGGAGAATAGCAATGAATGACGGCGCAACATTAGCTTAATAAAAAGGAGATCGAAAATGAAAATCAAAGAACTTTATAATTTAAAGTCTTTTCAGGATGCAAACGCTTCTGGAAAAAAGGTTGGTATCTTTACTGATGCTGCAGCAAACGGTGTTGTCTTAGCTCAAAACTTGAGGCACATTGACTTAACTATTTTTGAAAAGTTATACCCTGAATTGGTAGTATTTAACATGGGTTTAACGATTGATAATGCAGGCGGATATGCTAATGTTATTGATTCATTAAGACTTAACGAGCAAGGTGACTTTAAAACTTCAGGCGATATTGACAGCAATAAAGGAAAAATAAGTTTATCAGGTGATAAATCTTTTTTAAATGTTTTGTCTCGTGAAGCTCATGCAGAATGGTCAAGAACAGAAGTAGAGCAAGCAAATCTACAGAATATCAACTTAGTTAATAAATATTTATCTACTATAGATAAAGTTTACAAACGTAATGTAGATAAGATTGTTTTAACTGGTATCGATGATTATGCGGCGTCAACGGGTCTTTTAAATCACGCTGGATTTACAGCAGCAGGGGCATCAGGTGCAGTGAGCACTTTATCTGGTCAAGATGCATATGACGAGGTAGCAGAATTTATTACTGATCAACATAACGGCGTAAATAATACACCTGGCTACATGGCTGATAAGATTATTTTCCCTGTTTCTGTAATGAACGCACTACAAAGAAAGATTTTAAACTCCGCTGGTTCTTCAAAGTCTGTACTATCAGCGCTAAAAGAAAACTTTTCTGGAATAGAGTTCCTTTCTACTTTCCGCGCTGAAAGCGTAAGCGCTACTACAGTAACACTTGCTATAGCATCAAGCGAGCAAGCAGTTAAAATAAGAATCACTCAACCTTTAGAGATAAGCGAGATTGTTAAAATTTCAGGCTTTGATTATCGTGTTGATGCAGCATACAGAATCGCAGGAGCTGACATTTTAGAAAACTCTGCAGGTCGTATACTTACAGGATTTTAATATGTTGAGTTTGCAGGATTTAAAAGATTATTGCAAAGTGGTGGGAATTAAGGCCCACCACTCTTGCCGTGAAAAATCTTTAAGAGAGAAAATATCAAGGTCTATTGATGTCTCAATTGATGATGTTGACGATATTATTTTAGGCTCTAAAAACAAAGAAGAAAAAAAAGTTGCATTGGCAGGAGTTCTTTTTAAAGAAAAAGAGCCAGATCTTTTTGAAGTTTCTAAGGTTTTAAAAGTTAGAGTGATGTCTGATCATAATTATGAGATAGAAGGCTTATTATTAAAGAGCAAAGAGGTTGTTATACTTCCGAAGTTTTACATTGATAATCAGCGTTTCATGAAAAAGATTAACAGACAAATTGAAATTAAAAAGATTGAATGGGTTAATTAATGACACTATTAGCAGATTTTAAAGCAAGATTTCCCGAGTTTGATGAAACAATTGCCGATACATATATCCCAATTTTGGAAGGAGTTTATCCTTGCTATTGGGGTGGTAATTATAACACAACTTGCGGTCAAGAGATTGTTTTAAATCTGCTAGCTCATTTAGTTTTACAGGAAAATCAGAGTGCTACTGATACTGCTCCTTTGCGATCTAGTGATTCTAAAAGTATCGGTAGTGTTTCTGTATCTTATTCAAATCCTAATACTACAATGACCGAACGCAACGCATGGTTTCGGTCTACATGCTATGGAGTAAGATATTTATTGCTAACATCAAGAAATCAGGGAGGGTATTTTGTTTAAGACTCCTAATCAGATGTTAAAGCACACGAAAGACTTGGCAAAACAGCTAAGCGAAGTTAAAAAAAAAGAGGTCGCAATCGGTTTGCCGAAAAGTAAAGCGACAGGAAAAGTATATAGAAACGGATCAACGATTATTGAAGTTGGAGCTAAACACGAGTACGGCATAGGTTTGCCTAGGCGTTCATTTTTAAGAATGCCTCTAGCGATAAAGGGCAAAGAATTAGGAAAGGCAATCGAAAGCGAATATAAGCAGATACTAGAGAATAATAAATCAGTGGACAAAGCACTAGGGCTAATAGGCGCTAGAGCTTACAACATCATACAACAAGCTTTTCTGACAAGCGGCTTTGGGCAATGGCAAAGTTTAAGCGATTACACTGTAGCGATGAAGGAGTCTAGCAGGATATTAATAGACACTGGAATATTAAAAAATGCTGTTACTTGGGTGGTGCGCAATGCTACCTAATATTTCCGACGCACTTACAGAATGGGAACAAATAGCGATAATAAAAACTGTCGCTACTACTACAGTTAATTTTGTACCCACGGAAACAGTTACGCAGAGGTCTCAGAAATGCGTTATACAACCGACGAAGCCCACCGAAATTAACGCAGATACAATAGACTACAAGCTAAGATATATTACTGCTCATAGTCGTACAAATATAAATGTCGGCGAATATATAACATATAATAGCGAAGATTATAAAGTTATCTTAAAAAGTAACTGGAATGATTACGGATATCATGAGGTCGTAGGCGAAGAAACAAACAAAACTTTGTTGGTGTAATATGCAAGATACATTAAGAAAATTAGCTATATTAATAAGAGATTTACTGACGATATCAGAAAGTTTTATTAAGATTGGGCGTCATAATTTCGAAGATGATAATTTTGGAACATCATATATTACTGTAGATAATTTAGCCCCCGCGACGCTTATCGCATATTCCGAAGAATTCGACGGAGCGACGGAAGATCAAACACTATCGCAGCTATGGAATTTGCCCGCAATTGTTACTTTTTGGGGCGACAATGCATATACTAATTTAAGCAATTTTACACTGTTGCTAAAGAGTCAGAAAGCGTTAGAGCTACAAACAACATTAGGAATAGCGTGTTTTAGCTCAAATAATATTACAGATGTGAAATTATTGGGTGGAAAACAATATAATAACCGAATAGAATTAAATTTAAATATAAACTTTAACTTGTCAGTGACTGTAGACACATTGAGATTAGACACAGCTCAGACAGATTTTATTTACAATAAATAGGGAGATAAAAAATGGCTAATATTAGCAATGTTATAAGCGTTTCTTTGCTTGAGTCAGGGTCTACAGCAGATCGCGACAATATGAATCTAACAGCAATAATGACAGATCAACAAGATGCTGTTTTGTCTAGTGCAAATAGATATGAATTATACACTGATTTAGCGAGCGTTGGTACTGATTTTGGGACAAGTTCAGAAATGTACTCACACGCAAAGATATTCTTTGCTACAAGCCCTAATCCCTCAAATTCTAGCGGTGCCTTGGTTGCTGGATACTGGCGTTCAGCGTCAGAAACCGTTGCAGCATCGGCAGGAATTTTAACTAGTGCTGAATTATCAGAAGCAACGGCGGTCGGACAATTACAAGAGATTGACGATGGCTCTTTCGTTGTTACTGTAGATAGTGCAGAACTAACAATCACTGCTTTAGATTTCAGAGATTCAATTTCTTTAGCTAATGTTGTTGCTGAAATCAATGCAAATGCATCTTTTACGGGCGTTACAGCAACTCTTTCGAGCGACAATAAGATTATATTTACTTCAGATACGACTGGGGCTACAAGCACAATGACTTATGTTTCAGAGCATACAACTGGAACTTTTGTTGGGGATATTTTAGCTTTATCAACTGGAAGTGGCGCAAGCTTGGTGCAGGGTGCAATAGCTTCTTCACTAACTTTAGAAACAAAAGAAACAGCGGTTACAGAATTAAAAGCGCTTATTAATGTAAAAGGTATTATGTTTATTGACGCTCCAACATCCGCTGAAGCTGCAACATTGGCATCATATGCTCAGTCAAACGACACTTTAATATATGATGTTTTTGGTTCAGCTAGCAATTTAGAAGTCGATATAACAAATGTTGTTTGGGCTAATAAGTTAGCGGGATATACAAACTATAGAATGCTTTACTCAGCTTCAAACAATAGAAAGCTTGCGACATCTTATATGTCTAGAGTACACAGCGTTAATTTTGGAGCAGAAAATTCCGCTTTAACAATGCAACTTAAAGAGCTTGCAGTAGTTGCTGAAGCTTATACACAGACAGAGCTGACAAAAGCTAAGAATGTCGGTCTTGATGTCTATACAACAATAAAAAACACTCCTGTAGTTTTGACTAGCGGAGCGAATGATTTCGTTGATAATAGATATAATCTTATAGCATTCCAAGACGCAGTTAGCACTGATTTATATAATTTGCTAAAGCAAACAAATGCTAAGATACCTCAGACTACAAGGGGCGTTAATCAACTTGTAGATCAGTGCGAAAAAACAACAAGAGAATTTGTAAGAGCAGGAGTTTTCGCAGCAGGAACTTGGACTAGCACTGATTTTTTCGGTAATGTCGATGTATTTAACAGAAATATTGAAAACAACGGCTACTATTTCTTAGCAGGGTCTTTAGCTGATCAAACACAAGCAGATCGTGAAGCTAGAAAATCGCCAATTTTGCAAGGTGCTTTGAAAATGTCTGGGGCTGTACATTCTGTAAATATAATCTTATCTGTAAATAAATAAATAAAGAGGTTCAACAATGGCTACAATATCATTGTCAACAGACAATACAACATTAGTTTTAAATGGAACTGTAATAAATGATTTTTCTAGCGGAGATATATTAACACTAGCTCCTGTCAATCCTTCATCATCTCATATAAATAGCTCAAACGGCGGTGTATCTATCTTTGAGCGCATCGATAAAGATGTTTATGATTTAACTATTAGAGTGCAGCATTTATCAGATTCCGATGCATTTATGAATAATATTTTAAATCAATCTCCGACTACTGTTTTAGGCGGTTCACTTAAAGAGAACTACACTAAAAACGGTGAGAACGCTATCGAGACATGGTTATTAGAAAGCGGCTCTATAATTACACAGCCGACTGTTACTATTAATAGCGAAGACGGCAACGGTTTAGCAGAGTATGTAGTAAGATTTAGAACAGCTAAAAGAAGCATTTAATTATTTGGGGTCGTATGGATACAAATAAAGAAGTTTTAGACAATATAGAGCAGATATATAAAGATAAAGAGGCGGAAATCAACGGTCGTATTTACAAGCTAACAAAAGTAAATCACGAAAAGCGCAAAAAGATTTTTGCTTATATGATGAAAGTACAGCATCAGATAAGCGCAGGCGATTTATCTTTTATAGATAGTGTAGAGTTTAAGAAAGTTGAGGATATTATCTGCGGATTAGTTCTTCTAGACGGCGTTTTGCTATCTAAGATTAATGATCATTGGGATAATTACCCCGAGGATTATTTAAAGTTCGTGACTTCTATGCTGATGGTGTTTAGTTTCCCTTTTTTGCAAGGCGGGAATTTAAGTTAAAGATTCCGACAACGCCCAAATCTGATAACTATATACACTATACTAATGTTAGTGACGAGGATATGTCGATATTTTATCTGGCTAAGCAAGGATACGGCTCTCTAAAAGAGATTAGAGAGCTTGATACCGATGAGCTTTTTGATATTTTAGAATATGAGCAGATACAAAACCGTATTGAGAATTATTTAATTATTAAGGCGAGTTAAATGGCAATAGTTTCCGAATTGATCACAAAATTTCGTTTCGACGGCAGTATTAATCCGTTAAACAATTTTAATAAAGGGCTTGGCTTAAGCTCCCTTAAAATGTTTGCTTTCGTCGGTGCTATTTCTGCTGTTAGTATCGCTTTTGGCAAGATGTTGCACGATACATTGTCCGAATCTAATGCATTAGTTCAGCTGTCTAGAACAACTGGCGTAGCTATAAACGATATTCAATCACTAAGTTACGCTGCTAGCGTATCTGGGTCGTCTATTAATGCGATGGAAGACACTATAGCGAGCTTATCGAAAAAGATTGGCGACGCAAGTTTAAAAGGTAGTTCTGAATTTCAGAGAATCGGCGTAGCAGTAAGAACTAGCACGGGTGAGCTAAGAAAAGCTGACGATGTATTACTAGATGTTGCCAAGAGATTCAAAGCTCTTAATCTTACAATGCCGCAGCAACAAAGCCTTGCGAGTTCGCTTGGCATAGATTCTAGCCTAGTTCAATTGCTTTCCAAATCCACTGATGAAATCGACAGGCTAAGAGGAAGGGCGGAGAAGTTCGGATTATTATCAAAAAAGAACGCAGATCAAATAGCTAATTATAACGAAGAGATATCAGAGCTTAAATTTAGATTTTTAGTTTTTAAGCAAGCTTTAGCGATACAAGTTTTGCCTTCTGTTCTAAAGCTTTTCGACGGATTAGAAGTTTTAGGAGATGGACTAAAAAGAATAGGCGGTTTATTTTTTGATTTAAGCAAAGATAATAAAGAAGTCGTTATTATTTTGGGAACGATGGCAGGAGCATTTGCATTGATATCGTCGCCAATTGCTATCGCAACAGCAGGAATAACAGCTCTTTTACTAGTGTTTGATGATCTTTTAGTTGCATTTAGGGGTGGAGATTCTGTTATTAAAAAACTAGTAGAGCCATTTTTTGATTTAGAAAAAGTTTTAAAAAGAATTGTCGGATATTTTAAACAAATAAACGCTCCAGAGAATCAAGCGAAGTTTTATGAGCTGAGGTTTGGAAGACCTCAAAAAGCTAAAGCGACAAGCAGCACTAATAATGTTAATCAAAATAACACATTTAATATTTCTAGCAATGACCCGCAGGCGGTAGGAAATAGCGTTGAGAATAGCTTGCAAAATCAACTTGAAAACGCTCAAATACAATTAAGCAGGGGCGGAATATAAGATGGGAATTATAAAAGATTATATTAACGGAGCTTTTAAAAACACGCTTAATCAAGAAGTCGGCATAGGCGGATTTACAACATTTGCAAGAGTTAATAATAAAACATCAAAAAAGAATAATGTCCCTGTAACATATTTAGAGGATGGAAGCTTTCTTGAAGATCATATTATTAGAGAGCCGACTATCTTAAGTATCGAAGGTAATGTTTCTGATATCTTTGTAAAGCCGACGAATATTATACAAGAAGTTAAAAGACTAGAAACAATAATGGAAAATATAAGCAATTATTTACCAAAATGGACATCTTATCAATCACACAAAATAGAAGAGATTACAAGCGATATAAATAACGCAATAACTGAAGCTGACCAACTGATAGAAAGAGGCCAACAAATAGCAAATTACGCAGGTTTTTTAGCGACTAAAAGCAATGTAAATAAATTTTTAGACGCTATGAATGGATTATATAATAGCAATATCACAATAACTATAGAAATGCACGATAGAACCTATGAAAATATGGTAATTACTCTATTTGAAACAACGAAAGACAATGAAAACAATAGCATTAATTTTATTATAGAAGCTCAAGAAATTAGATATGCTGTTTCAGAAGTCGTGCAAGTAACTTCAGCTATAAACCCTTCTTCTACTCTAGGGGGAGCGACTAAAAATATCATAGATAAGGGCGTTCAAGAAGGGAAAGCGGTTTCTACATCGGTTTTAACTTCAATATTTAACAAATTGGTGGAATAATGTTACAGATAGAAAACATAACAAATGATCCGTATCAGCGTCACTCGATACTTTTTGAAGATTACGAAATTGTTTTGACTCTAAGATATTTACACAGATGTTCTGCTTGGTTTATGGATTTAGAATATATAAGCTGGAGCGTAAGCGGTATTAAATTATCTACTGGTGTAAAGCATATAGCGGGACAGAACAAACCCTTTGATTTTTTTGTATCTGACGAAACTAACAACGGAATAGACCCGTATAAGCTCGACGATTTTTCCTCAGAAAGAAATATTTTATATCTTTTAGAGCGTGAAGATGTAGAGAAAATCAGGGGCATAGATTTACCGTGAGATTTAATCGAGATTTTAAATTAATTGTTCGTACGAGTTATAAAGATGTTGTTATATCTTCTCCTATGCGCATAAATTTCACTATCTCTAAGTCTGTTGACGGTCTTTTAAGCGGTTGTACACTTAAGCTTTACAATCTACAAGAAAGTCTAAGACTAGCTTTGGTAAAAGACGCAGAGGACGAAGATTATATCCCTGTAAGCCTTTTTATCGGCTATAAAGATAAGATTGAATTAGCGTTTAAAGGGAATGTGTACAGAGGGCAAAACGAAAGAAGCTCAACAGACATGATTACGACTTTAGAATGTTTGGACGGCGGATCGATGCTGAATGCTTTTGTATCTGAGACGATAACCAAAAATGATATTGTAATAGATACAATTTTAAAGTCAGTGCCTACTATAACTAGGGGCAGGATAAATCCGCGGCTAGAACTTATAAGACCAAAAGTTTTAGTTGGGAACCCTATTAATTTGATTAATAGCGATCTCAGAGAAAGCGAAAAGTGGTTTATTGAAGACGAGCAACTAAATGTTATAGATATAAAACAAGTTACAAGTAATTATATCCCCAAAATAAGTGCGAAGACTGGATTAATCGAAACACCGACGAGACAAGAGCAAAAAGTAACAATAAAAATATTAATTAATCCGTCTGTGAAGATAGGAAGATTGCTAAAGTTAGAAAGTACCACCGCACCCCACTTAAACGGTATTTACAAAATATACAATATCACTTATAACGGAGATAATTATGGGCAAAGCTGGTATCAAACTTGCACAGGTTTTTTAAATCTTGATTACGAGGTTGTTTAAGTGGAAAGAGAAACTTTAACTAATATTTTAAATATAGCTGTAAAGCAATCTTTAGCTAATCTACATACATCTCTTATAGCTAAAGTTACAGCTGTCAATGATAGCACGATAAACTGTAAGCCCGTTATTAATCGTGTCGTCAATGATGAGAGCATAGGATTACCAGAGTTTGTAGAAGTTCCTGTAGTCACGCTGCAGGGCGGCGGTAGCTATACGATGCACCCAATCGCCGTAGATGATTACTGCCTTTTAATTATTTCTGAAAGATGTTTCGACCGTTGGTACAGCGGGCAAGATTATAAAGACCCTCTTGAATTAAGGATGCATGATTACAGCGATGCAATTGCTATCGTCGGATTAAATCCGCTTTCTAGTGCGATAACAATACCCGCTGAGACAACGGAAAATGGAAACAGGACGCAAATTGGCGAATATACGCACACAGGAGATAGAACGCAGACAGGCGATATAACATTAACTGGTAATTATACTCAAGTCGGCGATATGGAAATAACTGGAGATGTTTTAATAACTGGAAATCTAACGGTGACTGGGACTATAGCGGCAGGAAACTTCACTGGTATCGGCGGCGGAACAATGACAAGCACAAGTAGTATAGAAACGACTGGAGAAATGACTGCAAGCGGGGTTTCTCTTTCTTCTCATACGCATGATTACACTTGGACAGCGGCTGCAGGAAGTTCAACAACAAGCGCCCCAAATTAGGAGATATTATGAGAGTTAGTGGACTAGATAGCAATGATGATTGGGTTTTTGGTAAGGGCAAAGCATCTTATAAAGTGCAAAGTAAAGCGGTTTTACAAAGCATTAGAACACGGCTTAAATCTTTCACGGATGACTGGTTTTTAAATATCGAAGATGGCATTGATTGGATAACGCTGATGGGATCGAAGGGCAACGAAGAAAGAATAAATAGAGAAATTGAAAAAACTATTTTACAGACAGAGGGCGTTGTTGCTATTATAAATTTTAATACTATATTAACTGATAGAGACCTATCAATTAAAATAAAATTTATAGATGTGTATAGTGAAATTATAGATGAACTTTTGGAGATAGCTCTATGACATACCCAAGTATCGGCACAACAGGAATAACAATCCAAAGCTTTCAGGATATTTATGATGAACTTGAAGCTGGATATAAATCTATTTATGGACAAGATATTAATCTTGATTCAGATAGTCCAGATGGGCAAAGGGTAGGAATAGAAGCACAGGCGAGACTGGATTTACAATCATATGCATTGGCTCTATATAACCAACTTGACCCAGATTTCGCAGTCGGACAGGCTTTAAATAGACTTGTAAAGTTCACAGGAATTACACGGAATCCTTCTAAGCGATCTACAGCGACTGTAACAATTGTAACTGATAGAAATATCGCTTTAGAAAGCGGTTACACGGTAGCTGACACGATTGGACAAAACTGGGTTACTACAATAGAAAATACATTGACTACTGGAAGCAATAGTATCTCGATGGTTTCCGAGCTTTTCGGTGCTTACGAGGCTGAGATCGGAACAATAACAGAGCCAGTCACAGTGATTTTAGGAATAATTTCAGTAACGAATCCTAGCGTGGCTACAGTCGGAGAAGACGAAGAAACAGACGAAGCATTAAGAATAAGGCGGAATAATTCTTTAATAGTCCCGCAAACCTCTACTGTCGGCGGTATGTATACGGCGTTAGCTAATTTGCAAGATGTTACAAGAGTGAAGATTTATGAAAACGATCAGGATATAATCGATACAGATTTAACTATAGACCCTCACACAATTTGGGTGATAGTAGAAGGGGCAGAAGACAATGCAATAGCTCAAATCATAGCAGAAACAAAGACTGGCGGAACTGGGCTTAAGGGAAGTGAGATGGGGTCGTATCAAGAAACGCTAATAAAACCAGACGGCACGGGATTTATTTATAATCACACAGCTAAATTTGACCGACCAACCGATCAACCGCTTTACATTGAGCTTACAGTAACAAGAAAAGACGCAACTGTTGAAACCGACATAGTATCTATAAAAAACGCTTTGGCTGCATTGACTTACGACATCGCAGAAAGTGTACAAGCTTCAAGTCTTTATTCAACTGTTTTATCTGTGAGTAATACATTTGTAGTCACATCATTAGAAATAAGTCTTGATAATACTACTTTCACAGACGGAGAAGAAGAAGCCGACGCAGACGGAATAATAACTATTGATACTGCTGATATAACAGTAACAGAGGTTATTTAATGTCATTTATTGAAGACTATCAAAACTTACTTATAAAGCAATATTGGGAAAAGACCAAAGCCAAAGGTGAGATCGGTGTGCAAGCGGACACATGGGAAAAAAACTTTAACCTTTTAGAATCTTTTCTGGACGCTTTTGGGGTAGAAACCGCGGTAGGTAGTCAATTAGACATTTTAGGAAGGGTCGTCGGAATAAATAGACGGATTCCGTATGTTTTAAACAAAAACTTCTTTGGTTTTGAAGACAATCCGCTTTCGCGTGGCTTTGGAAGTTTAACGGTTGCATTGCAAGATAGAGCGACATTTTATAGTATATTTTCCTCTAAATATAGCGATTTAGAATTATCCGACCCTGACTATAGAATATTTATAAAAATGAAGATCGCGAAGAATGTAACTTTAGGCGTTATGGCTACATCGCAAAGCGTGTCTATTTCTGCTGCTATATTTCAGGCTTTTGGCGGTGAAGCGTATGTTGAAGACAATAAAGACATGAGCCTCACGCTTTATATTTCATACGAAATAGAAGAAGAAACTGTAAGAGTGCTTGAAACAATGGATTTACTGCCGAAGCCACAAGGGGTAAGGTATATTATAGTAAGGACTAATTTATTTGGCTTATTTGGATTTAAAGATAATATATTATCTAGAAGTTTTGCTAATAAATTTAATTTAACAACAGAAGCTGGCGGAAATTTCGCCGAAAAAATAATTTAAGGTAAAAAATGGCTAAAATTACAAGATTCAACGGAAACTATTTAGCATTTGCGAGTAGTTCAACGAGTGCGTTTAGAACGATTTTCGGCAGCACTGCTCAATCTAATACTCTAGATGCAAATATGACATCAGATTATTTTTTAGGCTGGCAAAAGGTTACTAATACAGATATCCCCCCTCGCGAATGGTTCAACGCTGTTGCTTATACTATATCGCATACGCTCGCTTACACGCACCAGATGGGTGTAGCGGAATGGAATACATCGCAAGAATATCACACGGGATCAATAACAACGCAATCTGGAAGCCTTTATATTTCTCAAAGCGATACGAATGTCGGTAATAATCCCATATCAGATTCAGTGAACTGGCAAGTAGTAGCATTAATTTCTGATTTAGA
>Ga0136588_1000389_pt1 | contig 16423 bp, 23 predicted proteins | sample AntRauMFilla1564_FD_104782 | JGI IMG/M metagenome (GOLD analysis project Ga0136588, IMG submission 104782) | Saline lake microbial communities from Rauer Islands, Antarctica - Metagenome Filla 1 #564 | ecosystem: Environmental > Aquatic > Non-marine Saline and Alkaline > Saline | place... | reverse complement strand
GATTATGACGATTATGACGATGATGATCAATATGAATATAATGCCAATGAAGAACCTATCTACGGGGAAAGAAGTCCCGACTGGAGTAGCATTAAAAGCATCGACGCTTTCGCAAGGGGTATTCTGAATTTCGTCGGATCTGATGATTCCGATTTAAATCCTCCGGAAACGATCCGAATCGAATCTAGGGATTATGGAATTCCTATCTTAGAATTTGAAGATTCTAACATTGTCCCGAACTGGGCTAAGCGTAATCAAATTACACTCGGAGAGGTCGAGTTGAATCGGCTCGCAGAATGCAGGAAGTTTGCGTCGAATGCATCTAATATTTTCCTTGCTAAAATGAAAGCAGATCAAATTACGAGAACTCGCGTACACCGAACGGGAGTTATCAACATGGCTAGGTTGCATGAATACCGGACTAGCGAAAACATATTTCTGAATAAGGAAACTACCCCGTCGGGTAAATCTCACGGTGTCGTGGTTCTTGTGGATTTTAGCCAGTCCATGCAGGGAAACTTTTTCTTCTCGCTCGTAACTCAAATCATTAATTTTTCATATTTCTGTGATAGAGTTGGAATTCCTTATGAAATTCATACATTTTCAAATGGAACCTATGATGGTTGGCAGTCAAGCGACAGCAAGGTCGTCGATGGGGTTTTGGTTCAGGTAAATAGCGAGAATAATGATACGACGGTCCTTTTGCCTCGCCTAAAGTCACAGATCAGAATTCTTTCTTCGGATATGTCCCCCAAGAAGCGGCAGCGAGTAATTGATCTACTAGTAACCGCAAAACTTCAACTTGTGGGGTCTACTCCCCTATCAAGTTTGATGTTAAATTCTATGAAATTCATGGAAGATTTCAAGAAGAAAAACTCCGTTCAATATCTACATACTATTGTAATGACAGATGGAGCGGATAACCGATCTATGTACAATCTGTTCGCTAAGCCTACAGCCTTCCTCAACACCAATTTCAGCGGTCTGGTGATCAGTTCCAATACTCTTAGCCTTAGAAAGTATTTGACTCGGAGAGAGTCTATGAGTTCCGTTGGTATTGTTGCTCACGCGATGAAGAAGATTTCAAGCGGAGGAATGTCATATGTTGAATTCACAGGAAGAATTCAGACGCACAACAGTATTGATGGAAGTCCCATCATGAAAGAAGTTGGAGAGGACGGAAAAGTTAAGTCTCGAAGGAATGGTAATGTAACCAAGTATGATAATGTTATTGGATTTGACGCTGGATATCAGTATGCTGTTGAAGCAAAAATAGATATTGATGATGTAATCCAAAAGATGGATGGCGAAAAGAATGCTAAGAACCTTAACAAGATTCGTAAACTTATTCATAAAAAGAATAATTCAGATGGATTGTTTATCTACCAGATCGCATCCGCTATCGCGGAGGGAGGCTACTAAAAATGGACCCAACGGCTGTTCTCACTACAGTGGTTACTAATTTTGTAAAACTACTACCATTTCAATTTTTGACTATCCATTGTTATGAACAGGGCGTGAAGTTTAGAGCCGGATCACCGGTATACAGATGTTTTTCAGATAGTGGCATGAGATTTTGGTATCCGCTATTGACAAGAGCAAGATGCGGTGTATACTACCCTAGGTTGATAAGAGGTCAACGAACAGGAATTCATTTCTTTTGGAACTGGATAGAAAGTATTAAAGTGTGGCCGACAGCCGAAATGGTAATGGAAACTAATTATCAGACCGTAACTCTTAGAGATACAAAAGAACTGACGGTTTCCTTGACCGTGGCCTATAAGGTGATAGATGTAGAAAAAATTCATGTGAATGTCAATGACTTTGTTTTCTCTTTAGAAAATCTATGTCAGGGATCAATTACAGAAGTTATGGCTCGATATGATAGAAAAGAATTTATGGCCGGAATTGCATCTATAAAGGAAGAAATTCGGAATGTAGTTAATGAGAAGGTTGAAAAATGGGGCGTGCATGTTCACGCGCTAGAATTCGTGAATACACCAGCAGCAAAGAATGTTAGACTATTCTCGAATGGTTCGATGATAGGTTAAAAATTTTACAGGAGATTTATTTATTATGAAATTGACCACGACTACCGTTCAAATCTTGAGAAAGTTCGCAGACATTAATCCGAATATTTTCATCGAGCCCGGAAACATCATCCGGACCATGAAGGAAGATAAGACGATTTTTGCTCAGTACGAATCAGACGAGCAATTCGACGGCAACCTTGCGATCTTTGATTTGCCGAGATTCTTGAACGCGGTAAAACTTCTGGAGAATCCTGAAATCACATTCCCGACAGACCCGATGGACAGCAACATCACCATTCGTGGCGAGTCTGGCGGTATGCTACGGTACAGGATGTCACCACGGACCTTACTGAAGGTTCCTAGCAAGGGTATGGGGTCGTTCGCCGCCAGACTGGAATTTGTATTGACAGGCGAAACCAAAGACGCTATACTGAGTGCTGCGAACGCCTTAAAGGTTGACTCCCTATCTCTTCGCAACCGAGGCACCGAACTCGTTGCAAAGATCTTTGCACCAGAGGATATGAATGGCGGATCGAGATCAGGGGTTAGTGACTTCTACGAGTTTTTGATCGGTGAGGTAGATGCATCAGATGAATCAGATGAATATGAGTACATCTTTAAGATCTCAAATCTGCCATCTTTTGCAGGAGACTACAATGTTTCTATCGCACAGAAGATCATTTCAAGGTTTACGCATACCAATATGAATCTGAATTACTGGATCGCCGTAGAGACAAAAAATTCTTAAAGGAAGAGACTTATTACGATGGATGATATTCATAATGTACTGTTTGTGGAAAAATATCGACCAAAGACAATTGATGATTGTGTTCTCCCGAGGGATATTAAGAAGGTTCTAAAATCTATTGCGGTGGAAGGAAGGGATAACTTTCCGAATATGATTTTGAGTGGTGGTCCCGGATGCGGAAAGACCACCGCTGCTAGGGCTATGTGTGAAGAACTCGGGCTCGATTACCTTTTCATCAATGGATCGGATGAGAATGGTATTGATGTACTCCGGACAAAGATTCGCGGGTTTGCGTCTACCCTGTCCCTCACGGGGGGCTTGAAGGTTGTTATTCTGGACGAGGCCGATCATCTCAACCCGACATCGACACAGCCCGCACTTAGAGGGTTCATTGAGGAATTTAGTAGTAATTGCCGATTCATTATGACTTGCAATTACAAGAACAAGATTATTCCAGCACTTCATTCCAGATGCCCGGTAATAGATTTCAAGATTCCAAAGACTGAGCGAGTAGGTCTTGCGGGTGAAATGTTTGAACTATGCAAGAGTATCCTCAAAAGAGAGGGAATTCAGTTTGATTCCAATACTCTAGCCCAAGCAGTTAAGACCTATTTCCCAGACTTTAGAATGATTTTGGGTAAGTTGCAGCACCATTCAAAGAATGGTTCACTGGATAACTCGATCGTGTCGTCATCTTCCAATAATGAGATGTCCAAACTCTTTGAGATTTTGAGGTCCAAGAAGTTTATCGCACTCCGCGAGTGGGTTGCGGATAATTCTGACGGAGATGTACAGAGATTTTATTCCGACCTGTACAAGTACATCTGGCGTATGAATGACGAGGGTACACCCATAATTGATTCTAAGTCTCTGGCAGTGGCTATCGGAACGATACAGGAGTATTCGTATCAGTCTGCTTTTACGATTGACCCGGAGATAAATATGATGGCGTGCCTGACGATGCTAATGGTGGAGGTTACACTAACATGAATGAAGATCAAGACCGAAAGTTCAAAGTATCTAAGAATACGACCGCTATTGAGTTCATGGAAATAATGAAAGATGTAGCGGATCAGTACGAGATTGCAGACTTTAAAAATGAAGTAGGCCAGATAGTATTTGGGGCAAGCCAAATGATATCAAGTGGACTGTCTCTCAATTACATTACATCTGACTCGTATGATATGACTTCAGTTGTCAATGGTGTGTTCAAAAGCAATAATCCAAATTTCAAAAGTGCGTGGTGTTTACATTGGGATAAACTCATGCGAAAGTACTCGTATTCCGAATTTTGTAAAATAGGAATGATCATGAAGCACGAGTTCCTACTGTTTCGTATGAACTACCTGATCAATCAGATAGCACATAAGGTCACCGGAGACTTTATCGAAAAGTTTGGAGTGTGCGAACTCATGTGCGAAAAGGCCCTTCAAGACATTCTAAATGATGATACAGAAATTGGGCAAGATTCAACGGAATTCATACTCCAATACGAATCCCTCTACGGCGGACCTGAGATCGTCAAAGTTTCTCCCGAAAGTACAATATCTGCGGAACACTTGGAAATAAAGCCGAAGTCGTACTGGTTGGGTACTACGGCATTCGATTCGATGTACATGTCTCCATTCTTCTCCGTAAAAGATAAAAAATGGATTCATATTCCAGTTCCATTAATCCAACAATTGAGAGTAAATCACAGAATGAGTGGACCAAACATGTGGGACGGTGATGACTATGACTACGATTAAATCCACATCACCTACATTTGGAGATTTTTTAAAATCCATAAACTTCGATAAGAATAATCTTGTTGTTGACGGCACTGAACTGGAAAATTATTCTGCATTTCTAATTAATAGAACCATGTCATATTTTCCAGACACTCTGGGTCTTGCCGGGCAGATAACTAAGTTTGGTCACTCCATCCCAAAAGAGATACACTATCTGTTCTGGCTCGAATCTGCAAAAAAGAGGAAAAGATTTACAAAGTGGCATAAGGCACCGAAGCAAAAGAATATAGAGATGATAGTCAAACTCTATAAAGTTAATAGCAGAAGAGCCGCAGAATATCTTGGATGTATGACTGAGGCGCAGATCAAAGAGTTGTCCCTAATCTATGAAGATATGAAAGATTAAATTCATCCTACATACTTTTGTAAATTCGATCTACAAAAGGAAGTACAACATGGATATTTTTAGTGGCCTCGGTGTTAGAATTGATATATTAAACAAAGAAAACTTTTTAAAGATAAAAGAAACCCTGACTCGCATGGGTATATCTTCTAGAAAAGAAAAGAAACTGTATCAAAGTTGCCATATTCTCCACAAAAGAGGTGAATACGCAATAGTACATTTCAAAGAAATGTTTATATTTGACGGCATACATCAGGATGTTCCCGAGGAAGATTTGCTGAGAAGAAATACAATAGCAAACCTTTTGGAAGAATGGGGACTGTGTGAAATCATAGACCCGGACCAAACCGAAGATGAGTTGGACATGTCAAGACTTAAAATTATTCCGTTCAAGGAAAAGTCTGATTGGGTGCTAGTACCCAAATACAATATTGGAAAGTAAAAGAAAGTGAGTTTATATTATGATGCATTTGAAGGTTTTTAGAGTATCCACTGATGTTATAATGCCAGCGTATGCTACCGAGCGGTCTGCATGTTTTGACATCAGGGCGCATATTCCCAATACAAGTAAAATTGTAATATACGATAAGGATAATAATACTTTAAATTCGTATGCAGATGATGCCTTTAAGCCGTATTCACATTTATCACCCCGTATTGACGGGCAAAATGATTATATTGAAGCACTTCCCGGAGAAAGGCTTCTCATACCGACCGGTTTAATTTTTGATATTACACCGGGATACAGTGTCCGCATTCATTCTAGATCCGGACTTGCATTGAAGAGTGGAATTGCTCTTGCTAACGGTGAAGGCGTTATTGACGAAGATTATGTGCATGAAACCTTCGTTATGGTGAGAAATTATTCCACGCGCCGCCACAGAATTAACAACGGAGATAAAATTGCTCAGGGAGAAATTGTTCTAGCAAATAGATGCATCATGATTGATTCAAGTACCAAACCAGACCAAAAAACAGATCGAATCGGTGGATTCGGTTCAACAGGGAGAGTATAATATGTTACGAGTTATAGGATTTTCTGGACTCGCTCGCTCTGGAAAAACAGAGTCAGCAAAAATTTGCAAAGAAATATTTGAGTCCGTCGGGTGGAAAGTTGATATGAGATCTTTTGCCGACCCCCTTCGATTTGGCCTGCAAGTCATGGGAGTCACAAAAGATGAGCATTACGAACTGTACAGAACTTTAGCCCAGTGGATCGGGACTGATGTCCTCCGTAAATCCGATGAAAATTGGTGGGTTAATCTTATGGAAAATAGTTTGAATGATCTAAAACTTGCCAGCAACGCCGAAAATAACGAGAATCATGTAGTTATTATTGATGATATTCGCTTTGAAAATGAAGTAGAATTAGTCAAAAGAAAATTTGGCAGACATTTTTTCGTATACGCAGGAGATAGAATTAATACAAATCTTCCAGTGTACAATCATGCATCGGAATACCTTGGAATGAAATATCTAAAAAGTTATCAAACTGGAATCTACTGTGAGAGAGATTTTATCGGTGTAGACAATTCTCGCTCCGTAGTAGATCTTCGAGCGCACCTAGAGAATTATATTGAAGATTGGTACTTGACTTCCGTGTTGTGATCGCCTATAATTACTGAGCGTGCAGAACAGTCCATCAAGTACAAGGATTATACAATGATTTATGCAACATTCAAGAAACTTTCATACGCTCAAATATTCATCGTATTCGCAGTGGTATTCATTATCACCGCTGATATGGTTTCGTCAAGGGTGGCACGGCACTCGATTGTAACACCGGAACGCACTGTAACATCACCGATGTTACCGAGCAAAAATGATGTTACAGTCCAGAACTTCGTGGAAGCCCGCCCGTACTCTTGGGTGACAGCGGACCACATTAGACTTTTGGATGCGATCGAATTCGTGGAATCTAATGGCGATGCAAATGCGATTGGGGATTCGGGCAATGCTCGTGGATCTTTTCAGATCTGGGAAATTTACTGGCTCGATGCCATCGAGCAGTCGCCAAACATTGGCGGTGTCTATCTCGATGTTTTCAACCCAGATTACGCACGGTCGATCGTGCTGGCGTACTGGGACCGCTACGGGCATCGCGTGGGGTACTCTCTGGAGGGTCTGGCACGGATGCATAACGGAGGCCCGAGGGGTCACGAGAAGTCATCCACGGAGATTTATTGGATCAAAGTCAGCAACCTGCTAAACTAAAGAATTGTGAGATTATGCGATATACTAATGTGAATAGAACGGGGTCCAAGATGGGATTCCGTGGCTATGACGAGTCCGGGGATAGGATTCATATCAATGATGAATTCTATCCCACTCTTTATACCGAAACCAAAAAGAAAACAAATTTCAAAAGTGTCTCTGGATTCCCGCTCGATCCGGTCAAGCCGGGCACAATGTGGGACTGCAAAAACTACATTGAGAAATGGGATAATGTCGATGGGTACACTCTGCACGGGCAGGATAATTGGGTCAGTCAATATCTCTCAGACAAGTATCTCGAATCCGGTGGCTGTTCGTACGAATTCTCCGGTCTTAATTCAGCATACATCGACATTGAGTGTGAGTCAGAAAGATCATTCCCAGACGCTACCGACGCTCGGGAAAGAATCAATGCCATTACCACCAGATCATCTAAGAGCGGTAAGACCTATGTTCTGGGGCTTGGAAATTTTCATATTCCAGATACCGAGGATAGATCGTACACCTGCATGGAGTTTACAGAAGAATCCGAACTTCTCAAAACATTCATAGAACTTTGGAGACAAGAGGACTATGATATCGTGAGCGGTTGGAACATATCGGGTTACGACATTCCTTACATCATCAATAGAGTGAATAGAGTTTTGGGAGAAGATTACTCAAAGGCTCTTTCACCGTGGGGAAGCATCTATGCTAAAAATGTGATTGATGATTATGGAAACACCCGACAGACTTATAAGATACACGGAATTGCGATTCTTGACTTCATGCAGTTGTACAAGAAATATGTTTTGAAGCCGAGGGAATCGTACAAACTGGACTTCATCGCGGAAGCAGAATTAGGGCATAAGAAGGTCGATTGGAAATCCAAGTACGATAGCATGTCTGAATTCTACAAGAAAAACTTCCAACTGTTTATGGAGTACAACGCTGTAGATGTTGATCTAGTATATGAAATGGAAACCAAACTGTGTCTGCTGGAGTTGCAGACGCAAATTGCCTATACCGCTCTCATCAATTATGAAGATGTTTTCTCTCCAGTGAGAACATGGGATTCTATCATTTACAACCATCTAAGAGAGCGGGGAATTATCATTCCCCTCAACCTAAGTTCTTTTTCCAAAGACAGTCAATATGCCGGGGCCTATGTAAAAGATCCGGTGCCCGGCATGTACAACTATGTTGCATCTTTCGATGTGAATTCTCTTTATCCAAATATCATTGCGGGAAAGAATATTTCCCCCGATACACTGGTGACCCGAGGAAATTTGGAGGGATTCAGAAAGAGAATACTTGAAAGGTTGAGTAATGTTTAAGTTTGATGTCGCCGAGGCAGATGCGGAACAATTGAATCGTTGGCTTGGTGCTGTAAATGCGCTCATGCGTAACATGGACGGAGATCGCCTCAATGTCACCGTAGATGATATCTTAACCTGCAATGTTCCGGATGATGTAGTCGAAGCGTACAAGACTCTCAATCTGGGTCTTGCCGCTAACGGGTACTTCTTCGATAACGACGAACAGGGCTTCCTAGCCTTTCTCATGGAAGATTTTTACGACAAGAGAAAGGCAATGAAGAAGAAGATGATCGAGACGCAAAAGAATATCGAACTCATTCAGGAAGAACTAAAAGAGAGAGGTGTAAATTATGAAAAATAGACCAAATGTTTCAAAATGGGTTGACAGAGTTGAAAAAATACTTGTACAAACAGATCATAAAAAAATAGACGCAGCCGAAATTACAAATCAAAATGAATTAATCGAACTCTTACGAACTTCATTACATCTAATTCAGGGGTTTGAGACCAGCACGGAAGATATGTTAAAAAGGCATTTTGCACAATGAAAGACCACCCAGCATACGAATACTTCATGCAAGTAAAAGAAAATAAATTTTCTATTGACGAAGAGGTCGGAGTAGTAGACCGCGTTTCCCCATCTGGTAAAATTAATTTTTATGGTATGGGAAAGGTTTTAAAAATCGACTATGCACCACCGATCAGTACAAACAACTTTTACAGTAAAATTTTATCAAAATACAATTCAATGTTATTAGTTAAATTGGACAATAAAGAATCCCGATTAACTACAAAGGAAGCGTATTTTTTGAAGAAAAATGACATATTGCACTTGCTTTCATTGTCTGGAGACATTATAATGGTGTCAAGGCATGAGTGAAAAAATCAACTATTCTGATATGAGTGACGAGGATCTCGTGAATCTCCTAAAGGGTGAGAAGCGAATTGAATCTGAGTATTCAACAAAACAGATGGCATATAAGGTTCTTCTGAACTCTGCCTATGGTGCGTTGGGACAGCAGTACTTCAAATTCTTTGATATCCGACAGGCTGAGGCTATTACTCTGACGGGTCAGTTGACCATCAAGTGGATTGAAGTCTTTTTGAATGAATACCTATCCAAGATATGCGGCGAAGAAGATTCAAAAGAACCCTTTGTCGTGTACATGGATACAGATTCTTCGTATGTTACTCTGGAAAAACTGGTCAATAAAGTTGGACTGAAGGATGCTCCGGTCAATCAAATCATAGATTTCATGGACAAAGCATGTAGGAAAATAAGCAAGGAAATAGACAAGGAATATCTAAGACTTTCCAATTACACTAATTCATTCAAGCATAATATCGTAATGGAGAGAGAATCCTTAGCCGATAAGGGATTCTGGACGAGGAAGAAGCGGTACGCTCTCAATGTATACGACATGGAAGGCGTTCGATTCAAGGATCCACATCTGAAGATCATGGGACTTGAAACCGCGAGGTCATCGACTCCGGCCATCTGCCGGGAAAAACTAGAGGAAGCCATTCGTCTCATTCTGACCACAGATGAAAAACAAGTGATTGAATTCATCGAATCGTTCAGGAAGGAATACATGAATCTTCCCATAGGTGAGATTGCAAACACTACTGGGGTGTCGGACATCGAGAAGCATATCACAAAGAATGGATACGCGAAGGGTACACCAATCCATGTTAGAGGGTCTATCCTCTACAATAATTGGATCAAATCAAATAAGTTCGAGTCAAAATATGAATGCATTCGGTCGGGTGACAAAATTAAGACTGTGTATTTGACGATGCCGAATCCTATAGGAGAGAATACTATAGCATTCATCAAGAACCCACCAGAAGAAATGAATCTCAAAAACTATGTCGATTATGGAAAGCAGTATGCAAAAACATTTCTTACGCCACTGCAAACAATTTTAGAATGTATCGGATGGGAATGGGAAAACAAAACAACATTGGAAAATTTCTTCCAATAAGAGAGGTCTGTGTGAACATATGAGTTTATCTGATAGATTGAAGAAAAATAGCACGATCAAAGACACTGCGCTAATCATGGATTCAAAGGTGTTCGGGAAGAAAGAGTTGACACCTACGAAAATTCCTATCCTCAATGTGGCCCTCTCTGGGTCCATCGACGGGGGATTTGGAGCGGGCTCTACCGTCTTTGCAGGGCCGTCCAAGCACTTCAAGACGCTATTCGTGCTTGTGTGTGCCAAAGCGTTTCAGGACAAGAATCCAGACGGTGTGATCCTCTGGTACGACTCGGAGTTCGGATCTCCGCCAGATTACTTTTCTTCTATGGGAATCGACTTGAATAGAGTAGTCTACACACCAATTACGAACATAGAACAATTAAAGTTCGATATTGCCAAGCAACTCGAAGGAATCAACAGGGGAGATAAGGTCTTTATCGCCATCGACTCTCTTGGAAATCTTGCGTCCAAGAAAGAAATTGAAGATGCACTGAACGAAAACTCTGCCGCCGACATGACTCGGGCCAAGCAAATGAAGTCATTCTTTAGAATCGTTACTCCGCAACTGACCCTGAAAGACATTCCAATGTTTTCCATTAATCACACCTACAAGACAATGGAAATGTATGCAAAAGATATAGTGAGTGGTGGAACCGGCATTACATATTCCTCCGATAATGTGTACATCATTGGTCGCCGTCAGAGCAAGGAAGGAAAGGAACTTGTTGGTAATGAGTTCGTGATTAGAGTAGAGAAATCCAGATTTGTTCGTGAAAAATCAGAGTTCCCGGTTATGGTCAAGTTCAAGGGTGGAATTGAACAGTTCTCCGGCTTGTTGGAAATTGCACTAGAGGGCGGGTATGTCGTCAAGCCTAATAACGGATGGTACCAACGGGCCAATCCAAAGACCGGCGAAACTCTTGAAGAGGGAAAGCATCGGGAGAAGGATACCGTGGTAAAAGAATTTTGGCAACTTGTGTTCGAGAAAACAGATTTTGCTCAATTCATTACGGATCGCTATAAGATCGGAACATTAGATATGTTGAAGGACCAAGAACTTAATCTTGACGCAATGGGGTCAGAAGAAGAAATGGGAGATGATTAAATGCAAGACAATGTAGACCTACTAAAATTAGAAGAAGTTGGTAGAAGAATCTATGAAAGAACGGTATGGGTCCGTAGCGGACTAGACATCGACACTAAACCGCCCAATCAGCGAGATCGTGAAATACTGAGGTCAGACCTGAAATTGTGGGAAGAGTTTAGGGATGCTCTGGGAGTTTCTCCCGGAACGAAACGAATCGACATGTCAGCAACACAACTACGACTGGTGTATTAACATGATTATCAAAATTAAAAATTGGTTGGTGGAGTACAGACTAAAGAGATGTTTTATCGTCAGAAATGATCTCAATAAAAACTATCTTACGGTTCCGATCGAAATCACCAGAGGAAAGTATAAGGGACTCATCTATAGGTACGGTATGGTAACTATTCAAAGTGAACTATCCGTTAAGTACGAGTACGCTGCTATTTCAAACGGACATATGGTAGACGATTCTTTTGTCAACTTTGGTGGAAGAATATTGACTTACCTCTTGACTAAAAAGAACTACTATGATATAATAACGCAGCAGGACAGAGAAGAAGAAGATTAATTGCTCTGAACAATATATTATGAGGTATCATGCAGATGAGTAGTGAGACTGAAATTAGCAATCTAAAAATTGAAGAAAAAATTGTGCTAAAAGGCTTATTGTCCAAAGAACCTTTTGCCAGAGAAGTTGCACCGTTCATCAAAGAAGAATATTTTGAAACCACTCTATCGCAGATTATCTTCAAATCATTCATGGAGTACTTCACGAAGTACAACTCATGTCCTCCAAGGGACTATATCACTTTGGAAACTTCCAAAGATGAGAACATGAATGAGGCGCAGTACTCAGACTGCAAGAAACTAATCGAAGAAGTCTATTCTGAAAACATCGCCACATACGATCTAAAGTGGCTGAGAAAGTCTACAGAAAAGTGGTGTCAAGAGCGGGCTTTGTTCATAGCAATTCTTAAGAGCATAAACATATTAGATGGTACTGACAAGAATCATACCCAACAGGCCATTCCTGATCTGGTCAAGGATGCCTTGGGCGTTGCCTTTGAACTCTCGGTCGGCCACGATTACATCGAAGATTACGAGAAGAGATTCAATTTTTACCATGATACGACCCAGAAAATTGCCTTTGACATGTCAATTTTCAACAAGATAACTAAGGGCGGCGTATCCAGAAAGACATCTAACTGCATCTTGGCTCAGACGGGTGGCGGCAAGTCTCAGTTGATGTGCCACTTCGCAGCAAACTACATGCAGGATGGCCTCAATGTATTGTACATTACCATGGAAATGGCAGAGGAAAGAATCTCTGAAAGAATTGATGCAAACTTGATGGATGTTGATATCGGAGACATTGCAAAAATGAGTGCAATGACATATGCATCAAAAATGAATGCGATCGGTAAGCGGGTCAAGGGCAGACTGATCGTAAAAGAATACCCGACCGGATCTGCAAATGTAAATCATTTTAGACAACTCATTCAGGAGTTGAAGATGAAGAAGAACTTTGTCCCGGATGTCATCCTAGTAGATTACCTAAACATTTGCGCCTCTGCGAGATACCGCACAAATGCAGGTGCTGTAAACAGTTATAGTTATGTCAAATCCATCGCGGAAGAACTCCGGGCTCTGGCGCAGGAAGAGAATGTAGTCCTATGGTCTGCCACGCAAACCAACAGAGACGGGCTAGATGCATCTGATGTCTCGCTCTCGAATACTGCCGAATCAATCGGCCTACCCCAGACTGTAGACCTGTTTTTCGCGATGATATCAGTAGATGAATTGGAAGAGCAGGGCAAGATAATGATCAAGCAACTAAAGAATCGGTACAACGATGTAAACTATTACAAAAAATTCATCATTGGCGTTGATAGGGCCAAGATGAAATTCTTTGATGTGGATAGCGGAATAGACCTTTCCGGATCTGGAAAAGCCGATTCCGATGATTCAGATGATATGAATCAGTATGGGGCTAAATTTGGCTCGGAGCATGGATCTATGAGCGACAAATTTAAGGATCTAGACTTCAATTAATTTCAGTTGGTTGCATTCTGATTGATTCATCACCAAAGTCCAAAACCACCAACTTTCCCTTGATCCATCCGAAATTACGATCGTCGTACAACCCCAGATCAATATTCGATAGACTTGATTTGTGCATCTTTAACTTGAATTCACCTGACTTTAGTATTGATCTAAATTTTTGCCTATTGGGTTTGGAGATCGGCTTGGCATGTTCGGTGGCGTATGCGTAGTATGTCTCGGTACTGCGTCTTTCGTGTTGTTCCGGAGGTAGGACTGTCACAAGGAACAAATTTGTGCTACAATCCGGAGCGATTCCGTTCTTGTTCGCATTTTTCTGAAAATTCATGGAAAGAATACATTCCGTGGGCGAGTAGTAGCACTTTAGGCCATATCCCGCTGGAATTGCAGGCCCCATCCGTTTCGCCTTGCGGGGTCCGAAATACCTGCACGATGCTCCATCCGCGTCACACGAAAATATCTCGTTGAGGACGATATGATTTTCGAAGGGGGATTTTACCGAGGCATACACCGAGCGGTTGAATCTACCGGTGCGGACCGAATCAATCAATTTTTTTGCATTTTTCTTCATGTACAGAGGATACACATCAAATTTCAAAAGTCAAGAAAATTGATGATTTTTTTTATTTTTAGCCTTTTGCTTGACTTCGGGGTTTACGGTGCCTATACTTGTGGGTCGAAGAAAACTATTTGAAAGGAATGACCATGAACGAAGAACGCAATGCCTGCCGTCTAATCTTGCTCCGAGCCAAGGCCGAGTGGGAGTGTGGAAGTAACGAAGAATACACGATCGAGGCCGCTATCTGCGAGAGGCTAAACTGCCGAAATGCCGAAATCGACATAGGTGGGGATGTTTGGATTTTTCGCTACCATGAGGACGAGGACGAAGGTGCGGATATTATCAGCAGCGAGACAATGATTTCTTTGGTCGGCTGGATGCGTGAGCGTAAGATGATCAATTAAATCGACTAAAGACCCGAGATATTTTTACCATTTGACTTGACTTCGGGGTTTACGGTGCCTATACTTGTGGGTCGAAGAAAACTACTTGAAAGGGATGACCATGAACGATAATCAGACTGACTGGAATTCGCCCACCGTCCGCGACGAGATTACCCAGCACTTTCTTATCGCCGCCCTCTGGACCGCCGACGAATCGGTGATCACGCCCAAGCCGGGTATCTTCGACCCCTCTCCCCACCTTCCGCTCCTGACCGACGCTGCCCGTACCCATGCCCGGTCCGTGGTCGATGACTTCATTAGTTGGGTTTCGGATACCCTGTCAGCGACCACTCTCACATCAGCCCAAGTCGGCCACTACCTGCTGCTGACTGCCCACGGTGCCGGGGTAGGCTTCCACGATGTCGTCGCCGATGGCCAACTCACCGAATTTCAAGCCAACAAGTTGCATTTTGTGGCCAACCGAGCCGCCGCCGGTGACATCATGCTGGGCGACGACGGCATGTACAACCTAGAGTGATTCCTATACTTGTCAGAGTCGAGGAAAACCATTTGAAAGGAATGACCATGGACGACAACCAGACCATAATTATCCAAAGCACTGGGGAAACTGTACTGGCCAAGATTACGAAGTGCAAGAGGTTCCGAAACTCGCGATACGCAGTCACGATCGAAAAGAACAGTCGGCTATTCCTGTCTCGCGACGGGGGTAATTGGGTGAGGGAGCCGGTGGCGACAGAAACTGTTAACTTTTTCAATCCAAAAATACGATAACTACTTGACTTCAAGATTTATGATGCCTATACTTGTGGGTGTCAGAAAAACCACTTTAAGAGGACCACGATGACCGTATACACTGTTACTTGGGCAGAAGGCAAGAATCCGTGGTGTACCACCACGAATTACGATCAGGCCCTCATCGAGCAACGCAACGCCAGAAATAACAGGGGGGAAGGTAAAATCCGCTGGCAGGGCTATGATGATCGCGGCTATGATCAGGACGGACTGGATGTAAACGGGTTCAGGCGGGATACGAGATAAATTATTCTAACACAGGAAAAAATTAATGAGCAAACAAACATACAATGTAGGCGATAAGGTAAAAATCAATGCAACTAGTTGGCCGTGGCGTGAGTCCATCGGTCGAATGGGCTTGGTAGAATACCTGCACGACGGCGGCAGGCTTCTGATGGTCAGCGTACCCGGTGTTGGAATGTTTGGGATTTGGCCAGATCAAATCGAGCCCGTTACTCCCACGACCAATCCCGATTCCATTGCCGAAGCAACTGAGGCAGATCTTAAAGCAGAGTCTGAAAGACTCGAAGCGGTGGCACAAGTTGCGTGGAATACCGTAGATCGTAGAGACATTGCCGCAAAGACCGCCGCACTCAAACTTCAAGAAGCCGAAGAAAATGCGCAGGTTGCTTCATACGCGAGTGGGGCGGCACGGACAAAGTATAACCAATTTCGCAAAGAAAACCACTTTAGAAAGCAGGAACATGTCTTTTGATTCACTGACAGACACAGATGATGAATTGCTCGATGCGTGGGGTAAGGATATCACCAAGATGCACGAGGCCGAAAAGTCCATCAGAGTCCATAAGTACGCCGTCGGTGATCGGGTGAGAATCAAGTACGATTACCCGGCGTTTAAGATTACCGCCGGAGCCGAGGCAGTGGTAGAAAAGGTATACTCACCAAGGGGAGGCATTGGTATTTTCATCGCCGATTCGGGGCTCATCATCTGGTTTTCTCCAGATGAATTGGAGCCAATTGTGCCCGCTAATACGCTAGAGGATCTTCAGGCGGAGTACACGCGACTTAAGAATAAAGAAAATCTGGCATGGAAGTCTGCCAAGCAAGCCAAAGTAAACGCCAAGGCACTGGAGGGTGTTGCGCTCGAT
>Ga0136588_1000388_pt1 | contig 16431 bp, 35 predicted proteins | sample AntRauMFilla1564_FD_104782 | JGI IMG/M metagenome (GOLD analysis project Ga0136588, IMG submission 104782) | Saline lake microbial communities from Rauer Islands, Antarctica - Metagenome Filla 1 #564 | ecosystem: Environmental > Aquatic > Non-marine Saline and Alkaline > Saline | place... | reverse complement strand
TCTACTCTCTTCTAGCATATCTTGTCTCCATTCTTCTCTATCTTCTTGTGTCATCTGTTATCTTTTCAACTTTTCTATTCTATAATCACAAATATGTTTAATCTTCTCATAGTCTTCAATCCTAGCTTGCTGATAACTCATCCCTAGAACTTCTTTAGTTCTTGCAATACGTTTAACTATATCTGCATCCCAAGGGTTCAATCCCCAAGCTTCCCATACTTGCCAGGGCTGAATACTCATAGAAGAATAATTACTAGAACCTACATTATAATCAAGATGTTTTGATTTGTTTTCTTCTAAATCAGTCCACTCTAAGCCTACTGTTTCTTTAGTTTTCATTATCTTCCCCTAGAAAGCGTTTATATAATTTCTTCATATGTTTATATGCCATTTGGTTATGCCATTTTCTACAATGACCTCTATAAGTAGTATCATCTTGATTTTTTATTTCTTCTAATAATTTCAAAATATGTTCCTTGTTTATATCTGCACATTTTCTATCAAAAGAGTCTCCAGTTATCTTTTGTATTTTAATAGGTTTGTATGAATATTTAATATCAAACTTTCTTAAACTAGCAAGAAGAAATGTTCTATCATTAGTTGATAAATCAATATACGACATTACACTTCTCCAGTTTCTTTAAACTTTTTAATAAGTAAACTAATTGTTGAAGTAGAAACTCCATATCTTTTTGATATTTCTATTTGTGTTGGTCTTTTATCACTAAAATACCACTTTACTATTTCTATCTTTTCATACTGCGTTAAACATAAAGATTTATTTTCTTGCGTCTCTTTAAATCCAAAGAATTTTAATAGCCAATCCATTATCTAATCTCTATGCTGTTTTGTTGTTGTTTATATAACATATACTTTAGAGTTTCTACTTCTAACTCTAATTCTTGTTCTCTTTTACTTTTCATCTTATTCTCCTAACTATATTTTATTCTCATATAATGTGCGATACCTAAAGCATCACATCTACCGTCTATAATCCCACCTAATTTGCCAAGTAACTCTGCTTTTGGATAAAGCTTAGACATTTGATTATAAGTGGTTTTTTTACGCAATACTGGTGTTGCTTTTTTTGGCATAATAACTCCAGCACCTTGTTGCCATGTTTTTGGAGGAATTAAATCATAGCCTAGTTCTAATGTTTGAAGCATACCTTCAAGCTCTCCTAGTCTTTGTCCAAATGTAAATACAGATTTAACCCCTTGTTGTGGCATTGAGTGAACTTTCTCAAGTCCTATCATTACTGTTTCTGCATTATCTATTTCTTTTGAGTACCCAATAATTCCAGCTTTTTTAAAGTCATAAAATTCTGTTCTATTATCTTCATATAAAATACACATACCCCCGTTACTGCCAGGGTCAATTCCTAACCAATGTTTCATCTATCTCCTTTTATATAACTCATATAAACACAAGATACTTCCTATCAACGGATTTTGATAAGAACAAAAAATTAAGAGTGCTAAATTCTTTATAAATATTTAAAAATTATGTGTTCTCTTGTGCTTGTATGAATTTAATATTGGACTTACATAACCTAGAGTGCAAAAATAGGTTACTGCCAATTATTTATCCGTATGGGTTAGAGTCTTTAGTAGTTGAGTCTACTTTTTTATATGATTTGTCACCATCTTTGTTTGATAAAGGTAGCATCTCAAATCCAGTAAATGTAGCTTTTGGTAATTCTGGATTATAATCATCAACTCCTAGCATACCTTTCATATGTACTAATGTATTATCTTGAAGTTCTGCGTCATATCCAAAGTAAGCAAATCTAATATCTGCATTTGCATATGTACCATCATCTCTTTTTTTACTATTACTAATTACTCCGTTGTAACCAGTACCTTTTGCTGTTTCAAAACTTTTTACAAATTTAATGTAACCTTCGACTGTCATTGTCGCCATTTTTATTTCTCCTAATTTTATTTATAATATTTGATAGTTAATTCCGTCTGCACCTATAATTGCTTTAACATTATTGTTGTCTTTTTCAATTGCTATGTCTCGCATAAGTCCATCTGCTGATTTTACGTTATAAACTAACCTAACTGCATCTTTAATTGCTCCAGCACCTCTAGTTGAATTTGTACCTTTAGCACTATGATGTATAATGACTAATGTCTTTTCATCTTCTCTGCTAAAATCTACAATTTCTTTCATAATTGCTTTTGCATCTGTATTAGAATTTTCATCTAACGAAGACATGAAACTAATCAATGGGTCTAAAACTATAAAACCAAAACTTTTAGTTGCTTGCTTAAACTTAATCCACTCGTGATTGATTTTCATACCATCTCTACCTTTGTTTACAATAGAGAATGGAGTCTTTGCACTAATCCATACTTTTTTCATAACACTTTCTGGGTCATATCCTAATAGTTTACATATCATTCTGGCTCTTTTTTGACTCATAGCTAATGAATCTTCACTTAGCCAACAAAAAGCATCTCTACCCGTTGAAACTGCGTAACGAATAGCCATTTGTAAAGTGATTAAACTTTTTCCAGCTCCACCACTTCCAGCTAAAATAGTTACTGTATTTTCTGCTACTGGTAATGAACTTTGCATTAAGAATATAGGTTCTTTTTCTTCAATGTCACTAAGTTTTTGAATACCAAAATAATCATAATCAGTTGCAAAGCCACAAGAATTATTAATTGATTTAATACTAGAATTAATATCATCAAGTAATTCGTAAGCATTTTTAATCTCCATTTCTTTACTAGATGTATCTAATATTTTTTCTAAGTCTCTTTTTACTGATAGTTCTTTTAATATAGTGGCATATGATTGAATATTTTCAACTGCTTTTGCACTACAAGTTTCAAGTAAAGCTACCTGAGAACCCGTGGGTATTTTTCTATTTATACTATCTATCAATATTGCTTCGTGATTAGATGTTAAGTCTTGAATAGCATTAAATATAATCTTGTTATCTGTACTTGCAAACATTTTTTCATTTGCATACTTGATGTTATTATCTGGATATTCAATAATAGAATTTAAAACTATTTTTTCATATTCAATTTTACTGTGATTCATTACTCACCTTTACATTCTGTTTTTACTATCTCATATATTACTTTTTCTTTATCCTCAAAATCGTTAATTAAGTGTATTCCTTTCTTGTTACAAGCGTTAAATATGCACTTCATATCTTCTTGTTCAAACTTCTTACCAAACTCTAATTCTAAGGCTATTTTTACACTCTCTGGGGTGTAGCCAATATCTTTATCTGTTTTACTTTGAACATTTTTACTGCTGTTCGTACCATTTGAGATGTTCTTATTTGGTACACTTGTTCTTCCTTTGTTAATACTGGGTGTTTCCTTTTCTGAGTCTTCTGGTAAATCTTCTCCAGCATATATATATAAACCTAAACCATGTCTTGCAATAGCTTTTGTTAATGCTCTTTGTATTGCTTTATTAACATCAAATGAAGTTACCTTATCCATTATAATCGACTTATTTCTAAAGTCCATAACTGGTAGCATTTCTATATGTTCTAAACTTTCTACAGTAACTCCAACTTTTACCCACGCTGTTCTTCCATCTGAAAAGTAATTCCATTCTTGTTGATTTTCATATACTTTATATGTTGATGTAGGGAATAATTTTAATAATGAACCCCACGCCCACGACCAACTTAGATAACTTAATCCGTTTTTCTTTTCTACTTTATTTGAAACATCTAATTGATTTAATACTTCAAAATTATTTACTGTTTTGCTCATTTTTTTCCTTTTTATATCTTAATATACTTGTATGTGATGTTTTTAATTTAGTTGCAATCTTTCTTGCTGACCAGCCTAATGATAAATATAAATCTATATCGTCTTGTATGTCTTTAATCTTCACTTCTGTTCTGTATTTTCTAGGTTTTTTCTTTACTTTAGGTCTGCATTGAGGACATACTTTAGTTCTAATGACTCTTTTTATTCTTGTAGTTTTTCTTACTCTACATTCTCTACATATATAAGAGAAGGTACCCCAATCGTCTTTCCACATATTCCATTTATCAGTCTTTACCCTTTCTTCTTTAAAACTTGGATATGTTTCTACAATTACTTGGTACTTTTCTTCTCCAATTTCTTGGATTAATGAGTTTAAATATTCGTCTTCTGTCATTTGGATAGTATATGTAGAATTTAACTTATAGTTTTCTTAACTATTTAATAAGCCCTTGCTCTTCTAGCATTTTATATTGATTACAAAAAGGTCTAACACTACAGTAATTGCACGCTTGAACGCCACCTTTCCTATGTTCAACTTTTGCACTACCTTTTTCTCTTTGAAATCTTAAAGCATCTTCTAAATTATCAAATACTTTAGTTGCTTTTTTATTCGCAACTTTATTAAATACTGCAAATGTATCTTTGTCTTGCCATAGTTCATCTTTTGTACAATATGGTAATTCTGCATCACTCATATCTTTAACTAAATCAATACCTCTTATTTTAGACTCTACAAATTCTTGAGTATCTTGTAAGGACATTAGTTGATATTCTTTTGTTAATACTCTAGTTTTAGGATAATTAGGGTCTTGAAATGTTTTTGATTTTGCCCAATCAGTGAAAACAAATACTACTTTACATTTATCTATTAGTTCGTATTTCCCTTCTAATAACCATCTGTAAATACTCATTTGTTGAATATACTTATCTGCATTAGAGTCAAATATATAACTCCATACTGATGTAGTTTTTATATCATGTATTTGCTTATCTGTTATAAAGTCAAATTTACCTGACACTTTGTATCCATCGACTTCTCTATAATGTCTCTCTTCTTGTTTATATAAGAACATGGTAGCTCCCCTCTCTTTTTATTATTGCATTTCGCTTTTCTATTGCTTCTTCTACTGTGTTCATTCTTTTTCTGTACACTTTGCCTTCAATACTTAGATGATAAACCCATTTATCTCTGGATTTATCGTAGAAAATACCTCTTAAACCACTTTTGCATCTACTTGTAGCTCCTATATTCTGCATCTGCTGACTTCTTGTAGCCCATCTACAATTATTAGGTTCATAGCCTTTGTCGCTATTAATCCTATCTATTTCAAGGTTGTCTTTGTATCCATTTATTATTGCCCATTTTTTAAAGTTTAAATAATCTTTTTTCCAATCTTCACAGACTTCTATATTTTGATAATGTTTTGCTTCTCGTTCAGTTCTTGAAGTCGGGTTACAACGTCTTTTCATTAATTGATATATTGTGTATAATCTTGACTTTCCTCTATTCTCTCCGTCAATCTGATGACAACAACTTCTGCATTGATAATTCTCTTTTTTTCTTTTCCAGTTCTGAACTCTAATCTTTTGGTCTTTGTCGCATACTGAGCAGTTTGCTATTCCAAATTTAATGTAGCCCTTCTCTTTATTCGTCCATGTTTTCTTTATGATACTCTTCAACTATTTTCTCCTTAATCTCTTTTGGGAACGAATCAAATTCGTCTTTGAAATAGTTTATATTGTTTTCTACATCTTTGCAAGCAAGTGCTTTAGCAAAACTTCCATGTATAGCTGTTCCAAATCTTGAAGCTACTAAATCTGAAATATCTAATTCTATTTTGTCTGTGTGTCTTTCTTGTAACGCTACTTGTCTTGGTGATTTTAATAGTGTTGTAGCACTTATCGTATCACTTTCGTGGTCGTATTCGTCGTTAGTGAGCCAGTCGTATATAGGCTTATCTAGGTTGAATTTATTTGTATATTTTATGCTCATATTATTCCCTTTCTCTTAACCAGTCGTTTAAGCCTACTTCAAAAGCTAATGGGTCATTTTCTAAGTGAAACATTCCATAGCCTTCTATGCCGTATATTTCATCTAAGAAATCCATATATTTTTCAGTTGATTCATTCATAGTTAATCTTTGTTTGATTTTTGTGTTCTGTGAACTTTTCGTTTTCTATTTCTTGAAGGATTTTTTTACACTCTAAATATCCTATACCTAACATCTTGTTTTTAACTTCATCTCTGTATGAATCATACATTTCTTCAATTGTATCTTTCATGCTTTCCTCCCTTTTAAATGATATACACAATCTTTATAGTTATTGTTATCATCTTTATATAATGTTGTTGATATATTGTATTTATCTCTAAGTACATTTATGTACCCACCTAGCCTATTAGTCCAGCAAGGATAACCGCTTAAACACTCTAGATTAGATAATTTACCTTCATCTAATAACACTTGTTCTAGTATTTGTTTTTTATTCATTTCTTAACCTTTTTCTTTGTTAATTTTTTAAGCCAACTAGGTCTATCTGTTAGCTCAACACTTTTGTCTGATAAACAAAAAAACGTATTTTCTATACATTTAAAAATACTTTCTTCTTTTTTAGTATTTATAAATTCACTATGCAGTTTTAAAGCGTCGTTATGCCTAGCTAAAAGCTTTCTTGTTAACACATCAATAGGATTATCTAGTTTTGTGCATTTGAAGCTAAATAGTAGGTAGCCTGATGGGTAATTGTATACGCTATAAATATCTTCTTTTAAGTACTTGTTATTTGTAAGTTTTTTTACATAGTAAATAAAATCATCTATAATTACTGAATATTTTTTTGAAGGTATTTTTTTAGGTACATCTTTTAAATATTGTATATTTTGCATATTTATTCTTCTGCTAATTTAACAAGAAACTTTTTAGCCAATAATTTTGAATTGCTAATAGTTTTTGTATTTGTTCCTTCAAACTCAAGATATATATTTTCTGCTAATTTATAATCAAGACTTAAAGCTCTATTTTTAATATTTCTATGTTCTAATGCTAAAGAACATGCAAACATTAATCCATTTACTGATACTTCTTGTTGCTCGTCAAATCTAATCCTTTTTTCAAATCTCTTAGCTGGTTTAATTTCTTTTGCTTCTTGCTCTATTCCTTCAAATATGATTTCTGCTTTTAAAGATAAATCTTCTAATTTGTTTGGATATAAAGTACATATTTTTCTATGCTTATGTAATAATTTTATAGGTTTTTCATATGTTTTAAATTGGTCTTTTGAATACAATACATCCTCTAGGTATAATTGTAAAAATCCAGTTGATAAAAACAATATTGATAATTCTTTGTCTAATTTATTCATAATTTATACCTCTAAGGACTGTTTTTTGTAATTCTTTTTCTGACAATGGGTTGTCTAGTGAATAATTAACTTTTTCTACAAGTTTAATTATTGTTTTATCTTCTATACTTTCGTTTTCTAAAGCTTTTCTAAGTCTGTACAATAAATTGTTTCTACTTCCATTATGTATTTCATTTTTGAACCAATGTATTAAAGCATCTACGTTGCCTTCTACTGTTATTTTTACTTCATTACGTTTTGTTTCTGCTTCTAGTATTTTTCTGCTTTGGTCTTCTATAAACAACTTTCTGAGTAATACTGTATCTAGTGGATTGTTTCTTTTGTTTCTGTTTATGTATGTAATTTGGTTTTTATTTGGAAAGTAAAATCTTGATACGTCTTTTGTTGCTTTATCGTGTTTTAGTCCTAGCATTTGACCTATATAATCATAGAATTTACTATAATCATGTATTTCTGGTGCTTCTGTTAGTGGTAATATTAACCTGAATCTATCACATACTAAGCCATGCTTATCTTTTTGATGTGATTTTGTTGTTGCAATTATATAGCTCCAGTTTTCCATTAAAGATTTACACTCTTTTATTGTGAGGTTTTCGTCAATATCATAACACAGTATATTTGATAGCTCATATGTATTATCTATTGTTCTATATCCATTTTTGAATAATCCGAATGAATAGTTATATCTATTAGTTAGTGCTTCTATATCGTAAAACTCTATTTCTTCTGTTATATAATCTGTTGTGATATTATTTGATGTTGATATTTTGATTTTCATTGATATTCCTTATGTATATGTGTGCCTACGACTTGTGAAATTAATTAACAGAAAAGGAATTTTGTGAGTTTAATAATCGTAGACACGTTTTGAGTCTAATGACTCGTTTCTTAATTTGGACTTACATAATGGGAAGGACAATAACCATTACTGCCATATACTATACTACTGCTAATTCTCTAGCTTTATTGTATAAATTTTTGTTTAATTCAAAAGATTTACTCCAATCTCTTAGTTCTGGTAGTTTTACTTGACTATCTTTATAATCAACTATAACCCCTTCTTCTCTAATTGGTCTTTGAGTTGTATGTGTAATTGTTGGATTACCTTTTATTATGTTTTCTTGAATAGTATTAAACTTCGACCATGCGTTATTATCGCTGTCTTCATATCTGTTAGGCATAATAAACTTTTCATAATCATATTCTCTAACTTCTCCAAATCTTTGCTCTACTGCATATTTAGCTAACTCTATTGCTTGGTCTTTACTAAATGATGTTTGCATAAGTTTTGATATAATTCCTTGTTGTGTGTTAAATGCTGTTTCTAGCTGTTTAATAGCGTTTTCTACACTTGTATGTATGTTTGTGTGTGCCATTCTTATTTCGTCTGTTGTGCCGTCTTTAACTATTAATCCATTTGAACATACTAATCTTAATAGTCCAAATTCAAATCTCAATGATGTACTACCATCATATGAATTAATAATATGTAGTTGTGGTATAACTCCATTTTGTGCTTCTATACTTCTATTTTCAAAAGCTACTGTATGCTTTTTAAATTGTTGTAAGAACTCATTAGTTGTTGGCTGTACTGCTGACTTAACCATCTCATAACCATATTTACTAATTTCATCTATAACTTTTCTTGTGTCTACAAATTCGTAACCTTTACTTAATAGAGGACTTTTAGTATCCCCTAGTACATCTATTGTTATATTTTTACTCATACTAATCCTTTTTTTACATATGTTTCAAATCTTCCATATTGAAAATTATTGTTTGTTCTGTAGCAAGCATCTGATATTGTATTTATAAAGTAATCAATATCTTTTTTCTTGACATAACCTCTTTTGATTGAGTTTATACACCCCTCTGCTATCTCTATAAAATCTTTTCTACTTGCCATTATTTCTCCTTTTCTAGCTCATCTATTTCATCACTTAGCCGTTTAATCTCTGCCATTGTTTCCATAAAACTAAGCATGTCTTTCTCCTACTGCTGTTCTTATATACGTATTTTTATCTTCTCCAAATAAAAAAACTGTTGTTTTGTTGCCATTTACATCTACTCCAGTAATTTCTGTTACTGTATATTCTCTATCTTCTACTTTTGAAATATTTGTATTGATACTTATTTTTTTAATATTATGAACTGATACATTCATTTTATATCCTTTATTGCATGTTTTATGCTTGCTTCTAGCCACTCATATCCTTGTAAAAGATGTTCTGCCTTAGATATGTCTGCTTTTAGTCTTAAGTGCTTATTTACTAAGGAAATTAAGGCACTATCTAGTCTTGAGTGATACCCTACTATTGTTTCTTTAGGTTTTCCACCTTCTGATGCTCTCCCCCCTATGTTGCTTTTCTTAGTAACTGAGTGTTCTATTAGTCCTAAGTTGTGTTCGTCTAATGTTTTTATTTCATAATCACCAATTCTAATTGTCATTTATTTTCCTTTTTGTTGCCATCTTAATTTTCTTTGAATTTGTCTGGCTTTTAACCTGCATTTATCGCTACAGTATATAGCTTTTGTTTTAGGTGTAAATATTGAGCCACATACTTTGCATTTTATTTGTTGTATTGTTTTTTTAGGTTTATTGTAGTACCAAAAGTCGTGCTTCTCTTTTTGGTTATGCTTGAAACATACTTTACATAGCTTTGAGTATCTGTTTTTAACTTTAAGATACTCTCCTATACCTATGCTACATACTTTGCATAGTTTCATATATCATCTACTACTTCTGCTTTATATTTACCTTCTGTATTGAAGTTGTAGAATATATAAGACTCCCATAGCTTACCTTTAGATAAATCTTCTGAATGTATGATTTTACATTTGCCATTGTGATTATTTTTTACCAATAAACCCTTCATTTTTTAGCCTCTCCTTGATTCGTTTGCCAGTCTTGTAGAATGTCTTTAAAGACTTTGCTGTTGAATACGTTGTTAGAACAAGTCTTGCCATCTTTACTATCATGTAAGTATTCATCATTTAGCTCCTTTAATTCTTTTTGTATTGCATAGTTAATTAGTACATATAGTAAGAACATTATTACTAATACTATTGGAATTGAAAATAATACACTCATTGTTTTTCCTTTACCACCATATTTTTTTTAATAAGTTGTTAGCTCTACTTGTGAGCTTGCCATCTGAAAAATGTAACTCTTTTAATAATCGTTGTTTATCTTTATCGTGCTTTATTTTTCCTATTTGTATTAAATGATGTACATTTTCTTTATTGATTGTGAACATACTAACCCTATCCGTAGATAAGGTTGTATATATCATTTTCTATAGCATTTTGCTCTTGTATAGTTTCTATTTCTTGTTTATCAAACATTTCTAATCCTTTTTGAAGTTTTCTTTTATTTCATCTACTAATAATTGTCCAGCTTTAAAAGCTGATACGCCTATTGCGATACCTAAGACACATATTACTACTACTATTTTCACTACAATTACAGTCATCTTAGACTCATTGAGTGTGTTTGTGTATATATTGCTATATCTTCCAGTTTAACTGCTAAATACATGCAAGTTTTATATATTAAAGTTTTCATAGTACCCTCCCCTATGGTGTTGTTGTTTATTTATCCAATTCTTCTTTTACTAATTCCATAATTGTTCTTGCTTTAGACTTTGTTGTTCTAATTGCTTGCTCATATGATATTAATTCGAAAGCACTTGATAAGCTCATTTCTGCATCTGTTGTTGTAAGTAATAACCTAAAGTCTTTACTCATTAATTCTGTTACTTTTGTAATATCTTCTGCTATTACTGCCACTTCGTTTTTCTTGATAAATAACATATATTTCATAATGTTTCCTTTGTAATTTCGTATTCTGTTCTATCAACTATTTGATTGAGTATGTTTAACTCTTCTACTGTTGATACACTTATATTGCCTACTCTTGTTATTCCGTTTACTTCTATAAAGTATTTAACTTTCATTGCCATTCCTTACATGTTTTGGTCGATATAAAAAAAAGAAGAGAAAAGGCTATTAAGCCTCATCTCTGTCTAGATATTTATTTCCGTGCGAAAACCCACCATAGTTACTAGGTTGTTCTTTGTCTGCATTTCTTACTGTTTCTTCTTGACTACATTGTTTGATTTGAATTTCATCTAATGCTTCTTGTCTTCTTCTTTTGCTGTCTATTCTTGCTTGTTTTAAAGCTGATACTTTAGATTCTTCATTTGGTAGTGGTTTGTATTTTATAACTTTGTTGTCTATAACCATACAACCTACATCTAATCCAAAGAAGTTGTATTTGTATACTTTTATGAATTTTCCATCTTTTGTTTCAAAGCTTAAACTTGGTAAGTATTTAAAGTTTGTTTTGTCTGCTTTAAACTCTGAGTCTATTGCTAGTGTGTACATATATGGATTTATGTTCCTTTCTTCTACTATGTTTATTTCGTTTTTGAAGTTAATCATTTCTGATATTAAACTAAAGTGACCGTCTTCTTTTACTAAATATCTTCCGTAATATATAGTTCCTTCTGAACTGTTGTATGAAGGCTCTAAATATATTGCTTTTCCATATTCATCTGCAACATCTTCTTTAGTTAAACCAAAGCTTGCAAATCTTTCTTTATAATTTAACCATGCGTTATTTTCTCTTTCTTGAGTGTTTTCTGTAAAAAAGTTACTAGGGTCTTGTCTCATAGCTTCATTAAAAGTTGTTCTTGAACTTCTTTTGTATTTGTTGTCGATTAATTCATATATAAAACCTTTTGGAGTTATTTTAAACTCTCTTCCGTCATACACATACATTTCGTCTTGTTTAGTTTCTTTTAGTACAGTTGTGTCTATTTCTTCGTCTGTTATGTGTTCCCAAATTAAACCTTGTCTGTCCATACTGTCTAATTGTTCTTGAGTTGCTAATAACTTTACTATTTCTCCGTCTACTGTTACTTCTACTTTGTATTTAGTTTCCATTTTTTGTCCTTTTTTATTTGTTTTTTTAATTTCATTTATACTTTCACATCTTCTTACATTCTCTTGTTTTTCTACGACTTTAGGAGTAGTTTCTTTTGTATTTCTACTTCTCTTTTCTGTTTTCATTTTCATAATGTTTCCTTATATTTTTGTACTTATTTTTTCAACAAGTCACGATTCAATAATCAGATAAGAAAAAGTGTGTCAAGTCAATGGTGCATCAATCAACATTTGTTTGTGTAGTCACAATTAAATAGTGAGGAACGAACGGTTTAAGATAGTCACAAAGGGAGTTGTTTATAGTAAAGAGGTAATGACTTTACACAAGACTTTTTCTAGTTTCTTTTGTTGTAGCCCTAACTTTTTTTCTGAGACGGAGTCGGAAGAAAACTTAAGTTAGTGTTAATGACTATTAAGAAAAGGAATATCTAAAACGTAGCTAGAGAACAAAGGGAACGTTATCTGGTACTATGGATTCGTGATTGATTGATTATACCTTGCCTGATGCTACAACTACGTTGTTACTTGGTATAGCATAAGGATAATAGTAAACATTTATTGTTATTGATAACGAAGTGGCTAAGCCTAGCGATATTGGCGTGTTGTGCAAGTAAACGCTCTGTGCGTGAGCTTGTTTAAGATAAATATTAATTACTTGCTTCAATATAAAGTATTTATATCAAAGAGCGTTTATAACATTGTTTATATCTTAAAGTAATCACTTGACTAATCAGTCAAATTATTTTAGAATAGTTTTAAATCAATATAAGAGAGAATATAATGACTCAAGTTCCTAAGACTTTATTAAAAAGAGAGAAGCTAGCTCCCGAAAAGTTAAAGATAGAAAAGAAAGCTAATTTGTATATATACTTCATAACAGAAGGATATTCAAAGAAAGAAGCTTTTTTAAAGTTACACCCAAAGCATGTGGATAGTGAACATTTAGGACAATTAATATATGGTTTTGAGAATAACAAGTTCGTAAAAGCAAGATTAAAAATGTTCCAAACCGATAACGGAATTTTCTGGTTTTCAGAACGTAATTTAGCTCTAAAAAAACAGTATGAAATAGGTATGGGATTACATGGTGGCTCCCTTAAAACGCAAGCTGACGCACTTAATCAGTTTATTACAAATACACAATTACCACAAGATAAAAGTAGACTAGAAGAGTTACAAGAGAACGAAAGTTTAAACAAAAGTAACCTATTAAAATCTATTAAAAATGTATTTGATAATTTAGGTAAAGAAAACATAGAAGAAGTAGAAGTTATAGAAAACAAAGCTTAAAGTAAAAGACTCAACCAGTTTCTATAAGTAACAAAAATCTCTAGCAAAGTAAATATAAGTAAAAGTAGTTTCCCCCTTTTAAGTTTGTAGACAATATAAAAAAGCAGTATATAAATTGTTATGCTATTTCTTAAAAGTTGAAAATATGTATATTAATTATATATAAATAGTTTGACTTATTATGAATTATTGTTATAATTACTAGGGGTGGGAAAGTATTTCGATTATTACATAAATACTTAACTTAATGTTGCTAATACCCAATAACAATGTTATTAAATATACTAACCAATATGTATGTTATAGCAAGTGATTTAGTATGTTTATTTAAGTCTCAATGAAACATTCGTTGTAGTGAACTAATAAGTAAGTTGAATTGATATGCTTACTTGAAGTAAGTAGGTAATAATATAAGACACTAAAGTAAGTATGACTTATAATATTTATGTAATAATACCCAAATAAGTATATACTTGTCAAGTCACTCTATTATATGGTATCTACAGAGGTTTATATTATTGTTATAATTGGTTGTTTTTGATTAATACTTGACATTTGTTTATTTTATTGTTTAACTCCAGTAAATTTAAAGGAGATTAAATGAATGAAAATAGATATGTAGGTAGACCTATAAGTGAAGCAATGATTATGATTGCTAAGTTAGAAGATAGAATAGTTGAACTAGAGAATAAAAGAGTTGAATCTAAACCTAAAACTACAAGTAATAAAAAAGCTTAGTATTGTCTAATATAAAAAGGCACTCAGCGTTAGCATTAAAATTGATTGCTTTCTCTAAGGAGTTTTTTCCTCAAGAAGAGAATAAGACTCCTGATTTTCATTATGATTTATTAGATATTGTTAATGAAGGTAAAGATAAGCAATTAGTTTGTTGTTTTAGGGGTTCTGCAAAGTCCACGATATTTACTAAATGGATGCCTATTTATGCTAGTTTCTTTGGTGAATTAGAGGGTATTCAAACTGACTTTATTATGATTGTATCTGATACTTCTGGACAAGCTGAAGATATGATTAGAGAGATAAAAGATTTACATGATTGTTGTTCTGATGAATTTAAAAGCTTATTAAGACCTCATAATATATGGAAAGCTGATGAAGTTAGTTTTATTAATGCTGATGGACATATTACAAGTATAGTTGCACGTGGTGCTGGACAAAAAGTTAGAGGTATTAAAAGGAGAGGTAAAAGACCTTCTTATTTGATTATTGATGATTTAGAGAATGATGAAGCTGTATTGAATGAACAAAATAGAAAGAAGCTAAAAGATTGGTTCTATAAGGCTTTATTACCTTGTTTAAGTCCTACTAAGTCTAAAGTGTTTTATGCTGGAACTCCTTTACACGCTGATAGTTTATTGGAGAATTTGAGGAATGATGACTTATGGGCTAGGGCTGAATTTCCTATTGAAAACAAAGATGGTGTTCCTCTGTGGGAAGATAGATTTACTAGAGAGTGGATAAAGAATAAAAAAACTGAGATGAAAAGACAACGTATGCTTACATCTTTTTATCAAGAATATATGCTACAAATTATGTCTGATGAAGACCAAATATTTAAGCCTGAATATATTAAATATATACCAATGGCTGATTTACCAGAAGATTTAGAAATATATATTACTGGAGACTTGGCTATTTCAGAAGCTAAAACTGCTGATAGAACTGCTTTTGTTGTAATAGGTATATCTACTTCAAATATGATTTATTTATTAGATATAGTGGCTGAAAGGATGCCACCAAATCAACAAGTATCTGAATTAATTAGACTATGTAATGCTTATTATAATGATAAGAAAAAAGAACCAGTTACTTTAGGTATTGAAATGGTTTCATATCAAAAGTCTTTTAAAACTATGTTTGATAAAGAACTAGAAAAACTAACAATTCCACAAAGAACAAAAATACCACGAATACAAGAACTTAAACCTGATGCTAAAAAAGAGAGAAGAATACAACAACTAGAACCATTCTTTTATAGAAAGACTATATTAATGGTTAAGAATAAATATTCTCACTTATTAGAAGAAGAATTACTTATGTTTCCTCGTGCTAAACATGATGATATTAGTGATGCTTTTGCATATATATTACAACTTATTAGATGGAGAGAAGGAGAAAATTTGGAACTAGACTATGAAGAAGATTATGAATCATATTTAGTTGGTGGTGGAGCTTGGTAATGAGTTATAATTTTGAGTCACAACTATATATAATAGACGCTTTAGAAACTGTATTTAAAGCTGACAATGAACAAATAGATTGGTTCTTTAGAAAGCTAGATAGACTTGAATTGAGAGTTTCATACAAGCAACTACAAAGCCATAAAGCAAAGAATATGTTGCTAGAAGGTCAAACAGTTTTGGATATAGCAAAAGAACTTGACATACCTAAAAAAACGGTGTACAACTTAAAGTATCAATTATTTAATGAGGTAATAAATGAGCAATAACGAAACAACTTTATCCCCCTTAGTGGATATGAGAGAGAAAGCCTATAATGGTTATGCCATATATAGAGATGATTTTAAAAAACTAAAAAGAGTTTATGATGGTGAAATAGACGAAATAAAAGTAAGAGATTTAATACATAGAAAAAAGTCTGTTATTAAAACTAAAGAAGCAAAATCCCTGGTTAAAAGGTTAGTATCTGGTTTAACTGATGCTTACTTTGGAAATGAGTCTTTAGCTAATATAGCTCCTTCAACTACTGTTAGTGAAACTCTTGCTATTAAATGTCAAAGAGCTTTTGATTTCTACTGGAAAAAGACTGGTATGCGACCATATATGCCTATGAAGAAAAACTTTTTAGATGCAAGTATTTATGGAACTACAATAGCTAAAGTTTACTGGGCTAATAGTATGGTTAAAATGGAATATGTAAATGTTCATAATATATATTTTGACCCATCAAGTGCTAGTATAGAAGATACTGGATATGTTGTGCATAAAATATATCAAACTGCGTCTGATGTTAGAAAACATAAAAAGAATAAAGTCTACAATAAGAACTTCAAGCTTAGTGATATTAAATATACTTCTACTTCTGATACTGAATGGAATAC
>Ga0136588_1000387_pt1 | contig 16567 bp, 13 predicted proteins | sample AntRauMFilla1564_FD_104782 | JGI IMG/M metagenome (GOLD analysis project Ga0136588, IMG submission 104782) | Saline lake microbial communities from Rauer Islands, Antarctica - Metagenome Filla 1 #564 | ecosystem: Environmental > Aquatic > Non-marine Saline and Alkaline > Saline | place... | reverse complement strand
GTCGAGCTTTGGCTTTACCAATGCACGTGGTGATGACGACCAGTACACTCAAGCCAAAGATAAAGTTTCTGATAGCTTGAAAAACTTTTTCCGGCCAGAATTTATAAATCGACTCGATGAAATTATTATTTTTGACATTCTTTCTCCAGAGACGATCCGTTCAATCGTGGAAAAACAGATTGCCGAGGTACAAAAGCGTTTGATTCAGAAAGAGATTGCCTTGAGTGTGACTAAGGAAGTGTATGATTATCTGGCCAAAGAAGGGTACGATCCAAAATTTGGTGCGCGGCCGCTGAAGCGAGTGGTCCAAAGCAAGATCTTAACTCCCATTGCAAACCAAATGGTGAGTGAAGGCATGCTCAATGGAGGGACGGTAAAAGTAGTGATGAAAGCGGGAGAATTAGATTTTATTGTGAAGAAAAAAATTAAAGCGGCCACCAAAAAAGTGCCACGATTACGTCTGAATAAAAAAGTAGCAAACGTAGTGTAAGAAGCTGTTGTGGATAAAAAAAGAATGACACCTGTGGTGTCATTCTTTTTTTCTATTGAACAGTGATGTGATATCCTAGAGGGATGAATACTTTCCGTGCAGGATTAATTATTATTTTAATTATCGTTGTTACTATTATGATGAGTTTCGCTTTCTTTAATCTGCCTAAGACTATTTGGCTAATCGCTAGTGTGTCACCATACGAGCAATCAGGCACTGGTGCTGGAAGGATCCTGGTACTTGGTGATAGTACTGGCTATGGCACCGGTGCTAGCACCAGTGCGCAATCGGTCGCTGGTCGAATGGGTGCAGATTATCCAGGGTTTCAAATTATAAACGATAGCGTCAATGGTCGTCTGATAAGTGACTTAGCGTCAGTTGCTGAAACAGTCTCTGGTCAGCACAACTTAATTTTGCTGCAAATCGGGGCAAATGATATTTTACAAAAACGCGATCTAGAAACAGTGCGCGCAGAACTAGAGGCTGCGATCGCACAATTAGAAACCCATACTTCCCATATCATAATGCTTTCCAGTGGTAACGTTGGTTCATCACCAGCTTTCACTGGTGATAAGGCGCAAGAGTACGAATCGCTCTCTCGTGCATTTATCGCGATGTACCATGAGGTAGCCGACTCGAGTACTGCATTAATATATATTGATTTATTCAGAGAACGGTCGGATGATCCATTTGTCATAAATCCCCAGAAATACATGGCTTGGGACGGTTTGCACCCAACCGGTGCAGGCTACCAATACTGGTACGATGTTCTAAAGCCAGCGCTTGTGGAGACACTAGGTATTAAATAAATTACGCATGAAAAAACCGCCTACCTGAAAGTTTGACTTTCGGGTGTGGCCAGTTCCAACATCTGCAGAGCAGCTGGAATATCCCCACATATATGTCCAACCCCATTACGCTAAAGATTTCACTGTGTACAATTAGGGTAAGTAAAATAAAATATTTGTATGGCAAAAAGCATTGAACTTGGTGGTCGTTCGGTTGGGCGCTTGAAAGCCGGGTGGATTCTGTTTAAAGAAGCGTGGCGCTACCTGCAAAGTGACAAAGAAATTGTTGCCATACCCTTAATTACTACCCTATTGAATATCCTTTTGTTCGGCGTTTTAATGACCGCCTTCTTCTTTTTAGTATTAAGCGGCAGTCTCTCGATCTCAAACGAAGGAGAGTCCTTCACTGTTGGAGAATACTTTTTCATATTTTGCCTATATGTTATCGGTGCCTTTACTCTTGCTCTCTCGCAAGCAGGTGTGGCCAATACCGTCTACGTACGGGCCCACGGCGGTGATGCTACCTTGGGTGACTCACTAAAAGTGGCTTTTTAACACTTCGGTGCTCTATTTTTTTGGGCTGTTATTACCAGTACCGTTGGACTACTGCTACGTATGATTGCCGAACGATCACAGCTTCTAGGTAAAATCGTTGTAGCGGTGATTGGTGTTGCTTGGTCGGTAATGACGTATTTCGTCATCCCTAGTATTGTATTGAGCAAAAAGTCAGCCCCTGCAGCGATTGGCCATTCGGCGCAAGTGTTTAAACAAACCTGGGGCGAAACTATTGTTTCTAATGTATCAATGGGTATCGTCTTCGTGTTCATTTATATTTTTATCGTCATCGCTTTTATAGGACTATTTATATTCACGATTGGTACCCAGTCAGACATGTTACTAGTACTTATATCTGGGTTCTTTGTTGTAACTCTGATCAGTATTTCATTAGTACAGTCAACGTTAGGTGGCATTGTTAAAACCTTACTCTATATCTACGCCACTGAAGGAGTCGCTCCGCCAAACTTTAATTCTGAACTCCTAGAAAAGATGCTCCAAAGAAAGAATGATCAAGTCGTGAACCCGTTACCTCCACCGCCAGTGTAATCCCGATAATTATCTTCTGGATGTACTGACTCCAAGTGAGTATTAGTATGAGCGGTCTATTCAAGTTGAGGAGAGCTGGAGACAGTTAAAAAGTTAAAAATGCACTACGTAAGGGACGAACTTGCACCCAGCCTTAAAGAAAAAACCAGCACAAATAAGGACAACTTCGTGTGTGCGCTGGGAAAAAGTTGAAGTCTACGACTTCAGTATCCCCGTTGGCTAGATTGTGAGCTTGCGAAATAATCTAGCTCAATCGGGCTTCGAATCTTTACGCGAGTGACATTGAGTCACTTGCTCCCAGCGCACTAATAAAAACAGCACCCACAAATGTGGATGCTCATTTTTAAAAAGTGCACTGGAATGCAAGAGGTTAGAACTGCAATTATAGAAAGTGAGGAGTGTTTTCTGCCAAGTTTTATACAAAAGGAAGAAGCGTTTGCATAAAAGCAAAAGACCGCTGGGAGAACCAACGATCTTGTATGCGTGTAACGAAGGTTAGTCGCTCACGTTTGCTACGCACATTGCGGTAACATTGACAGTATTCACTTTGTACCTCAAGACTCTGAAGTCGTCATCGGGTACTGACTCGATTTTGGTGACGGCGGCTTCACAGACGCTCATTGTAGACATTGGTTGTGCTGTTTGGTGCACCCCGTCTACGCTAACTGTCCAGATAAGCAAAATTGCTTCAAACATTTTTTATACCTCGCTGTTTGATGTAGAACACTGTGAATAAATCACATTAGCAAAACAATACACTATCTCTAGTGTATTGTCAAGTTTGTGCGCCGGGCTGGATTTGAACCAGCGTAGGAAAATTCCGTTGGATTTACAGTCCAATGCATTTGACCGCTCTGCCACCGACGCATTTATCTTTAGTTCGCAGTTTGAGCAAATACAGAAGGTAGTCTGCGTGACTTTCTTTTGCATTAGCTCATGACGTCATCTTACCAGTAAACTAGTGAACCAAACAAAAGTAAAATCGTTCACTTTTGCTACCGTTCGTATGGTAGGGAAGGCGCCTAGTCGCGGCTAGATTCTTCAAAACTCAAGCGTACGCTCAAGTAGCCACTAACTTATCACATTTACCGCTGATCGTGAAGAGTGGGAGCGTGCTACGATATAGGGACATGTTGAGGCTATCTAAGCTAACAAGAATAATACTATTAGCGGTTGCGTTTTTTTGCACCGCGGTTAGCGTTCAAGCGAGTCCACAGGAGTTCGCAAATAACATCCCTTTTTTATCTGATGTTTGTACTAACCCAGCTACGAGGACGTCAGATGGTAATACTATTTCCGCAACCAACTGTACTGAAGCAGAGATTGTTGAACATACCGTACCAGATCAATTTGTTGATAGTACAGGCCGGGTATACGAAACTGTCTGCGACGGGACATCTGTGCCAGGCAGTATCGCCATACCTGCCATAAGGTGCACCATTGTTCCCACCGAACGGATGACCTCTGTACCGCCTAACACTTTCACTCCCGCTATACCAAGTTCACCTGAGAGAGTCCCAATTATCCTTGATGATAATAGAGCCGGCACTGCAGCGGCACCATCTACGCCGGGAGGTATCGTTCCCGCGTGTCGAGTTGGTGATCAAGAGTGTGACAATGCGTACGACCCTAGCAACTATGGCGTTTGCGAGGTGGTTGAACTAGCTAATAATATTTTACGCTTCATTATTGGCCTGGTATCAGTATTTGCGGCGATTGCCTTCGTGTTTGCGGGATTTAAGTTGGTTGTTTCGCAGGGAAACCCAGCTCAGATACAGGCCGCCAAATCACTCTTTACTAATATTTTAGTCGGGTTGCTACTTCTGCTGGCCGCCTACACTATCGTCAATACTATTATGGGCGTCTTAGTGGGTGGGAATGCAACTCTTACAAATCTGGGTCAAGTGAATTGTAAGTATAGTAATGCTCCTGGTGCGGCACGCTCTGATCTACCTACGCAGAGAATTGATACTGAAGGCATGTCACCAGAAAATTTAAATCAGCCGGTAACGCAAGCGGGCGGGACGATTATCTTTAGAGATGGTTCTAGTATGGTACTTGGTGGTAATACTGGTGACATGATGGGTGTTCCGTATGGTGGTGGGGCGGGAGCTTGCGATCCGAACGCCATTGGGCGTATTTGGGGGCCGCAGCTCACAGGCGCAGTACAGTGCATCATTAGAGATGAGAGCGCTTGTGGCGCTAGTCCAATTAGTCGCATCGACGTCAGTCGGGTCGACGGTAATCCCTTCTCCTTTGGGGCAATGCAGATCAATACTACCGTGCATGAAGTGCGGGGTTGTGGTCATTTAGGGATTCAAGATTTACGCTGTCTTGACGCGTGGACTGGAGTAGATTATCAGGCGCGAGTTACGAACCTGGGTCTCTATCGGGCTTGTCAGGCAGCGCTATTTAACAATGAATGCAGCTTAATTAATGGCAGACGGATCTATCAGGAGGCACGCAATAGCTTTCGCCCCTGGACAACCGCTGCCGGGTGCCGCTTAAGATAATAATTATGAAACAAAATCTTTATATCATCAGTATTGGTCTGGCTGCCATCGGGGCACTCCTTGTGGGAATTATTATGCTTTGGCCTGACGGTAGTACTGGTACCGCTCCAGCAACCACTTTACCAGTCTTACCAACCGAAGGCGGACAAGCTACTAATAATCAGATTAGCGAAACTAACTTCACCGAAGTCCGGATCGCTGGTGGGGAAAAGATTCAAATTATAGATCCTCGGACGTTGCCTAACGTGACTGATTTTGGATCGGGAATGTTTCAGGTTACCGCTCTTGAGCCTGATACTGATCAACTCTTCGGGGTGATCTTTAACGACCGCAACGGTAGTTTTGCCGTCAGTCTTGATCGGGAGCCGCTAGCGCAAGCTCGCTTGGCAGCTGAGCAGTATTTACTCAGTATGCTTGGAGTATCGCAAGCCGAGTTGTGTCAATTGCAAGTATACATCGGTACCGCTGTTACGGTGAACCCGTTCTTTTCTGGGGATAATTTAGGCGTTAGTTTTTGCCCGGGTAGTGTAGCGTTAGAGTAAATATGAAATGGCTGTTCACTGGAGTGTTTTTATTACTCTTTTTATTTTCGTTTGAACCGGTAATGGCACAAGGTTTAGTGACGTGCAGCGGCCCAGACTGTACGTTTTGTAGCGTGGTGCAGCTAGTTGATAACATTATTCAATTTGTCATTATTCTGGCTATTATTTTAGCTACGATCGGTTTAGCAGTGGCAGGGGTGCGACTCGTCGTCTCGCAAGGTAATCCCGCTGCCGTCACAGCTGCTAAAGGTACGTTTTTTAACGTCGTGATTGGTATTTTTATTATTCTGATCGCTTGGACGCTGGTCGACGTGGTGATGAAAGTATTGGTCGGGGGACAGTTTGGTATGTGGAATGAGATCAGTAGTTGTGGCGGGCAACTTCAATCAGGTGAGGCCGAATTCTCACCACCGCCACAGCGCGAAGATCTTTCGGGCGCCGCCCCGCAGTCGGAAGGAATTGAGGTCGATCCAACCACAGGTGAAGCGAGAATACTTTATTTTAATGATGGGGGACCAAGCAATAGCAATAGCCCGGGAGGTGGTGGCAGTAACAACAGCCCCGGAGGTGCCCCTAGTGGCGGTGGTAACAACGAGTTATCAGCTCGTTCCTGTGATGGTGCCAATTTAGCCACCACTAACCTGTTTGGTCATAGCGTCACTGTGCATAGAAATTTAGTGCCGAGCGTGCAGCGCATAGACGCTGCGTGGCGCGCGCAGGGTAATTCTCGTTACCAAGTGACTTCAGTTGGTGGCTATAACTGCCGCCGCATCGCTGGTTCCAGTAGGTGGTCAGTGCATTCATACGGTTTAGCTATTGATATTAATCCAGTGCAGAACCCCCATCGTAGAGACGGAGTGTTGATAACTAATATGCCCCCGTCATTCCGTCAACTCTTTTTAAGTGAAGGCTGGGGCTGGGGCGGTAACTGGGACAGTTCAAAAGACGCCATGCACTTTAGCAAAGCCAGCAACGAAGGTGGGAACATGCAGTTTTAAGTATCTATACACATGAAATCAACTAATAGCATCTTGATCATTATCGGCACCCTTATTCTTCTTGGAATTAGTTTGATTTGGTGGCAATTACGCACAGAGTCAGCAGTGCTGGTTGAACAATTTAACGAATTGCCGCCGCTTCCACAAGAATTCGCACCAGCGGAAAAAGTAGTGCCGACTACCTTGGGTGTACCGCCTGAAAACACATTGTCAATCGAAAATATTTTGTCACAACCAAGCACTTTAAATTTTGATCAGGTTTTGCGTAATGTGTACGCAGATACGTATGTATTACTACCGTGTAAGTCGAGTGGAAGTGTCACGAACACGTTAATACTAACGGCCGCATATACACAAGACCCCACTGGCAATAATATGAGGGCTGCAGAAGCTGCTATTCGAGAATGGGAACCAGATGTATTACGTGATATCGGTTATCTGCTATACCCCAATGTGTCACCAGAAATATTTAATGAGTCATTGACGTTCTCGCCAGTAGCAGGTACTGATTATAGACAAGCGGTTATAGTGAGCGAATATGATACTTATGCGGTAGCGTATGGCTGGCTTCTCAATTACGTCTTTTATGGTAGCTCACCGGTGTGCGTGGAAGACGCTATGGAGGCAGTGTATGCTCCCTTCGGGCATTAATTAACCCGCTTAAGAGCTGGGCGCTCTGCAGAATAAATTATTTCTAAACGCTTTCATTCTTTATTGTTTATAAACAACTGCCGTGTAAAGTGTGGTGTACGTGTAGTGCTCTAAGATCCGCCTCACTGTTATACACTTTAAGGTACTTTGGTGAGAGCGCTTTCCATCCCGCAGCGCTTTCACAGTAGTAGAACTTTGATGAATGATGTGAGCTGACATACCATTTTTGTCCATCTGACTCAGATGGAGTGATTAGTTGGTATTCCAGCGAAGGTTTGGTAGTTTCTATTTCGCATACACCCTCTGCCCATAATCCAACTTCGTTCGTTCGAGCGGTTTGTTCGGCCGCTTTGAAAGTAGATTGGTACCGATAGACGTTTGAGTAAGTATACTCATGTGCGTATCCTGAACGGATCATTACTTCACCAACATTGTCTCCGTTGGGTAAGAAAAGGTACCCTAAAAGCCGACCAAAACGGTCACGAGCACCCTGAGTATCGTCACTCTCAAATCGAACTACTTTTCCTGTCAGGAGTTGCTTGGCCTTGTCTGAGGCTTCGGCACCCATACACTCTACCGGCCTCGACGGGTGAACCGTTTCGGGAGTATTAATCCCAATCAATCTGATTGTTTCAGTTCTTCCTTGCATAGCAAGTTTAACAGTATCACCATCGACTACACTAACCACTGCATATTCGTCCGTAATTAAGCTCGATGTAAGCGAAGTTGGTACTGCAGTTCCTTCGGAGGTTGAGGCAGTGTTTGGTGTACCTGCATTGTTCGCTAGAGTCTCAGTATTGCTGTTTAATTTTATATCGGTGTAGTCATTAGTTTCATGAGAGTTCTCACTTACGATCTGCGCATTAGTGTTGGGCTCTGGCCTTACTTCCGGCGTGAGGGATTTAACCACTACCGGTTGAGTTTGCGGTGACGATGTTATCTCCTCAGTAAACAAAAGTGCGAATGAGAAAATGGTCGCTAGAGAAAATATCACAATGAATACCAGTTTTAGCCTATTATCTTGAATCAGAGTAAATGAAGCGAAGATTGATACAGCGTAGACAAGAATATTTGGTAGCACGAGAAGCCCAAGAATAAAAATAATGATTGCCATTAAGATTTGACTCTCAGTTGATAACAAGAGTGATTTCAAAGGTTTGTTTCCCATGGTGGTAACTGTGGTTTTAATACGGGCACAACGGCTCAGCACTAAATCTAACCGCCAATACGTTCAATTCTAGCAAATATTTTATCTTGCAGTCGGGAGTTACTAAGTACAGTCTTTTTTTTCTAGAAATTCAGCAAGTACTCTCGACTCATACTGATTCTGTTCACGTTGTCGGTCTACCGAGCTAGCAGCTACTTGAAAGGGCGTCCCGTGTCTTTCACCCAACTCAGACGTTACCGAGGCAACAAGCCTCCGTCCACCGCTCTAGCACGAACCTGACACAGGATAGATTCTCATCTAACCAGGTTAAACTGGTGTTGGTGTTGCAAAAAATGCCACTTTCTCTGCCGTACCTAGTACTAATACAGATACGTATACTGGATGATAACGAAGGTTACAAAAAGAAACAAGACTGCTACTACTTGAGTTCCTAGTGATTTAGCTTCGGTTATACGAGTTTCTTCGGGCAGGAAATAAACCTCGGCGCCTTTAATAATGCCCTGAAGTGAAATGACAATACCAGCACAAAATAAACCGCCGGTAATAGCAATAACTATCGTTGGACTGGAAAGGATGGTTTCAAATACGTTATACGCTAAGTGAGTGTTAAATTTAAAAAACATAAATAGGTTTGTCGCGACACAACCTAACACAAATACATCAATACGATTGATATTCATAACACTAAAATAGCTTTTTATTTAAAACAGGATGTAAGTAATAATCGGTGACAGCGGCAAGTTTCGATCGGAATAAGGTAAGGCCAATTAAAATCGGTAAACCAGCAGCAACCGCTGCTTGCCCAATGGCGTTAGGAGAGCCGCATGCTCCAATGCTGCATACTGGAATTCCACCTGTACATGCAATACACATGTAAAAATTATAGCACAGACGTAACTACACAATACTCTCGCTGTGGATTCTCAATGAGGGTGAATCACTGAACATGTTCTTTCGTTACATCCAGAATCCACTAAGTGCTCACGACCCCGACGCACTCGTTTTACGACATCGTTTACGTCTCCCGCTCGAGCACGAACCTGACGCAGGTCAGGTTCTAAAGAAAAGAACCAATGCATATGCATTGGTTCTTTTCTTTACACGAGCGGGCCCACGTGGACTTGAACCACGGCCGCTGGTTTTGGAAACCAGAATTCTACCACTAAACTATAGGCCCAAAAAATGTCTGGGAGACATTTTTTGTTGAGTGCAATACGCGCTCAAACTTTCTTCTTGCGTCTCTACTCTTGGATCGCAAACGCCGTCCAGGAGACATTTTTTGTTGAGGGCTGAAGGTACTCAGTTTTATTGTCAAACGAATATGCAGAAAAAATATTGCAATTTGTTTGAGAAGCCCAGTGTAGAGGAAAGAGTGAATAAAATCAACTCAGAAAGTGTTCGATGTGCGCAAAGATTTTGGCTTGTTCTCCGGCTTCTTCCCAAACTATATTTTCATCTCGTTTAAGCCAAGTCTTTTGTTGCTTGGCGTACTGCCAGTTCTTTTCAATATTGGTTTGTATAAATGCTTCATCGGTGAGCTTCCTGTCGATGTAATCAAGCATAATCCGATATTCAAAACCGATTTCCTGCAACCGTGCGCGAGTGGTACCGTTGGCTAGGAGTGTTTCCACTTCGGCCTGAAAAGGACCAGTAAGCCATACTTCTGCTCTGGCTTTAAAGCGCTCTCGGAGAACGTCTTTTTCAGTGGTGATGCCAATAACAAGAAAATCATAAGGGCTGTCGATTTTTTTACGCTGTGTTTCAGGCACGTTACCAATCGCAGCGATGATCTCCAGGGAGCGCACTAAGCGTCGTTTATTGTGGGGATCAATCGACGCTGCTCGGGTTGGGTCTTTGGCTTTAAGTTCGGTATAGAGTTCGGTAGTTAACTTTTCTTCAAGTATTTGTCGGAGTTTTTGGTTTGGCGGCACGGGAGCGCTGCTCGCTGTGCCGCGAAGCTGGTCGAGGTAGAAAAAAGTACCGCCAGTGACGATCGGCAGCTTACCGCGAGTTGTGCTGTCAGCGACAGCTATCGTCGCATCACGCTTAAAATCAGTCGCCGTATACACAGTGTCAATATCACATATATCGAGTAGGTGGTGGGTAATACCGTTCATCTCAGCCGCAGTTATTTTAGCAGTACCCTCGTCGAGTCCTCGATACACTTGGCGAGAATCACAAGAAATTATTTCACCGTTATACTTTCGAGCGATTTTGACAGCCAGGTTAGTTTTACCTGACGCCGTTGGTCCGACTACCGCGATTACTTTTGGTTTCATTTGTGCCTCGAGAGGGAGTCGAACCCTCAAGCCTTACGGCATGCGATTTTGAGTCGCACGTGTATACCAATTCCACCATCGAGGCAATGTGACGCAGTGTATCAGAAAAAAGCTAAGTTATAAACAGAGGGCTAGGTGGCGATGTGGTAGAATAAAACTATTAGTGATGTCGGTAAAAAGTAATACTTTTACTGGCAGCAAAGGTAAGAGAGTAATTTCGGTATGTCTTTTCAAGGTGATTCAATCTTTTGGGTAGAAGTAGAAAAAGTGGTGCCGAACCCGTTTCAACCGCGTCGGGAATTCGACGAGGATAAGCTGCGTGAGCTGGCTGATTCAATCCGGATGTACGGCATCTTGCAGCCACTTACAGTTACGCGTAAAGAGGTGCACACCGACGACGGAGCTTTTTACACCGAGTACGAATTAATCGCCGGCGAACGTCGTTTACGGGCTAGTAAAATTGCTGGCCTCTTTCAAGTACCGGTGCTAATTAGATCGGGTGAAGACACTGAACAAGAAAAACTCGAACTAGCAATCATTGAAAACCTCCAGCGTGAAGACCTTAATGCTGTCGATCGAGCTTTAGCTTTTAAGCAGCTAGCTGAAGTGTTTAAGTTGTCCCACTCACAAGTTGCAAAAAAGGTTGGTCGGTCGCGTGAATACGTCTCTAATAGCATTCGCCTGCTCGCCTTACCTGAGGTGATGTTGACGTCACTTAAACGTGCTGAGCTCAGCGAAGGTCACGCCCGGACACTTTTAATGCTCAAAGATAAACCAGTAGAACAAGACGTTGTCTTTCGAGAGATTCTTCTGAAAAAGCTGTCGGTCCGTGAAGTCGAACGTATAGCACGTAAAATCGCTACCGATAAAGTTAGAAAAAAGTCGCTCGGTGATATGGATGCTCACCTGATTGAGATCGAGCGTGAATTTACGGATACGCTTGGGACGCGCGTACAAATCTTAAAGACTGATTTTGGCGGTAAGCTCACCATAGATTATTTTGAAGAAGCGGACCTGGAAAAATTATTGACGGTAATGAAAGCCCAGAATTCCAAAATTGCCGCCAGTCTTTCAGGTGTAGCGAGGTTGGAAAATAATGACATAGCACAGACTGTGATTCAAGAAATGGACAGTGTTTCGCCGGCTCTAGCATTGCTCGAAGCCGCCACTGGTTTGGAAGTGGTGGCAATACCAGAACCAGAACTAGTAGAACCAGAACCAGCACCAAGTGTGGATGAGCAACTAGAAAGAACTGAAATCTACCCGCTGCCGCCTCATTCAAACGAAGCGGTTGCACAGAAACGTCTCACCAATATCCAACATGTAAGTTTGCCAGAGCAGAGTGTTCATGTGGCTGATACAGTAAGTGCCGCTAAAGAATCGGCGCACAGTCATGAACAGCATCTAAACACCACTGCTCCTCCCATTGACGTAGTGGTGGCAGCGTCTATGCCTGCAGATAAACCGCAGCCATCAGCTGCCTTGCTAGCGGCTCAGGCAGCGCTCACTAATAGTGTTGATTCATATCGTGCCAGTACTATAGCAACTCATACTAATGACGAGATGCCTGTAATCAATCCAGTGGTCCAGCCAGACGCAGCGAGTGAAAATATTGATACTGAACCACACTCAAAAAATTTAAGTCAAACTAATACTCCAGAAAAAACAGACACCACTACACCATCATTAACTAAGAATATTATCGACCCACTCAATGACGACGATGCACTGTATTCCATTCGTAATTTCTCTCTATAAAACGCTATTCTTTAGCAGCGAGTGCGGTCCGGATGCGCCGTTTAGCTAGGGAAGTGGTGGCGATTTGTAGCCACTTTTGACTGGGTTGGGCTGATGGTTTAGTGGTGACATCCACAATGTCCCCGTTCTTTAGTGGGGTGTCTAGTTGTACTAGTTTACTATTTACTTTTACTCCCGCAACGTGATCACCAACTTCCGAGTGAATGGCATAAGCAAAGTCAATCGGAGTGGCTCCAACAGGAAGATCGACGACGTCGCCTTTTGGGGTAAAAACAAAAATTCGATTAGTGAAAAAATCCTGCCGCATGTCATCAAGAAATTCCTGACTGGTAGCTTTTTCCTTGGTGTACATCTCGCCAATCTGTTGAATCCAGTGCGGGATTCGCTGGTGGGGCGGCACCTTTTTAATGGCTTCAATGTTTGGTATGGAGCCTTCAGCTTGACGGTTGAACGGTCGAAATAAGTTTGGTACAAGCTTTGAGAACCATCGCCCGGAAGGGTCGGTGTAACTTTGGGTAGTGTTTTTATAAATCATGTGCGAGGCCACACCGTACTCTGATTCTTGGTGCATTTGTTTGGTGCGGATTTGAATTTCTAAAATAGTACCATTTGGAGTAATGACAGTAGTATGAATTGATTTATAGCCGTTAGGTTTAGGGAAATTGATATAGTCTTTTATTCGTCTTGGTAAGGGTCGCCATAATTGGTGAATGGCGCCCATAGCTTTGTAGCAATCTTCGACTGAGCTTACTACTACCCGCATCGCAAGAAAGTCATAAACATCGTCGATGTTCCAGTCTTTTCGATCTAGCTTGTGAAATAAGCTGTAGTATCCTTTTACCCGATATGAGGTGTTAAAATCTAGCACGTTGGCTTCAACGAGACGCTTTTGTAAATTTTTACGCTCTTTCTCTAAAGTGATTTGGGCGTGCTTAGAACGCTCTTCTAACACCAACTTCACGCGTGCGAATTCTTCGGGGTAGACATACGGGAAAGCTAAATCCTCTAACTCTTTACGAATCTTGCCCATGCCTAAGCGGTGGGCGACAGGGACGTATATTTCCAATGTCTCTTGTGCGATGCGCTTTTGTTTAGCTGATGGTACATGCTCTAGTGTCTCCATGTTATGGAGTCGATCTTGGAGCTTGATGATGAGCACTCGAATGTCTTGACTAGTGGCGACAAATAGCTTGCGCAAACTTTCATTGTGGCGGTCGGTGCCATAGTACCGAACTGAACTTAGTTTTGTTACACCTTCAACTAAAAATAGAATCTCCTCGCCAAATTCTCGCTTAATGTCTTCTGAGGTAACGTCCGTATCCTCAAGGGTATCGTGCAAAAGACCTGCTGCAATTGTTCGCGGACCTAGTCCCATTTGGGCGATTTTCTTGGCCACTGCTGCGGTGTGCGCCATGTACACTTCACCAGAGTAACGAGTGTGTCCAGCGTGAGCTTTCTCGGCGTAATGAAAAGCTTTTTCAATAATTGCCCGATCAACCGGATCACTACTTGAAAATGCACTTAGGATCTCTTTAAGAGTAGTCATATTTTTATTGTACGCGCGGCGAAGCACTTGGCAAGGGACATAATGTGACCTTGGCGACTGGTCAGACGAATATGCCCAAGCTTGGGTGCAAAAAGACCGGCAGCGTAAGCGCTGCTGGTTCAATTTATTTTGTCATTACCCACCCGCTTGCAATAAGGTCACCGCGTCTTCAAGCGTAAACTTTTTCATGTTCGTGCTATCAGGGAGCATGATGCGCTTGAAGCCTTTCCGTAAATACTTACCAGATTTTGATTCGTAGACGTGGACCATTTTGCGCGTCTTTGGGTTGACACCTAGCTCTTTAATTAGTTGCTCACCTTTGCGGCCTTGCTTGGGCTCAACAAGGAGCTTAAGCGCACGATCGAAGGTGATATCGTACGGATTATCAGCCCCTTTGAGCGAGCGGAAGTCGCCTGCGTGGACGATATATGGACCGAAGCGGCCAGTGTTCGCTATCACTGGCTCTTGTGTTTCCGGATGATTGCCGAGCTCACGTGGGAGTAAGAGTAATTTCACCGCGTCGGCTACGGTTACGTCTTCTGGTTTGATGGTTTCTGGGAGCGAGGCCCGACGCGGGGTTGAGGCGCGTTTGGCTTTCGGGATAGTCTTGCCGGTTTCTTTGTCTTTGGTTGGTGGGGTTTCTCCCAGCTGTACGTACGGCCCGAAGCGGCCATCAAGGACGTAGATGGCTTCTTTACTTTCAGGGTGGATACCAATCGGCTCCGCTCCCGCGAGCTCATTCCCGTCGATTGTGCGTGCTCCGTCACAAGCTGGGAAGGTATTGCATGAGAGAAACTTACCAGCCCGACCAAGCTTAATCACCATGTCCGCCTGGCATATTGGGCACTTGAATTCAGCTGGTCCAGCGCCGAGATTAGTGATTTTTTCGATGTTTTCCTTGGAAGCCACTGCTTTACTGAACGGTCCGTAAAAATCAGTCAGCGTCTTTTTGTACGCTCGATCGCCATTAGCGATATCATCGAGTTGATCTTCCATGTCACTGGTGAAATCATCACCAATATACTCTGCGAAATGTTCCTCAAGGAAAGTGGACACCACGTCGCCGGTATCGGTCGGGATCATGGTGCGACCTTGCTTCTCCACGTAGCCGCGCGCAACGATCGTATTCATAATACTGGCGTACGTCGACGGACGACCAATACCGCGCTTCTCGAGCTCTTTAATGAGGCCGGCTTCGGAGTAGCGGTTGGGTGGTTGGGTTTGCTTAGCTTCGATCTCGATTTCTTTAAGGGTGAGCGCATCACCTTCAACAATTTTTGGTACTTCTACGTCCTCACCCCGCGCGCGTGGGTCGGCGCGGAGCCAGCCGTCAAAGACGATGCGTGAACCATTGACTGAAAAATCAGGAATAGTGTCATTCGCATTATTGATATTAGCGAGGATCTTGGTGCGCTTCATGGTCGCGTCGGCCATTTGCGACGCCACAGTGCGCGCGTAGATCAAATCATAGAGGGCTTTTTGATCTCCAGTAGCACCCGCTGACTCATGATTAAAATTTGTTGGCCGCACCGCCTCATGGGCTTCTTGGGCGGATTTGCTTTTTTTACTATAGGTACGCGCTAAATAATAATTAGTACCAAACTCTTTTTTCACATACTTAGCAATCGCCGCGATCGCGATCTGACTCATGTTGGTGGAGTCGGTACGCATGTAGGTGATGTGTCCGGCTTCGTAGAGCTTTTGGGCGGCACCCATCGTGCGTGACGGCGAAAAGCCTAAGCGAGTCGACGCGGCTTGCTGGAGGGTGGAGGTGGTAAAGGGGGCTTTGGGAGCACGCTTAGCTTCACTTTCTTTTACCTTGACGACTGACCAGGTATTGGCTTCACCAACTTTTTTTATTCGGTCTGCTTCGGCGACAGTCTTCGGTTCGACGGTGCACAAAAAAGGAATAGCTAGACCGGCTTTTTTGGTGTGAGCAGTCAAGACAAAAAAGTCTTCGGGGTTGAAGGCGCGGATTTCTCGTTCGCGTTCCATCAGTATTCGTAAGGCTGGTGACTGTACGCGACCAGCGGACAGGCCGTAGCGAACTTTTTTCCAAATGAGTCCCGAAAGGTCGTACCCGACGAGGCGATCAAGCACGCGTCTGGCCTCCTGCGCTTCTTTGAGATTCATGTCTATCTTGCGGGGATGCTTGATTGCCTCTTTAACTGCGTCTTCAGTGATTTCGTTAAAAACGATCCGTTGCAAATTTTTATTATTTTTCTTGACGAGTTCCGCTACGTGCCATGCGATCGCTTCGCCCTCGCGGTCGGGGTCAGAGGCTAGTAGGACTTCATCGACTTTTGCCGCGGCGGCTTGCAAGTCGGCGATGACTTTTTGCTTACCAGGCGAGTTGATGTACTTCGGGATAAAGCCGCCAGCAATATCGACTGCATCTTTATTGGTTTTTGGTAAGTCACGCACGTGACCGACGCTGGACATCACTTTATAACCAGTCCCTAAGTACTTTTCAATCGTTTTGGCTTTGGCGGGCGATTCTACGATCACCAGCGTTTGTTTTGCTTTTGTTACCATATTGCGCTTAACAAATACTACTTACATCTATATATGTCAAATAATAGCGCGGTAGTTGCCTTGTTCTGCGGCGATAAGGCCACGCATTTCCATCTGCATTAGAAGGGCGTTGGTGGTGTGGGCTGGTAGTCCAGCGAGGCGAATTAGGGTGTCGGTGTCGCGGGGTTCTTTAAGATGGCTGAGAATAGTTTTTTC
>Ga0136588_1000375_pt1 | contig 16775 bp, 20 predicted proteins | sample AntRauMFilla1564_FD_104782 | JGI IMG/M metagenome (GOLD analysis project Ga0136588, IMG submission 104782) | Saline lake microbial communities from Rauer Islands, Antarctica - Metagenome Filla 1 #564 | ecosystem: Environmental > Aquatic > Non-marine Saline and Alkaline > Saline | place... | reverse complement strand
AGCAATACTAGAATACCTTAATTTAGAAGAAAACGAAGAATTTGGAATTGAAGATAGTAATTATATGCGTAGGATTAACAAAAAGGGGATACAAGTTTATATACCTAGTTCTGATGGGTGGAGCAGTTCAGCATATTTAAACGAATTATTATTAGGTAAAGTTAAAATGATTAAAATACCATTTGTACCAAAGAAAAATGAAATTTATTTTTTCCCTGTTATATGTAATACGATGTTGTATGAAGAAACATACAATGCCGAGTGGGAACAAGATAAGCATAGAATAAAACACGACATGTGTTTTAAGACGAAAGAAGGAGCAATCTCAAAAGCTAAAGAATTGTTAAGATTAATGGAGGCGAGATAATGATGAAAGAAACTAAATTTATAGTTAGGTGTTGTAGCTGTGGTGAGCTTATTGAGATTGACTCAAATACTATTGGTGAATCAGGTTGGATAGAAATAAAAGTAGCAGAAGATAATAAAATTAGTATAAATTGCGTAATGTGTGATGGTAAAATAGAGTTCAAAGGAGAAGATAATAATGAATAAAAAAGAAATGAATGAGGTTTTAGATACTAATAAAATATTATGTCTAGTAAAAGAAAAACAAGAAGATAATGTTGAAAAATTTGTTTACAAGGATTTCATTACAATTGGGTTCAGTAAAGACAAGGCATTTCTACACCATAAAGCCAACTTATTTGACATGCTTTACGCAGTAAATCTAATCCAAGACGTAGTTAAGAAAACTATGGGTGTGATGACTGAGGAACAGAGAGAACAGGTTATGAAAAAGATGGATGAAATAAGTAATCAAATTAATGAAGATGGCGGAATACAAACTGAAAAATTAGAAAAGACTGAGTGACTTTATGGATAATATTAAAACAGACGAAATCATAACAGAGTTTTTAAACCAATATTTATTAATAATAGAAACTAGGATTGAAAAAGACTTCTATAAACTAAAAGTATTTGATGGTAAGTTAGATAAAAAGTATAATCAGGAGGAACCTGTTTTATTATTTATAGTTGAAAATAACTATTTCTCAAATTATAGAGCAACTTACAAAAAAATATATAATAATTTAGATAATATACCAAAAAATCAAAGAGAAGTATTTATAAAATTGACTAAGAAGTATAAAGAAATAAGAAAGGAGAATTAAAGATGTTGGCGTATAATGAATTTTTAATAAAGAAAAGGGGTAATACATGGATTAAAAAATATAAAGATACCGTATTTATAGGAATAGACCCGGGAGCTACAACAGGAGTTGTAACCTATATTAATCAAGAAGTTACAAATAAATCACAACTGGATACAGGTAAAGGTGAAGATTATGTTAAACAAGTTAAAAGTATATTTGATTATTTAAATGAATATAATCCAGACATAATAGTATGTGAGGATTATAGAATATATGAAGATAAAAGTGATATCCATATTGGTATTAAATTATACACTGTTGAGCTTCTAGGAATAATTAAAGCATGGGCTTATCTAAATGATTGCAAAGTAATAATGCAGCCTGCTATTGTAATCAAACGAGGTTTCATTAGTGGAAAAATGGAAAATTGGGGTTATCCTAAGTACTCAGGAGGGCATGGAAAAAATCATTGGCATGATGCACTAAAGCATTTATTTTATGCTCTACTATTTAATAATGAAATCAAGTAAAAGGAGGAGATTATGCTACAATTATTAAGAGAAGTTTTGGTTATATTTTTATATCTACAATGGTATCAAGTTATTTTATTAACTATTACTACTGAATTAATTGTTAATTTCAATAATATTAGAAAAGATTATTATATGATGAAAAAATCTTTAGCTTTATTACAAACTGAATACCTTGATAATAAACAAGAATTATCTGAAAGGATTGCAGGTGAAATAGGAATTTTTATTGGTGAAACAATTAGCATTATCGTTTCAAATGGGATTCAAGTTGGTTTATTAGTTTTATTTATAAGATTTATTATTAAATTTTTTATATAGGAGGGGAGAATTATGAAAAAACTCATCTTGAGAAATTACCAAAAAGAAGCCTCCACTTATATGATAGAGCATAATAGATGTATTAACGCCTCAGAGTGTGGGTTAGGGAAGACTTTAGAAACAATGGAGGCTATTAAACACCATTCTCCAAAAGCTGTTCTTATATTCTGCCCCAAAGGAGCAAGAAGAGTTTGGGAAGATGAGTTCATAAAATGGTATGGCTGGAAATCAACTGTTTATCAAGGGAAGCCATCCGAACGAGAAAAAGTATTTAAGGAGTGGCTTGATACTGATTATCAAAATCAACCAAAGATTCTAATAACTAATTTCTATTATGCAAAAGAATTATATAATTATGGTAGAAAAGTATTTGAAACTATTGTTGTTGATGAATTTCATTTATCAGGATTGAATGGACATAGCAATGTATTCACAAAAAATTTAAAAAAATATAATTCAATATATATGTATTTATTATCAGGTACACCAATTAGAAAAGGTATACAGGATATATATGCACCACTTAATGCACTAGATAAAAGAAACTTCAGTAGTTATTGGAGATTCTGTTATAATAATTCATTGGTATGGGATACACCTTTTGGAAAAGAGGTTTCCGGGATACCTAGAAACCCTCAAGAATGGAAAAAATTAGTTGCTAGATATGTAATAAGACATAAGAAAGTAGACCATCTTGATGAATTACCAAAAAAAATAAGAATGATAATGAAAGTAGAAGAAACAGAACATCAAATGAAAATTCAAAAAGCATTATTAAAAGACTTATATTTCATAACAGAAGATGATGAATTAATAATAGCACCAACTGAATTAGCAGGGCTTACAAAACTAAAACAATTGTTAGATACTCCTTACAATATAGGATTAAATTCTCCGGGAGGAGCATTGGAAGGTGTAGCTGAAAAATTAGATGAAGTTTTTTTATTAGGTGATTCAGCAATATTAGCTACACCTTACAAAAGTGGATTTGATAAAATAGAAGAATATTTATTAAAAACTACGGATTGCCAAAAAGTATTTAGGATTCATGGTGGGATGAAAAGAGAAGCTAAAGAGGTCGCAGATGAATTTAATAATTACTCAGATAGTAGGAAGATATTGCTCATGACTATTGCATCAGGAGTGGCATTTACAGCCACAGGAGCTAACCACGTCCTCTTTTTAGGGGCAGACTACTCATTAATCAACAATATTCAAACAGAGGACAGAGCGTACAGAATGGGACAAGAAAAGATAGTGCATATATATTATTTCTTATATCCCGAAAATCCACTACATTTAAGATTAGTTGAGATACTTGATGAAAATAAGCAAGGAGCGGATTTTACTATTGATACTAAAAGAACACTCGAAGCAATAAAAGAAAGATATGAAAAAAACTTAAAATAAAGCTTGACAAGATTTGCTATTAGTAGTACAATAAGGATACAGAATAAAGTTAGAGTATATAAGGAGGAGAATTATGTTTAAGATGAAAGCAGATGAGTTTTTCTTAATAGATAACTCAGGGCTAAAAAGACAAGCAACTTGTAGATTGCTAGATGATTTCAGAAGTGTAAATAGAAAACATATTGGAAAAAAGGGTTATATCGCAGGATATAATTTATGGTTTGGTTCAATGGTACATAAAGCGTTAGAAGAATTAGAAGGAAGAAATGCTTTTAATGGTGATGTCAGAGCGACAGTTCTCGCATGGTACAATTCTTTCCTTGATGGTAAAGATATGTATGATGCAGACGGTAACATGGATTTAACAGCAATGAAAAAATATGAAGATGAAATATTTAGACCACAAGATTCAGAAGATACAGATGTAGATTTAGCTACTGGCATGATAGAAAATTACTTTGAGTTTTTAAAAAGTAGAAATATTGAATGGGAAACAGTTATTCTTGATGGTAAACCGGCAGTCGAAGTACCATTTTATGTTAAACTTGATTTAGAAACTCCTGAAGGAAAGCCAGTTGTATTTAGAGGTACGATTGATAGAATAGTAAAAGATGGTTTTGACAATTATTATTTTGTTGATTATAAAACTAGAAGTAGATTTACAAATCAAACTTTAAGTGTTGACCCTCAAGTAATGAGTTATTTATCAATGGCAGAAGTAACATTACCTTTTGATATTAAAGGAATGTATTTTGTACAACTAATGAAAGATTTACCAAAAGAACCTAGACTATTAAAACAGAAGAAAAATGAAAGCAAACCACAATATTCAACAGATAAGAGTCAGAGAACAACTTATGATAAAATGTCAGAAGCATTAATTGAAAGATTTGGTTCATTAAAAAACATACCAAAAAAATATGATAAATTATTAGCTAAATTAGATAGTAATGAGAATCCTATGGATAATAGATTCTTTGATATTAAAGAAATAGGATTACCAGAAACAGCAAAAGATATTTGTATTGAAAATATTTACTTACAAGCAGAAGTAATGATTTCTAAAGATTATAAAATATTTCCATCTGCTGGACAACATTGTGAATGGTGTGCTTATAGAGATTTATGCCAAATTACTTTAATTGGTGGGGATGTTGATGAAATTATTAATAGAGAATATGAAGAGATTCCTGATAGATATAATTTAGATGAAAATAAGCAAGAAGCTAGATACGAAGCAGGTATAAAGGAGGCACTTAATGGCTAAAAGAAGTCTTACACCTATTAATGGTGAGGGTAAGCGAATAAAGGTAGATAATCATCACGATATTACTAAGAATTTATTTTACCAAGGGGAAACTCGTGAAGCTTACACAGAACAGATGATGAATATTTTGATTTATGGATTGTATGGTGTAGGTAAGACACATTTACTAGGTACATTAGATACACTACCTAGATGGCTAACAGGAGATATATTGTTGCTCACTGGTGAAAAAGGTGATGGAGTATTACCAAAAAATAATGGTATATCAGTAAAAAATATTGATAATTATGAAGACTTATGTGCAGGATATGAGTTTATGAAAACACATATTGAACTTTGGAAAAAACATGATAAAGCAAAATTAATACTATTACAACGAATGTTTTTTAATATTCCTGATGCAGTAGAGATTAAAGAGCCTGCATTCTTTGGTACTATTTGTTTGGATTCATTAACAGAGATTCAACAGTTTACCAAATATTCATTAATAGATGTTGACTTAACAAAGGCAGAATCAATGCGTGAATTACCGGGTCAAATGAGAATACAAGACTGGGGTAGTATTAAAGATATGTTATTTATTCTTTTAAGAATGTTCAGAGATTTAGAAGTCCATAAAATATTTTTAGCACAAGAAGAATTTAGAGAATTAGCTGATGGAATTAAAGAATATTCACCGGGATTACAAGGTTCAGCCAAGCAACATGTCCATGGGTTCTTTAATGCAGTATTAAGATATAGAAAAACAGTTAATCCAGCAACAGAAGAGATTATTAGAAGATTATATTTCGAACCAGTAGGTAATTTTTCAGCTAAACATAGATACAGAGATTTCAACGAGTTATTTATTGATAACCCTGTATTTGCAGATATAGCAGAAGCTAAGTATGGTAAAGATGCAAAAAACTTTTCACTTGATTTAGATAAATCAATTAACCCACCAGAGAAAAAAGATTAGGAGGCTAACTAATATGAGAAAATATTTAGCATGGGATAAGAAATTGGAAAGAGTCTGTGATGTTATTGCTATTTGGGGTTCTGAGAGTATAATAGTGAAAAGTCCCTTAGAAGAAGACGAAAGTACGTGGTTAAATCAATATAGATTTGTACTAATGCAATATATTGGGAGAAGGGATACTGAGGGCAAGGAACTTCATGAGGGGGCTGTGGTTAAAGGTATAAATATAAGTACTCATTTTAATCCAGAAACAGGAAAAGATGTAGAAGTAGAATCATCTGATATTGGAGTAATCGAGTATGATAGTGACTCATCTTGTTATATTTTAAGAGCTGGGATTAAAGGAAAGATTCCTTTACTACACTATGATAAGTTTATAAAATATGGTATAGTGAAACCGGAGTTAGATGTGAAATCTGAGTTTTGTTATGTTGATGAGGATTTTGATTTACATTTGTATACTTATTTTGACTACTACTGGCAAAATATCTTATTAACTCATGGTATACTTTTCCGAAAAAAGGAGAGTGCAGAAAAATACAAGAAAGAATTACTCGAATTTAACCAGCAGTTCAAAAAGCATTCATCAAAATAAGGAGGAGGTAATTAATGAGTTATAAAAAAGTAACTGAAAGGGAGCTTTTAGGTTTACTTGGTTTAAAAGTTGGAGATAAAATAAAAGTCACAATTGAAGGTCACATTTTTAAATATAAGATTAGTGGTGATTTACTCTTAGAAGGCGTAGGGTCATTACCTACTAAATTGGTTTGGCTAGTTGGAAAAGAATTTGAAGTACTACCAGAGTTTACTAAAGTAGGTAGAGAAGATGCTATGAGGCTCATGGTTAAAGCACACACAACATTATATGTAGATTATGATAGGTTTTCTAAAGCCCAAATAACTATTAATACTTTTGATAATAGATTTATATTAGTTATAGAAACGTATGGTGAAAGTACTGTATTAATAAAAGAAGAGTTAATCAAATTTCTTGATATGGAGTTTTATCTTAAAGTTTAATAATATGAAAGGGGGAAGTAATGGAATCAAAAGATTTTAATAAGGAAGATTTTAAAGTTTTTATAGTTGATGAGTTAGACAATATTATAGCAGATATGTCTGATAAGGCTTTTTGCTCAGATTTACAAAAACAAAGTCAGATACGAGCGAGTGGTAAAAAATTAATCACAGGCAGACTTGTAAAAAGAGAATTTACATTATCTTTACATGACTTAGAAAGTTTTAAAGAGAAATTAGTTAAAACACTAATCATATTAACAGAAACAGAAGATGATGAAACACCAAAAGTTAAAAAAAGCAATAAAGCACCAAAAAAGAAAAGCTCAAGTAATAGTAAGAGCAAGAGTGTTAGTAAGAAGTAAATTGTTTTAAATTATGCACTAAAATGGTTTGGTGCTATTATTAATAATTATAAGGAGGCACATTTTTATGGCTGAAGAAATTAGTTTTGATTTAGAGAATGGTTTAGATTTAACACAGGTAGATACAAGTAGTGATTTTCCTGCAATTCCAAAAGGTACTTACCAAGCGAAGATTAGAGGTATTAAATTAAAGGAAGCAAAATCATCTGGAGATAAAATGTATGCAATTAGTTTTGAAATTACAGATGGAGAGTACAAAGGCAGAATAATATTTAAAAACGCTATGCTTGAAGGTGGAGGCAAGAAATATGGTATTCAATTTATAACAAAAATGGTTCTTGGTGTATTATCTGATAAAGTTGATGTTAAGAATTTCAATTTATTAGAATTTCCAGAAACAGGAGTAGGAATTGGGGTTGCTTGTAGTATTAAATTAAAAGTAACACCTGCAACTAAGAAGTATTCAGAAGGTAATGATGTTACAGATATTACTCCACCATCTTCAGGAGGCGGAATGTCCGCTTTACTAGATAATTAATAAGTATGAGGGGTGAAAAACCCCTCTTCTATTTAAGGAAGAGGCGATTATTAAATGACAAGGACAAAAGTAAATACAATGTTTGATAATTTATTATTAAAACTAGGAAAAGTTTTAAATATGAAAGATTTAAATGATTTAGAAGGTATAAAGTTAGTATTAGACCCCGGACATGGTGGTGATGATATAGGGGCATCATTTAAAGAGAATGGTAAAGTTATGAAAGAGGTTACTATGAACCATAAGGTTGTTAATTATATGACTTATATAATACAAGACTTAGGAAGTAAAGGTATGGATATTAATTACGCACTAACAAAGCCACTAGATGAATCAGTGTATAAATCACTTTACTCCAGAGCAGGTCTAATGAAAGAAGTTTATGATAAAGAGAACGTAAAAGGGGATTTAAATGTAATAGGATTCTCAGTACATCACAACGGTGGTGGTGGCGATTATGGTATGTATATTCATACTATATTTGAGGTAGGTTCACAGGGTGATGATTTAGCAAGATTTATGGCTGAGTCAACTCAAAGAATTTCACCACAACAGAAAGTAACTACCTATAAAAGAAAACATCCAACTTCAAATAGGGATTATTATGCAATCAATAGGTTATCAGGTAGCTGCCCATCTATTATATCAGAGTATGCTTTTGTTGATAATGCAGTTGATAATAATATAATTGATTCAGATGAAGATTTAGCAATGGAAGCTTGCTACCATTTAATTGGTATATTAGGATTTTATGATTATCTAGCTGATAAAGAAGATGAACATATGAGTTTTGATTTTCTTATTGGTAAAATTACAGAACTTACGAGCATAACTAAAGAAATAGTAGAAGTATTGGAAGAACTAAAAGACGGGATTAAGTGAGGTGAATAATGAATTGTGAATGTTGTCCATATAAAGATAGAAAATCATGTAAAGGCTTAATTGATTTAAATCATAAGGATGTAGTAATTTTATATGACAATGTTTCTCAAAATGATATATATACTGGTAAGTTATTTAATGATTATTGGGGAAATATTATGAGAAATGTTTTTGAGAAAGCTAAATTACCTTATGATGAAACTAATGTATCTTTCATGCCCCTAATTTCTTGTTACAATAGGGGCAGTATAAATGAAAAAGCTTTAGAGTGCTGCACAGATGATTTAATTGAAAGAATAGTAAAAGTTAGTCCTAAAATGATAATAACATTTGGGTTGAAAGCAGCTAAAATAATTTTCCCTAACAAATCAGGTTTAGCAATGAAATATATACAAGGTTCGGGGCAGTATACATCAATACCTGAACTAGAAGGTGTTGGAGTATTCACGTTTGATTACTTTATAAAATTAAATAACCATCCTGATTTGATAAAAAATACTCAAATGCAGATGAACAATGTTAAATATTTTTACGCCAATGGTGAATTTAATAGACCAGTAGAACCACGCTACGCAATAGTAGATACTGAAATTAAGCATAAGAAAGTTATGAATATATTAGAAGATTTAGATTGGCTTAATCAAATAGTAGCAGCAGACCTAGAAACCACATCTTTAAAATATTATTTAGGTAGGATATTATGTGGTGGAATTACAGTAAATAAGGGAGGTCTGACATTTGTTTACCCCGCCGACAAAATGTATTTATGGAAAGACTTTACCAAATTCAAATGCTTAAAATGGGTTTGGCAGAATGGTATTTTTGATATTCAATGGTTATGGGATATTGGATATTTAGATGCAAGAGTAGATGAGGATGTAATGGCGTTACATTATACTATTGATGAAACTTCTGGTACACAAAACTTACAAAACTTATCAACTACATTCTTAGGAGCAGTAGCATACAAAGGTGATGCAGATAAATGGATTAAAAAATCAACACTAGAGGATGCCCCGTTAAAGGTACAGTACGAAAGGGTAGCAATAGACTCATGTTATACCTACCAAGTATACAATGTATTACATCCAATGGTAAAACGAAAAAAGAACCTATTCAGAGTTTATAGAGATTTCCTAATTGATGGCATGAATGCACTGGCTCAAGTTGAGTACAAGGGTATGCCGGGAAATAAAACCATATTAAAAGAAGTACTTTCCGAGTTAACAATTGAAAAAGATAAACTAAAAGAAGAGATTGATGTATTAGCAGAACCGCTATGGAATCCTGAAATATACAAAAAACAATCAGGAGCAAAAACAGCACCTGAAATATTCAATCCAAAATCACCAAAACAATATTCTTGGATGATTTTTAATGCTCTAGGATTCAAAGGAAAATTTAGTGATAATACAACAGCGTGGGAGAATATAGAACACTTAGAATCCGTATCCCCATTAATAGCTAAGTGTAAAGCATGGGATAGATTAGACAAATCAATAGGTACTTATATTATTAATATTGAAAAAATAATGGATAAAGATGAGCGTATACATGGTAATTTAAATCTTACGGTAGCGGCAACAGGAAGATTAAGTTCATCAAATCCTAACTTACAAAACATTACAAAGCACTCAAGATTAGGTAAAATGATTAGAAAATATTTTAGAAGTGAGCAAGGCAGAGGTTTATTATCAACTGATGTTAAATCATGTGAGTCGAGAGTTATGGCAAGTGCATCAGGTGATGAGGTAATGTTAAGTGTATTTAATGAAGGTGGAGATTTACACAATCGGACTGCTGCTGGTATTTTTGGAGAAGAATTTACAAATGAGGAAAGACAAAGAGCTAAGAAAGTAAACTTCGGTATACCTTATGGAATCAGTGCTTATGGATTAGCAAAACCATTTAGTGTAACAGAGGGTGAAGCACAACTATGGTTAAATGGTTGGCAGAAGACATATCCGCAAGTTACAGCATGGTTAGCTCAGTACAGCAAACTAGGTATGCAAAATGCACCATTAGTAACACCTATGGGGAGAGAAAGAAGATTTGGAATAAAAGATTCAAGACATAGAAGTAGAATTGAAAATCAAGCACCAAACTTTATAATACAAAGTCCATCATCAGACATAGTATTGAGAGCTGGAATAGAGATAATACTTGAAGGATTACTAAAACCTTATGATTCTTATGTAGTAGTTTTGGTACATGATGATATAACTGTTGAAACACCAACAGATGCTGGAGTAATAAAAGCAGTTACCAAAATAGTTAATGATAAAATAAGAGAAGTAGGAGCTAGATATTTAAAAGATAATATAGCAATTACCTGTGAATCAGATTATGGATTTGATTGGGCTAAAATGTATAGAATATATGATGGAGGAATGAATATTCATGCATTCGGTAGTGAAGGTGAAAACGGTTTTGAAGCAAATGAAAATAGAGTAACTGAAGTATTAGAAATGTTAAATAAGAAATACTATGGTGAGGAGGAGGTTAATGCATCTTAATTATAGAAACAAATTTTTAATAGATACCAAAACAGGATGTTATGTAATATACAGAGCATCAAAAGATAAGTTGGGACATAAGAAGAAAGACCCGGATGGCAATCAATTATTCTCACCAAATATGCCAATGAATATAGGTAATTTAAGTGCCTTGTGTACCCTTGTATTCCTAGAATACCCTCTAGAGAGTCTTATGGAGGTTATTTTAGAGATAAGAAGATTAAGTTTTCACAGTCATAAGTATATATATATATTATTAGATGGGGTTGACTTATTAAAGAGTAAGGATAAATTACTTTTATTTGATGGTGAATATAAATTAATGAGATACCCTTTTGGGTTAGTACTTAAAAGTAGAATAATGGAAGATGACAAAGAAAAGTTAGATAAGAATGGTGAAGTAGTTTATGGAGATTACTGTTACTTCAAAGAATATTCTGATATATTTATTTATATACTAGAAAGCAAATTTAGAGAAAATGATTCAACAGATTTAGATACATTACATGAACATACAATAAACACAATTTCAGAAGTAATTAACTGTATTAAAATAATGAAAAGGGGTATAGATGAAAAAATTAAGGGATGACTTCATGCAATATTATAGAGCATCAGCACCTAATCCTATGTCGGATTTAGGTAAGTTTGTTTATTTAAGAACATATTCAAGGTTTTTAGAAGATGAGAAAAGAAGAGAATATTGGTGGGAAACTGTTAAGAGGGTTGTAGAACATCAGAGTTTCTTAGATAAAAATATTACAGCGGAAGAAATGGAAAACCTATATGATAATATTTTTGAGCTAAAGGTGTTCCCATCAGGAAGGCAGATGTGGACTGGCGGTACAGAATTAAGTAGAAAAATAGCGTTACAGAATTATAATTGTAGTGCAGTAGTTTTAAATGAATGGGATAGCATATATGATATAATGTACTTAGCTTTTGTAGGGGCAGGAGTTGGAGTCCGTATATTAAAAGAGGATATTTCAAAGCTGCCACCCCTAAGAAAAGATTTAGAATTAAGTTATATTGAACAAGAAACTCCGGTATCACGAGGTAATGCACACACATCAATAACTATCAATAAAGATAACACAGCAAAAATGGTTGTAGGAGATTCAAAGCAGGGGATTGCATTTGCAATGCAAACATATATAAATATGTTGTATATGGATATTTATAGAAATGTTACCAAATTAACAATAGATTTTAGTGAAGTAAGAGGACGTGGTGTTCCTTTAAAGGCATTCGGTGGATTTGCTTCAGGGCATAAAGCATTCATGAATATATTCAAAAATTGGGATAATTTAATTATGAAGGCTGATGAGTCTGAAGGTAATAAAGCTAAACTAAGACCGATTGATGCTCTAGATTTAGTATGTTTATTATCACAGGGTGTGTTAGTTGGAGGGGTTAGGAGAGTAGCACTAATGTTTCTTTTCAGTCCTGATGATGACGAAGTATTCCATGCTAAAGATAATCTCTATTATAAAAAAGACGGAGAATGGCAAATTAACCCAGCATTAGAGCATAGACAATTAGCTAATGATTCAGTATTCTACCAAGAAGACCCTACTAGAAAAGAATTACATGAACATATAATTAGATTAAAGACTATGGGAGAACCGGGTTTTATAAATGCAGTTGCAGGTAGAAAAAGAAGAGAAGACTTTGGTATAACTAACCCATGTTTTGCTGGGAGTACCAAATTATTAACATCTGATGGGTATAAAACATTTAAAGAGTTATCAGGCAATGATGTAGAATTAATAAATAACGAAGGCAAAAAGAGTAAAGGTAAGGTATGGTTTACAGGTATGAAGAAAGTGGTTAGAGTTAGATTTCATAGTAAAAAAGAAGATATAATATGCACACCTAATCATAAATTTATGCTGAATGATGGGACAGAGTGTGAAGCTAAAGACTTAAAAGGTAAAAGATTAATGGGTTATGAAAATAACTACTCACCTGCTGTGTCGACAGTAAAAAATGTGGGTATAGAACCAGTCTATGATTTTAGTGAACCTAATACACACTGGGGAGTAGTTGAAGGAGTGATAGCCCATAATTGCGGCGAAGTTCTCTTAGGTGAAAAACGAGGCTTGTGCAACTTACAAACAATTAACATGATGCAATTCGTTTCAGAAGATGGTACAATAGACCATGAAGGATTATTCAACGCCGCAGGTCATGCAGCAAGAATGGGATTGAGAGTTACCTTACAAACACTTGAACTTTATAAATGGGATAAAGTTCAGAAAGAAGATAGATTAATTGGTGTAAGTCTTACAGGTTACCAAGATTTTGTGAATGCTGCCAAATTAATTTCTTTCGAAGAGAAATACCTATTAACAGAATTAAGACATCATGTAAATAAATTTGTTGAAGAGTATGCTGAAGAATTAGATATATCAATACCTCTATTTACTACATCATCAAAACCTTCAGGAACAGTTAGTTTACTACAAACCACTTCAACAGGAATAGATTATTCATTCTCACCTTATTATATTAGGAGAGTAAGAGTTTCCGCTGATGACCCCATAGCTGAGGCTATGAAAGCAATAGGGCATATAGCAGTACCAGAAGTAGGTCATGACCCTGAAAATCCTACAACTGTTGTATTTTCTTTCCCAATAAAAGCACCAAAAGGGCGGACTCAAAAAGATGTTGGTGCGATTAAGCAATTAGAAGATTATAAATTATTTATGGAAACCTTCGTTGAACAGAATGTTTCAATAACAGTTAATGTAAAAGAAGAAGAGTGGGACGAAGTTGAAGAATGGTTATGGGAAAATTGGGATTTAGTTATAGGAATAACACTACTAGCTGATTATGGTGGTAACTATCAGTTATTACCTTACGAAGAGATTACAGAAGAAGAGTACAACGAGTTAATGAAAACTTTACCAAGAAAAGTAACTCAAAGTGATATAGCTGAATTTGAGGACGAATACAAAGAACCCGAAGAATTAGATGAATCATGCTCAACTGGTATTTGTCCTATAAGATAGTAAGTGTATTTAATTCGTATGAATAAGGAGGTGGTTTTATTAGTAAAGATGTTGAAAGTATTTTAGATGTAGATGAAGCCGAGGAAAAAAAGCTTAGACTTTTGTATTGTGGTGATAGAAAGACAATAGAAGAAACAAGATTAATACTAGGATGGTCTAGACATAAGTTTAATTATATTAAAACAGCGTTACAATTAACTCATCATTCCAGTATACACACAAAAGATGAGATTTTAAATGAAGATATAGAAACTTTGGCTGATAAAGAATTTTTGGAAAAATATAGAAAATATACAGAATATCTCACCAATAATGAAGTAAGCATTCTTAAAAAACTAATACAAGAATATTATATATTAGATAACATATCTGATAAACTTTTCTCAAAAGCAGATGTGGTTAAAGGGTTAATACCAAATCCTAAAATTGATAAGTTTGAAATAACAAGTAATGCTATCGGTGAAGGATTAATAATATTGTCTGATTGGCATTTAGGTATGGAAACAGACAACTATTGGAATGTGTTTAATAAAGACATTGCTATAAAGCAGGTTGACACATTAATTGCTGAAACTATTAAATTTGGTAATGACCATAATATAAAAGTAATGAATGTACTAAATCTTGGGGATATAATACATGGTATAATTCATGAAGGGGTTAGACTAAGCAGTAGTATAAATGTAGTGCAACAAATAGAGTTAGGAGTACTATTAATTGGAAAAGTACTAAGAGCGTTCTCTAGTGCCTTCACGAAAGTAAATTACACCTTTGTAGTTGGGAACCATGGTAGGATAATACCAAATAAAAAATCACAGAAAGATGGGGAGAATTTTGAAATACTTTTAGGATTACTATTAAAAGCTTCATTGGGTGATATCGAAAATATCAATTTTGATTTTGGTGAAAGAATCCACTTTAATTTAGTTGATTGTGAAATTATGGATATACTTTTCAGATTCACTCATGGTAATAATACATCACCAGCAGCAATTGGAAAAGACTTAGGTAGATTAACAGAGAGAGTACCAAAATATATTATATCTGGGGATAAGCATCACAAAGAAGTGGACGGAGCCGGGGTTCATACAATAACAAGCCCATCTTTTTGTGGGGTTGATGCTTATGCTAAAGGAAAGTTCTTATTATCAGAAAAAGCTCAATTATTGATGTTAGTTACCAAAAAGGGAATAAAGATTGAGTACAAGGTCTTCTTTTAAGCCTTATATATTACTAATACAAATATACCTTGACCTTCTAGAACAGGCTTAGAAGCCTGCTAGGAGGTCTTTTTTATGTTAAAACAAAAAAATACCCAACTTAGTTAAAAGTTGGGCTATATGGGAGAATTATGCCTAAAAAGCACTCGACTTAGTAGGCAATTATTTTTTTGCTATTGTTTTTGATAATCCTAAACCCATTGTTACAGATAATAGAATCATTTTAACTAAATCCATGTCTGCTTTCACAAAACCAAAACCTAACACTGAGAAAAACATTACAAGTAAAACTATTTCTTTGTATTCTTCCATTAAAAACTTTTTAAAATCTTCCATTTGTATCCTCCTCTTAAACTGGGATAGTTGTGTACCAACTATCTGCCTTAGTTTGATTAAAATTAACTGAATCCTCATCTAAAACTATTTTCCAATCTTTTGTTTTTTTACAATGTCTGAAGAACCCAACCATTTTTGGTATACTTAATTCAACTGAATTTCCTCTAGTTATATAATCAGAAACATTCTCTTTCATTCTCCCTGCTAATATCCAAACAAATTTCTTTTTACCATTACTTTTTTCTGATTCAAATCCTAAAGCAATCAAAGGTGATTTATTATCATATGCATGGTGTTCTACACCATCTACATCAATCGTATGACCCAACATTTCGGCTCTTTGCTCCGGGGTTATATTAACTGAAATAAAATCTATTTCTATTAAACCTAGTAGTGCGGGTTTTCTCATTTGTGCTGTATTTGTTTTTATGCTGTCAGTATCAGGATTAGGATTTATAGATATTTTGTTTATTCCTAAAATCCGTTTAGGGGTACCATAAACGTACCTTGATTCAGAATTTGTAGTAACTAGAGCGTAATGTAATTTATTAACACTTATTGTAGCACTCATTAAGAATCCCCCCTCCCTTTATCCATATTATAATTAATTAATCTTGTATCTATTCTAACTAATCTATTCTCAATCACATTCCGCTTTAACCTTGCCTCTCTTGCATCATTATTAATTGTGTTATTAAGTGTTCTTAGAGTTTCAACTATACTTGTTAAGGCTATTGCATTTGAATCTAAGGCATCCACTAATCTTTCTTGTGTACCTAAAACATATTTAATTAAGTAGATTGTAATTCCTACCATTACAATTACACCTAAACCCCCTATACCTAAGGTTGAATATAATTTTATTAAATCAAAATCCATAACTAATCCTCCTTTCAATGTAAATTATTTAATCGTTGGGTTTTGTGTCCATTGCTCCACTCCTATACTTTTATTGTTGCTGTATTAGTTTCCTTATCCCATTCAACACTTCCAACTTCCTCAAAAATTGGTCGTATTTCTGTACAAGTTGCTGAAAACTCATCACTGTATTTTTTTAGAAAAGGTGCAACCCTTAACTGTTTTCCGACTCCGCTTACTAACATTGTTTTATTGCCAATCTGTAATTTAATTTCAACTGGTAATAATCTGTCTTTCAAATCGCTCGGGTAAACAAAATATCTTTCGCCGTTTTCTAATTTACCAAAAGCATAGTCGTAATCTAAATGGTCTATGTTCTTAATAGAATT
>Ga0136588_1000373_pt1 | contig 16782 bp, 12 predicted proteins | sample AntRauMFilla1564_FD_104782 | JGI IMG/M metagenome (GOLD analysis project Ga0136588, IMG submission 104782) | Saline lake microbial communities from Rauer Islands, Antarctica - Metagenome Filla 1 #564 | ecosystem: Environmental > Aquatic > Non-marine Saline and Alkaline > Saline | place... | reverse complement strand
GAAAGCCCCATCAGATTGAGATGCGAATTCGATATAATCACATATTTCAGAGTTATTACCACCATTGGCTTTATATATTAATCGTTCTTCATTAGCTGCACCTTTATTGTAGTATGCATACTCCCTCATATAACCCCAAATAGTAGCGTCTGCTTGTGTGGCGTGTTCTACAAATTGTATTCTATTAGTACCACTCCATCCACCCAATCCAATTGCATATATAGAGTTTCCAGCAGCACCCATTTGGTGATAAGGGATATTTGTATATAAGTTTCCAAATGTTCCAGATACTATACCTGCATCGAATGATCCGAATTGCATATAGTTGACATTACTATTTCCATGATATCCACCCATCATTATCCATTGATTACCATTAGAAGCCGCTTCTGATATTCTTGAAGATATCCCAAGAGTTGCCCATCCATAATCTATGACTCTAGATGCAAATTCTCGTGATTTTATAGCATCGGTTTCGCCAGAACTCTCATATCCACCGATAATTAAACCAATTATAGAGTTAGAAGCACCAGCTTGCCATTGACCATAAGGACTCATAGTGGATATGTTTGAAGAAGCAGTTCTTGTAGAGAATACAAATTCGCTTACTTGATTAGTATAGCTCTCCCCACCAGTAATGAAGGCTACATCTCCATACCATACAGCAGGAGGTATTGGATAAAATATAGATGGATCATTATCAATATATGATATCATCACATCAACAGCATCTGATTCGTTCGCCATGACCTCTAAACTATCCCCATTTTTAAGAACCAGCTTCTGAAGATCCCCACATAGGGCAAGGCTTGATCCTACAGACAACTTAGAGTCTGATATTAGATATGCTGTAACAAGGTTTGTAGAGTCAATTATGCGTACTGTGACCTGTATTTCATTGAGTTTCTTGTTGGCAATAGTCATTCCTGATATAACAGAGTATGATTTTTCCTCTCCACACTCAAGTACTTTGATAAATGATGTGCCTATGTTTAAACTATAACTATTTTTGAATAATGTAGCCATCAGTTATCCTTATACAGATCCAACATCACCCAGAATAACAATCCAGCAGTAATCGGTGGAAATGGGTGCAGTTGGAAATGTTATATTGTACCCAGAAACGGTATAATCCACGTCTGGTTCGAGAATTATTCGATCAGCTTTAACGCCACCAGCATCCCATCCCACAATAAGATTTGTTGATTTATCAATTGGTTTATTAGTTCCATTTACTTGAATAGCAAAAGTAACTAATGTACTATTAAACGTTGTAGATATGTTATCTGCTTTTTCATATGCACCCTGAAGTTGTGGTGCTTTTCCTATATATGTCATATTATGTTTCCTTATATGTAATCATTAAATTCAATAACTGAAGCAATTACATCAACACCGTCAGCATCTGAGCATTCAACTTGCAATTTATCATCTTTATTGAATACCATTTTTTGAACCCCTCCAATAGGGATAAGAGTTTCCCCCACATCAATTACTGTATTTGGTGCCACTATATCAGTAGTGGTACTTCCTGTATTGGAATATAGGGTTATAGTAACAGTGATAGCAGTACTGAGGTTGTTTGCCAATGATAGACCAAACAATACCCCAGAATCTCCTCCACATGTATATATATCCGCCAATGTTGTGCCTATGGTTACTGCTTTATTTATAAAATTATATGACATATTTATCCCTGTTTTTTCTCTAATATAGCTATATAAGCATCAATTGAGTCTACTGTTGAGCTTGTTGCACGTATTTCATCGTCCTTTTCAATGGATGTTACCATATCTTTTACATTATTTATAACAAAACTCTCTCCTCTATTTAGATTAATATCCCTTATCATATGGAATTCAGTCGTTCCTCCTTTATAAAGAGATAATGAGAATGTTAATGGATCAGATGTCACGTTGCAGAATGACATATTGATTAGTTCAGAAGTTCCTTTAGTACATTTATATAGTAATGTTTCAGTTGTTCCAATACCAGCAACTAATGAATTGTTAAAGGTCCATGGTTCTATACGAGATACTAAAATTTTACAGTTGTCTGATAATGATAAATTACTACTTGATATTAGAGGGGTTCCGAAATAAACAGCACTTTTTGATATATTATTTATATGTATACCATCAGAATGTTTAATATGTAATATTAGTCTGGGGTTGACATTATCATTAATTATTAAATTATTTTTTATTTTAGGACGGTATACTCCAATCATATTGGAATCATCATCCATTAATAATAAGTCATTCAATCTCTTAATATAAGGAGAATTGAATGCATCCTGATTCTCATTAAAATTTATACCATCATTAATCACGGATCTATATATAACAGATGCATGAGATGAATCTGAAATATTAAGTTCTTCATTTATATCATTAACAACATATGTGGCCATATTATTCCTTTTATCCTAACACAAGTGCCAATGCTATTGCATTACCAGACATCTCATTAATAGCACCAACTAAACTTGACCGATCAGCAGTTTCGAGTGTGGCCATGTCACCTATTTGTGAATTTGTTAATATTGTTACTGCACTGATCTCATTAATTGCACCCACTATTGTACCCTGTTCTTCTGTTGTGAGGTCTGATAGATCACCAATCAATGACGAAGTTGCAAACAATTCATTAATAGCATCACTTAGATTATAGGCATTTGTGTTTAATGAAGCTGTACCTACCTTGCTCCATAGATTATCAACGTCATTCTCTAAATTATCAATATCATCTATGTTGGTATTGATGAGTGCCATCATAGATTCCATCACACTGTCAGTCTCAATAAGGGCATTTATAATGGTACTAGGTGGGGTACCAGTTTCTATATCTGGCATATTACCCATATTACCTATATTTGCTGTGTTGATATCAGTGTGATCATCCACTTCGCTTATAGCCACAACAAGAGAGGTTCTACCATCTGTAGACAGAAAATTGAGATTTCCTATATCATCATCTAGTTCATTGATTGCATTAACAAGAGAGGACTTATCATCAGTTTGGAGGTTTGATATATTCCCGATCTTTATGGAATTAATATCTGTGTTATAGTCAACCTCATTGATAGCATCAACAAGGTTTCCTTTTTGTATTGTAGAGAGAGCAGATGGAGTACCTATATTCTTATAGTTACGATTGGTTGCTCTAATAACTGTAGTATCCCCAGACTCAATATATCTAAAGTCACCAACACCTAATGAGATGCTATTAGTCTTTTTTCTCCACTGGTTGAACGTATCTTCAATATTTACCAGTATCACAGCCATTACTTGTCCTCCATAAGTTTATTCAACTTTTTCAATATTTCATTACTTTTAGATAATGATTCTTCAACCTTTTCTTTAAGAATTGCATTAGATTTGGCTTCTTTCTTAATATGCTCTTCTATTGCATCCAGCCGCCTTACATCTCTTATGTTCAATTCTTCAAATCTGGCTTGAATGTTACGGATCTTGCGATCTGTTCTTTCAGGAACCTTGGCCAATACCTCAACCTCATTAAGCACCTTAACGAGCTTACCATCTTCACCAAGAGCATCACTGTGCTCTTTGGCTATCTGTCTACGGTTACGTGCTCTACTATAGTCTTTGGTATTCTTATTAACAAGAGTACCACTACCTAGTTTCTGAAAATCTCTCTCTCTGTTCATAGTGTTATTTATAGTTTAGGTTTAATGATTGGTTCTCTTGTGTAGTTTGGAAAATTCGGGTTATCACATCTTCTTATTAAAGTGCTAGGATATATCCCCTCTTCTTTTGATGCATCACTTGAGGAAATATATTCAATGTTGTTAATTATATATAAGAATTTTTGTTTCGATTTTTTTATTTTCGTTTTCGTTCTTTCTGTTTGTTTTCTGCTATGTATGGGTGTTTCTGATATTCTCTTCCTTGTATATGTTGGGAAGTTTGGGTTATCACACTTTCTTACTATATTAGAAGGATCTATACCTTCCGCTTTTGATGCAGTACTGGCAGATATATAATCATTGCCATTAATAGTATATATGTATTCTTGTTTAGATTCTCTAATTTTCTTTATTGCTTCTTCTGAGTGAGCTTTCCCATAAAAATGATTATTTTCTCCTTTATGTGCTATGCTTATCTTCATTTTTGCTTCTTTGGAATGAGATTTTCCATACATTGGATTGCCTTCTCCTTTTTTTGAATCACTAATTTTCTTTCTGGTTTCCTTAGATCTTTTTATTCCTTTAGTTGTTTCTATTCTTTTTTTTATAGATTCTGTTGATCTTTTTTTTCCTAACTGAGATTGACTCATTTTCTTTCTGGTTTCTTTAGAGGGGGATTTTCCATATAAAGGATGATTCTCGCCTGATAATGCTCCTAATCCACCCTGACATAAATTATAACATTTTTCAGAAAATACTAGGCTCTCATTAACAACCTCAAATTCCTTTTCATAAGCATCATCAGAATTATCAAAACTGAAGAGAGTTTCCCTTTTAAAATTATCTCTCCCATATTTCTTTATTGCACCCTTTAAAGCCAAGCCACTACCCAAATAATAACCATTTCCAGCACCTTTAACTTTATGGACACCTATGTAAAATTTACCATTGACTAAATTTGTTGTTTTGTATACAATATAAATATTATCAGACATTCTCTACCTCTTGTGTAGATTTTGTTTAGAAGAGGAATGATACTGGTTATATCATTCCTCTTCATCTTTTTACTTTAAACCCCAACCTAAGCTGAAATTCTATCCATTCCTCACTTCTTTCTATTATTTATGACTTATTATGTAGTGCAAATTAACCTAAAATCCGTGAAAATCGGAACCTGTGTTGAATTTGTACTCTTCATTACCAATTTCACAGCAACAGCATTGAATGGAGCTAAATCCTCAACATCATAGTCATATTCCTTATAATCCATATTATTCTGTGATATAGCAACACTTTCATTAGGATTATCAATAAGTATCCAATCAATATGATTCCAATCTGTCGTCTCATAAGGAGATCTTGTCTTATAATACACATCTATATATGCCTCTTGTTGTCTTACTGCTCCAAAATAAATTTTTATGTTCTCTGCCGGGTTAGCCAGGGTGATCTGCTTTGTTATGTACCTAGAAGCAGTTGAACATCCAAAACTCTTAGTCTCTGGCGTATATTTAAAATGAGTCATTGAGTGAGTAATTTTAGTAGAACCACCCCCACTACCAGAATATCCAATAGAAGCATCATCCATAGCAATATTATAGTGGTCCTTATCAATCACTCTTATCTCATGTAGGCCATTTGGTAAGAATGTAGTAGTACCAAGACTATCAGTGAAGTCCTCTACAAGAATAAAAGCACCAGTTCCCATTTCATGATTAGGATGTTGGATATTTAACTCATCTTCGCCATCCCCAACAGAGAATATAGATGTAGATCCAATCTCCCATGTTTGAGTAGAAGGGAAATCAACTCTGTTAGCTATAGAAATCAAGGTAGAGGATGATTGTTTAAAGTAAAGATCATCTCCAGTTCCAGTGATATCATATTGAGCGGCATCAATGATAGGAGATACATTCTCATTCTCTGAGTACATATACCCAACCATCTTAAATGATTTGTCTTTAACCAGATGTCTAGTCTCATTTAACTGAGAAGCAATAATCATAGGTTTAGGCATATCAATATCCTCGTTGTTTATACAGTTAATGAACGGCTGTAGAGCGTAAGGTGTTTGAGATCCATTAATTGATGTCCCTGTAGTAGTTTGCATGGTCCAATCAATACCAGTACCATCAAGAATCAATTCATTAACCAGAGGATGAGCAACATCCATTTGGTAGTTACGTATACCACCGACTCCTACACCACCAGTAAGGCCCGTTTCTGTTGCAAGAACAGCGGCTGGTAATTGGAACGTGAATGAATCTATCTCAATATCAATGATAAGTTGTTCTCCATTAAGGTCAGAACCTAATATACCATTATAGGTTTCTCCCATAGTAAGACCGGAGATGTTATAGTAAGAACCCACAGTCAGACCATGATTCTTTTGATATACCCTAACTGTACCAGAACCCTGAATAGTCTCAATAGGATTATTCTTGAGCTTATCAGGCTTGATTGTATCATTAACCAATTGAGCAGCACCTTCACCAGATATATCAAATACAGCCTTAGACAACTCAAACATTATGTCCTCATTTTGATTAGCAGACCACGTGCTCGCATTCTGAGACTTAAAGAACGATCCAAGGGACTCTTTGCCTGTTATGAGTTCACCAGAATTGATGTCATTACGGCCAGTTTCAGCTACCCATACAGTATATGAGGCTGATGCTATGGCAGGTTTAAGGACGAAACAATAGTCAACACCATCCTGAAGGTAAATTGGTTCAGGAAAATAGAAATCAGTAGGACTTCCAGGTGCTCTTTCAGAGATAGATACATTTCTCGGTTGTACTGTTGTTGAGGTGAGAGCAATAGTTGATGGATATCCATTAACCATATTTCTGATTTCACACACAACAGCCTCTTCCTCATCCTTATTCTGGAACCAACATCTCACTTTTGTAAGGAAACATCCGCCAACTTCATTTATAAGGAAAGACTGAGCAATTGGATCAAACCAACCGGATGCACTTGAAGAGCTAGAACTACTTGTAGAACTCAAGCTAAGTGTACGATCCTGAGTAACATTTTCTTTAGTAAACTTAATTGTTTTAGTAGAGAGAACTGTGTCTTGTGACTTGGAACCCATACCATAACTCTTGAAAGCTCCCTTAGCATATGTATGAACAGGATCAGCATTAGTAATCTGATCAGTAAGAACGAATTCACGCTCCCCAGTCATGAATGTAAGCACATTATCATTAGGTATTTGCCATACAAGAGCAACCTCTCCGTATGTACCAGAAACAATAGGATCACCAAGAGAATTGATTTTTATATTACTCAACACTGCACTGGCCATTGATTCATTACCAACAACAGTTTCTCCTAATTGGAATGTGCCACTCACATTGACTACCTTGAGATATTCAGGAGTCTGGAATACTATAATAGCAGTAGCACCAGATGTAGACCCCAAAATAAGCTCTTCACTGTAATCTTGAGTAAAGAAGCTACCAGTAATAGAACTGCACGTAAATACACTGGCAGGAGTACAATATTCATTCATAGAAGGTGGATCACAATGAGAACTCATAGCGATATTATCAAAGAATGGATAAACTTTAGTTTTCTTTTTCAGTTGTTCAGTTTTGATAAGGACCGGAATGGAACGCATGTATGGTATATAATTAACTTCAGTAATTCTATCACCAAGACTATCAGATACCACATTAGAATCTTTGTGAGTCTGTTTAATACCTGAACGACCCTGATCTTGATCCCATGATGTACGAGTAGTAGACCATGAAGTAGACTGTTTTTGCAGCCAACCTTCATCATGAGATATACCTGTAGACTGTCTGCTTACAATTGAAGAAGATGAACCACCACTGGTACTTGATTTAACGTTTTTACGACCACCTACATTCTCCCATCTTCCCCATTCAACACCATTAAGATCACCAGTATTCTCAGCAATATATTTCAATGCCTCATAATTTGGAGAATTGTTAACTATAAGAGTAGGAATCTTCTCTTTGTCATGCCATACGTCACTGTCAGGATTGAATTTTAATTCACCAAAGATATTACGGAAAGCAAATGGATTGATGTTCTCATATTTAGAAGCCTGTACCTGCTTATTAATGGATGTATGTGTGTATGGGAGAGTAACAATTCCCCCTGTACGCTGTACACCAGTAGAATTAACACCATCATAGAGCAATCCAATGTTCTCATCGTTGAACTTAGGGCGCATAATCTGTTCTTTCGGATCAATAGCACAGTTATAATCTGTATGAGTTGAATCACCTACCATATGGGAGTCAAAAGGATCTACAACGAAACCATTTTTGAATCGGTTTAGACCAGAATCATCAAGGATTTCCATAGAAGCCGTTTCACGCTCTAAAACGCTCAGTAGTGTGTAATATTCAACATTACCCAGTCTCCTATCAAGATCACCAATATCTTTCATTGTATAGCGTTTATTGTCCACATATGAAGGTTTTACGTCACTTGGCTTAAATGTGTAAGCAGGGATGTATATTTCATAACATACCATGGCCCCTTCCGGCTTTTCAGGAGGAGCAGGGTTAACAGCAGAAATACCACGAGCAATTCTGAATTCTCCAGTGTAATCAAGATATAGGTAATCAATACGATTGAGATAATACTCATAATCAGAGCGCACATCAGTGAAAACTTGTGGTAATTCGCCTATTGAAGCCCCTGTTCCGGTGAAATTCAGACCATTATCAGCTTTACGAGGTCTGAAATCAAGACAGTCACCAAGAGCGTAAGTTCTACCTGTTTCGTTTGAATTATATACAGGGATCTGATCGTAATCTATACCAACATATGAATCAACAGAGAAATAATCTCCATCTGTATGTGTGAAGTAATCAAATTTAACTAAAAGCTGTCCAGTTGGAGCATTTTGGCCGTTTTTGAGTATAATAGATCCAGAATCGTAGTAATTATCTCTACCCCCAGTATCCATTTGGTACCTGTCTCTGATATCAATATCATTTACAGTTGGTGGTGTAGTGAGATTATCACTCATATATACTGAGTGTACCTTTACAACATCAGCTTTTTTTAGACTATCAAATAATCCTTGCTTCTTATTGGGCACTGAGATAACCACAGTGGCATCAGTTTTAAGATTTTTTGTCTTCTGTGTTGATATGTTCTTCACTACAGGAGCAAGAACGTTAACGGGAGAAGCTATACTTGGGGATGCTGTTATTTCTAACACTTTTCCAGTAGGTGAACCAGTGAAGTTAAAGGCTACATTAGTGACCTCTGCCCCTGTTGCAGTATTCATTACGTAGTAATCAGCAGTATTTTGTTGAAACACCTCATTGTCTTGAGCTACAAGAGTGACTATATTACCAGCAGCTCCAGCATTAAAGTAAGCTCTTACAGATTGGTAATTGGTATCAATACCTTCCCCACCAACAGATAGAGTTTTGACATTCTCTGAAGGCATTTGGAATAGAAGCGTGTTATTGGCAGTTCTGAATAGAGTTGTAGCCCCTGAACTGACATTTGGTATTGGTCTGCATGTGAAGTTCTGATTACCAGCCACATTAGAGTCATATATCCATTTAACATCATTCTCGAAACTATATCCTGCACCCATAGATATATCAAAGAGGTATAGATAAGCCTCATCATCAAACCGTTTTATAGCTCTTACTTTAGCCCTACCTGTTTCTGTTGTGCCTTGGACACCAGCAGTTAACCCACCTGGAGGATTTTGGTAGAATATCACTTCACCAAAAGCATCAATTCGTGGTATATTATGTACATTATCTACTTCAATGTAGTTACCAAGAGAGAAATTGGTTACTGCATTGTTAGATATAGCAAAATCTCTCGCTTTACTGAATGGCACCTTAGATGTAGAGATCTTATCAATCTCAAATCCACGAACATAAGCCTTTCCAATACCCATTTCAGCTATAAGTTTAGTAGAATCACCACCTTCAGCTAGAAAGTATGTACCTTCACTGTATTTCTTTACATTCTCATCTCTCAGATGCTCTTGAGGAAGAATAGAAAATGGTCTTACTGTGTAATCACCAGACTCATCATATGTTCTACGAGCGAATGTCTTTTCGAGGTCAGAGTAGGCAGAAGTACGAATTTCCTTGACCACATTTCCTTTATCTATGTATTGGAGAATTATAAAGTCATCAGAAGTATCACCATCATAATCCAACCATTCCAATTTAAGGTCGATTTTGTATCTGTGAGCACCAGGGGCAGCATAGTTTGGAGAATCCTGCGCATTATCAGTAAGAGAAAGATCCTCTTCTGGAGTAATGATGGATTCATATATACGTAGGCCGACTTTAAGAGTAGGTGTTTGATTATATTTACTCACCACAATTGACTGTTTATCATTATCAATGAACATACCATTGAAGTAATATACACCTTTATCTATAGATGTGATAGCACACTTACCAGTATTTTCATATGTGGGTTCAATTTCATTCAATAATCCTTGACATGTTGCCCGAATTTGAGTCTCATCCTTACGATATATAGTTTCGCCATCCCAGAAGCCAGGAGATTCTTCATTATCACCAGAATCCTTGAATTTAACAAAGAATGTAAGTGGATCTGTCTCATCTGCTGGAGCTACATTGACAATATCAGCCTCAACTCCTGAACTTTCACCTATTACAGTGTAGCCCAGGAAGTTTTCAGGATTTACAGCAATGTCATCAGGTGGATTACCATATGTGAGTACCATTTTTTGATATGATACTTCTTTATCAAGAGTAATTTGACCAGGTAAAACCATAGCCCCCTGTTGAAAGACATGATCACCAAATTTACGAACTTGTTCCTGCATAATTGACTGTGCTTGTGTTAACTCACGAGCTTGAACTGAGTAGGAGGGGCGATACAGTATACGATAGAATTTATTATCTGCATTGAAGTCATCAAAATATGGGCTTATATTGAAATTAATCATTGTTTTTATTACCTTTTTTATTATTATTTACTACCTTTAAACCCTAAACTATGCTGGATTGATAGATGAGTTTTTCTTTATAGCAGTCAGGTTTGTTCGGATTTTTACACCATTTAGATATTGTCTGAAACTTTACACCAAAGTAGTGACTTGCTTCTAGGCATCCATTGAATTCTTTCCCCATAATGAACCATTTATTCTTTTTTGGTTTATTTTTTAATGATTCTCTCATTTTCTGTCTGGTTTCTTCTGAGCATGGTGGTCTTCTTTTCTGTGATGCACTCATTTTTCTTCTGGTTTCTTCTGAATAACACCCAACCAATCCTTTATTCCATGGTTCTACTCCCATCCTTTTCTTTCTGGTTTCTTCTGAGCATGATGGTCTTATTTTCGCTGATGCACTCATCTTCATTCTGGTTGATATACTTATATTATTTCTATGCATAGGATTGTCTTCACCATAAAATGTAGGAGGATTGCCACCACCTTCAACAATATTATAACACATCCCACCCATTATCATTTTTTCATTGACAAACATTTTCTCAAAGTCATAGGCATCAGATTCATTCTTAAAACTGATCAGAGTTTCCCTTCTAAAGTTCTCTTTACCATATTTTTTAATAGCTGACTTCAATATCTTCCCACTACCCAAATAATTTCTTCCATTTCTTTTATGAACACCAATATAAAATTTGTCATTAATGGTATTTGTCGTCTTATACAAGATATATTCCATCATGCATCAGATCCTATAGTCCTATCACTCTTCTCAATAGCATCTTTGAGCTTTTTTTCCAATTGTTTGAATGTTATCATGGTATCAGTGGCCATTTTCTTATTCTGCTCATATCTCTTCATATTAGCATCAAGTTCTTTTAGAAGTTTGTCCCATGATTTGCTTTCTATTATTTTCTTTATTATAGATTTCATATTATTATTTATAGTTGATTAAAATTCCACTGTGAGTAGGAAACGCTCGATTTGAATTTCTCTTCTTGTGATAAAGATTATATTTTCGAGATATATAACTTCCCCTGCCCATATATCTACATCTGTATACGTTGAGTTTCCTTCAACAAACTTCCCCACCACCCCAGATTCTTGTCCGTGGAGCTTCTCGCCATCTATAAAATCACCAAGGATCATATACATTTGGATGGTTTTATTTTCACCAGTAGGATCGTAGTAAACTCTTCCTTGTGCTATTGAGTCTTGGCCTATAATCATCTCACCAGCTAAATACACACCAGAGCAGTCTATAATATTTATATCAGACAAAGTGTTGGTCTTTTCTACAGTTATTATTTCCCCTGCTTTGTCTAATGGATTCTTAATAATTCCCACATTCCTATATGTACCCACTATAGGAGCAAGAGTATCTTCGTCACCTATTATTTCCACATTAGTTTCAACGTAGAAGGCACCCATTTCTTGTACAGCATTATAACCATGACCACCTGGAGGAGATATCATAGCCGTTGCTTTAGCTCCATTACCATTACCGAATATATGTACATCGGCTACAGTATAACCAGATCCATAATCAGACACCTGAATGTATGATAATGATTCCCCATCCATAACAGCGACAGCCTCAGCACCAGTACCATCACCCCTTATTTGAATAGTAGGAGTCTCAGTATATTCCTGTCCTATCTTATCAATGCGTATATATGCAATATCACCAACCACAGCATTACTTTCAACATCAGTCTGTGAGAAATCCTTATCAGCATCATTATCTGGTACTGGTATCCATGTATCAGTGAGAAATGTGTCGCTTATACTTAGTGTAAGAGCAAACATGAATTTCCAGACATATCCATCACCAAGATATATGTAATCAATAGACTGACTGATAGGTTCTTCAGTTGATTCAGCCCCTTTATTATTAGATATGCACTTATAAACGTTATTTTCTGAATTCATCACATAGAATGGTTGTTCAGGGTGGACCCATTTGCGATAATCAGTATATTCCACATCATAATCAGCACGAGAATATACAGTCCATTTCTTCCAATTGAAACGCCTTATAGCAAGAGAACAATTTTCAACGAGTAACTGCTTCATAAATATGCGCTGTAATTTGTGCTGTGTGAGTTGATGAAATGAAGAATCAGCCACTCTAGGGGAGTATTCATCATCCCATTTTAAAGATCTTCCTGTATAGAAATAACTATAGTTGCCATCATCTAATGGATCAAAGTTGCGTGATATATATTCCTTTGCGTTATCTATACGGTTTTTATTAGTAGTAGTTGCACTCATTGATTATCCTATTTATATTTCTTTATTATAGCAGTTTTTTTATAGATTATATAACTCATGGTTTCCCTTATGATATAGTGATTTCACTTCCAAAAGCATAACCTGTTTTAAAATCTACATTATTATTTATATGATCTATATCATCTATAGGAATACCAGCATATTGTTTGATCTGAGTATTTCCAGCAGGTCTTGTGTGCCCTCCGTGATACTGCTCAAAAGACCATCTGAATTTATAGAACTCTGTAGTATCTAAATGAGGACATATAAACCCACCATAACTTTCATTGAAGTAATTATTAACCGTATCTCTATATGAAAATCCTATAGTTCCGGCAGGGTGTACATGCTTAACGTAATTGACCCATTCACTCTTATCTCTATCAGTTTTAATCATATAACTAAACATCTGATAAAAATAACTGTCCTGGATATACTTTAATGATGATATATGACCATCCATATTTATATAACGGCCATTATATTCACATAAGCAACCACCAACCAATTCTCCCTCAGCCACATTTATTTCATATATCTCAGCAGTACCACCCCATCTATCACCAACAAACATCTCTCCAACTTCAAATTCACCAGAAATCATTTCTACAGAGATTGTATCTGTCTGTCTATCCCAGTACTCCACAATAGCAGTAGACCCCGAAGTGTTACCTGTTATTAATTCGCCTATATCAATATCGATATCAGAATTGTAAACCCTCATCACTGTATTAAATTCAAGAGTGGTATCTATCATATCATAATTAATACCGAAATCTCTCACTTCAACAGTTTCGATCATACCAATATCATCAGACACTATCATGAGTACTGCATCACGGCCCTCAGATGTGTCTACAACCACAACTTTATTATGTCGGTAGTCATGCCCTCCAAATATAATATCAACCTCCGTGATAGCACCAAAGCCATCTACGGCTGTTACTGTTCCATAAGCACCAGACCCAAAATCATCTCCTTCGGTGTATACTCGTTCTCCTATCCTGTACCCTATACCACCATAAACTATCTCGAAATCATCTACAGTTCCCTTACCTACATAATCAACAACAACACGAGCACCTTCTCCTGACTCACTTGTTACTTTAATTCTTTGGTTTTTCTTATAGAATTTACCTTTATTGGTTATGTTTACTTGAAAGAATACTTTAGCCAGTACAGCAGTTGTCTCTGTCTCATCCATTCTGATTACTGTGACAGTCTCTCCACACTGAAACTTCTCAGCAGTATGGATAACATCAAATTCCATTATGAATATCTCTGCAACATTGATGCCTGAGACATATTCATACACACGTACCTCGTCAATGATACCAAGAGCACCAGAAGTTTGGCCTGTTATCTGTCCACCTTCCCACCCAACCACGTCTTCAGGAGGATCTATGATTTTAATGCTCTTCTCGTTAACCCATTTACCATCACTCACACGTAGCATATCAGAGGAGGGATAGTAGAACTCTAATTCAGTTTGATCTTCTTCCTTTTGTTCGAATAATCTGAATAAGAATTGGAATGATTTCTCACTACCCCTAGCACTGTAGTATTGCTCTATATATTTAACCATAGTGGCAATATTATTTTGATCATAAATTATATCAGGAAGAGGGGCCAAGAAGTTCTTACCAAATATTTCTAAGAACTCCAGCGAAGTCCTATCCACATCAGAGAAATTGAGAGCATTAGCAATAAAATGGTACGGTGCCCCCTGCTTTTCCATATATTCGTAGTATTTGATGATAAAAGCCACGAAATTGGGGTACTCCATACGAATGAATTGTGGAATATCCTTTAGTATCTGTGAACTTATTAATTTACTGGAATCTTTCATGTGTTATGCCTTTTCGGTATTTACAGTACGCATGTTAACCATTACACCTTGCTTTCTGTTTAAGTCGTAATTAATGGCGGATTTACATGGTACAATGATCTGATTGTAACCAGATATCAAATTCTTTTGAGTGGGTACTGCATATATCCTGATATCCATTGTATCAAGTGGTAGATTGTATGGGAATATGGTAATACTCACAACACCAGTAGCATAATCAACGGTACCAATATCAGGATTAAGTACAACACCAGTATTGACATGATGTGATCTCATCTTACCCTTACCATTATCCCTAATCACTGTCTCATATAGAACACCTGGTCTTACCTTGTCTTCTATATTGAAGTATGTTGATTCTAATGAATTCGGTTCAATAGCATTATTAAAATTTAATTCAAATGTTTGTTGTGAATTGACCAGAGGATATACTCGTTTATGCATAAATATGGAACACAGTGAAGAATCAAATGACTTCTCTGTATTATCAATCCGTGTCACCATAGGAGAGAACCGAAAATCCATCTTAAACTTCTCTGTTGTATCTTGGAAGTAAGAATATATGGTATTGGTAGTCATAGAAGCCAGTAAAGAAGCCTCATTTATGGTCTTGGATCTCACATAGAACACATCAGAGATAACATTTACATATATGTAATCAGGATCAAGTATTTCCGGTACAATAGTTACAACATTGTACTCTTTGATGATGTGTTTCTTGACCTCTTCCTTGAGCTTATTGGATAGAAACTCAGTGTGTTTTGGTTTAATGGCGAAGAACACCTTTCCGTAAATTGGAGGGACGTTAAATTCACCCCCCCAAGAGTTGATAGTTGAAATCCATGGATAGTCGCTTAGTAAGAATGTCTCATAGTCCTGAGTAGTAACAGCTCTTCTTTGTGATTGGAACATTTTTGGTGCAAGGTTCTTAATACTCTCTATACTCTCTTTCTCAGCACCACCATAAGAAGGCTCAATTACATTAATATAATATGAACCATACCCACCAATAGTCTCCAGTGGTACAAATTTCTTCACATAATTGGCATTTTCCTTACCTACGGCTACAATATAGGTGAATTTCAGGTAATTTCCATTAATAATCTTCTTTCCAAGTATACCATCACCAAATGTTACCTCATAAAACCCTTCGGGAGTCTCGTGTGTGAAGAATACCAGACTATTAGGGGATAATCTATTAAGATCATCATTAATGAAGTACTCGGTAATTTCAGTGCTCTCTTCACTTGGTTGAACGAATACTCTTAGGGTACTCATGTCCACATCAACACTAGGAACTAAGAATCGCTGATCTGTATCACTCAAATCGACTGTATAACGGAATTGAACATAATTACCATCATGCAATTCTACATTTTGTGCCCTGTAAGTAGTGGGATCATCAGTTGTTGGGTATAAAGTCTTCTTCTCTTTAGTAGCAAACACATACTTAGATGACGTATCAAATGTAGTCCCTGCATCCATAACAATAGACTGTGGACCACTCATCACATTACGCACCTCAACATCAACAATAGACTTAGAACTGCGTACTGACCGAGGAGTATAACCAATTTCTTTGGCCTTACTGACTACAGATTGACGAATAGATGCAGAATCAAGGAACATTTCTGAGGCCATCATATTTGCCATGTATGAATTCATGTGAGTATTGTACGCTAACATATCCATCAAGACATTTAAAGCTGCCCCCTCGAAGTTATAATCTGAAAATTCGTCTTGGGATTGTAGGTATGTTATGATGTCCTGTTTGATGTAGTCGAAGTCCAAAGAACAGGGATTTATTTTACTGGTATTTGTTGACATTTTTATATTGTTCCTTACTTGTTGTTATTATATGTTGTAACAGTCAGTCTTGTTTGGGTTTTTAATCCATGCTGATATTCTTTGTTTAGATACATTATAATACTCAGCAGCACTAGATCCAGAATTGAATATAATTCCTTTTATGTTGCATCTTTTTAATTTGGATTCTGATATTTTCTTTCGGGTTTCTTCTGTATGTGGTTTTCCTTTTTTACCATACATAGGATGATTCTTTCCCAT
>Ga0136588_1000370_pt1 | contig 16835 bp, 19 predicted proteins | sample AntRauMFilla1564_FD_104782 | JGI IMG/M metagenome (GOLD analysis project Ga0136588, IMG submission 104782) | Saline lake microbial communities from Rauer Islands, Antarctica - Metagenome Filla 1 #564 | ecosystem: Environmental > Aquatic > Non-marine Saline and Alkaline > Saline | place... | reverse complement strand
TTGGCGGTCATATATTGGAATTCTTCAAAGAACTGTTTAATTGTCTGTATATCCTTTGTGGTCATTTTTTCTGTGTCCCAATTTACCCGAAGTTTTTCCAGCTCCCATACAATGCATTTTGCCTCTGATAATGTAAGGCCCCCCTTCATTTTCAATCCTGATGGTATGTGGGTTATTGCCTTTATTTTGCTTGCATCGTAATCCCCGTTGTGCATTTTAATTGTGGTTTTCATTTTCTTGCCCCTTTTTTGTTAGTGGAGGGGACAACCCCCTCCCCTCGTAAAACTATGCGCCATATTTTTCGAAAAGTTTGCCAAGCAAATCGTTATCCTCAGTCTCAACATTGTCAATTATCGAATCGGTGCTTTTCCGTTTGGAATCAATCAGGGTCATCAATTCTTCCTCAATTGTGTCGCCCGCAATTAAATAATATGCGGTGCATTCTCTTTCCTGTCCGATGCGGTGTATTCTATCCTCGGCCTGATTGTGCTCCGCCGGGTTCCAGCCCAATTCCAAAAATACCACTGTGCGGGCCGATGTCAACGTGATCCCAACCCCCGCCGCAGTCAGGTTCCCCACGAAAATCCTAATGTTTTCGTCATTTTGGAATTGGTCCACAACTGATTGTCGTTGCCCCGCCGGGGTGTCTCCGGTCAATTTAACCGCTTGATTTTGGAAAGCGGAAAACACAGTATCAGCCACGTTTTTGTGTGTGGTAAATACCACGATTTTTTCTCCAGTCTCATCAAGAAAATTAGTTAACCATTCAATTGTTTGGGAAATTTTTCCCTGAGCGGCGAGCATTTTGAGATGTTGGAACCGGGCCAATTGTTCGGCCCGGCTTGCACGAATCGCGGCCGCCTTACTTTTGTTCTCAAGTATCCATGCAATCAAATTGTTGGCCGCCGAATCATATTCTTTCCGATTATCAATTTTGAAATTGACAATCGTCCGCGCTTTTTCAGGCAATTCCGAAAGCACATCTTTTTTCATACGCCGAATCATCACCATTTCGGTCAACAATTTGTGCAACTCGTCTGTGTGCGAGCTGCCTTTATACTCCCAGCCGAAACCATTATTGCGCCCCGCGCAATACTGAATGCCAAACGCGTGTTTGCTCGGAAACAGGTCGGGGGAAACGCATTTAATAGCATGCCACAAATCCATAGGCCTTGATGTAATCGGTGTGCCTGTCAACGCAATCAAATATTTTGCTTTTTTGGACAATTTTGCTGTGAGTTTACTCCGAATTGCAGTTGGGTTTTTCACATAATGTGCCTCGTCCAAAATCAGGGTATTCGGAAAAAAATCCTTGGGAAGGTTTTTCAGGCGGTCGTAATTGATAATGGTGATTTCACCTTTTGGGATATCGACTCCCCCGCCATTCACTACATTGCACGGCAAATTGCCGTGTTTTGCGAATTCCCTCTTCCAATTTTCCTTAAGACTCGCAGGGCAAACCACTAGAACAGTCCCGGCCTTTTCCCGGTTTTGGAAAACCCATGCAATCGCCTGAATTGTTTTTCCCAGACCCATCTCATCCGCAATTAGTGCACGTCCGTTTTTTTGATTTACGAACGAGACCCCCATTTTTTGGTATTCGCGGAGCACCGTGGGAAAACCAACAATTTCTACGGGTTCAGGTACGGGGTTTTCTCCCCCGGTTGAAACCCCGGGTTTTTCTGAATCAGGAAAAGTCTCGTCGAAATTAAATCCGCGAAGGTGCAGAGCCTCACGATTTTTTGAATTATTCAGGGCCTTCCACGCCTTCTGGTCGGGGTTCCAGCGGCGGCCATCGAGGGTCGATTTAATCCACCACACAAGTGCCTGGTCGTAATTAAATTTAATAGACAGTATTGTATTTTCTTTTGTGACATTCATTTTATTTTCCCTTTTTTGTGTGCCGGGGTTTGTTCCGGCGTTTGCTGTCTGCCTGCCTAATCTGAATAAATTATATCATGATATTAGGCAAAATGCAAGTAAAAAATGAAGTTTTTTTTCTGCTAAAACCCCAATGAAAACGCCTTTTTTCTGAAATGGGCTTCCAAACACCCTGTTTCTATTGGTCAAAATTATTTTTCGGACTAAAAAATGAAAAAACCCCAATGAATTGTGGGGTTTGTACAAAAGGCGGGTTGATTCAGGTGATTTTTCATGGGTTCCCCGCCCGATTCTATTTTGGAAAAACCTGGCTCAATGTAGTTTCGACTGAAAATGTTTAATCTGAAACCAATTCCTGTAGGTGAGTAACCATTATTACTTGTATGCCGTATTGTTCTGATAATACACTAACAGCCTCTTTTATTATGTGCAGTTTGTCCCGAGACAGAAACCGAAAAGGCTCGTCCAGAATCAAAATCCGCTCCTTTCCAGATAGGATTAAACTAGCCAGCCGCAGGGCAAATGCCAGAACGTCAACCAAGCCGCCCCCAGTTGCCTGTAGGGGGTTTAATTCGTGCATCCCATCCAACACCACGTGCTCTATTGCGAGTAGCCCACGGCTGATTTTCCCCCGCATTTCATATTTGTAATTTTCACCGAAAACTGCCTGGACACAGGTTGTGCCGATTTCGGAAAACACAGCCAGAATTATCCCGTGTAATTCCTCCCCGATCTCAAAAACGATTGACTTGGTTTTTTCCAAGGATTCTAATTCTATCTGGCACTGTGCTTTTTCAATTTTGATTTCGCTAAGCCTTCCCTTGGCCCGTGCTAAAACCCCATCGTGATATTGTACGCTTTTCTGGATTGATTCAAACCTGTTCATATTCTGATACCGGCGTCACGGAGTGCCGCACATTTTTCGTTTAGCAAACTTTCAGCGGAAAACAGGTCTGTTTCCATTAGCTTCCCGTAATTTTTCATTTCTGCCAAAGCAATCACAGCATCCTCAAAAGTTTCAAAATTAAATTCACTTTTTAACTGGGCACTAAGCGCGTCCATTTGCCCCCGGAGTTTGTTTTGTTCCCTTTCGTAATTACGCAATTTTTTCAATGTTTCTTCAATGTCTATCATCGGAGCATTCCTTCTAGTTCGTCGAGAATTTCCCGAACACGGCCTGTTTCTTTCATTCGCCTACTTTGCAGTGCATGGTAAAATGATATTTGCTCATGGTCACCCCTGTCAAAAGCTCCGCAAAATTTCTCCACTTCGGCACTGTGTGAAATGCTAACGGCATCTTGAAATTCTGCTTCTGCCTCATGCCTGTTTGCTATTCGTTTCAAAGATAAATCGCTATACAATAGATACACAAACGGGTTTCTTTCCAGTTGGTCGGTTGCCCGATTCATGAGGGAGCCGGGGGATAAAAAGAACCTGTGTTTATATCGTTTCAAGAAAGATTTATGATTATCCCCGACACAAAAAAAATCAACATTTGGAAAATTATCAAACCAGTCCATGGTTTCTAACGAATTGGGAAAAGATTTTGTAAATGTCAGTTCGTGCGCAATTAGCCCCATATATTGGGAGTCAGAACCTTTTCTAACCAATGGTGGCAATCCACTTAATTTGCCCCAAGGCACAAACCAAAGTTTAATATCAACATTTTTAGATGAAACAAGATCCAGACAAGTGACATCATCAGTAAGGTTGACACGAGCGTCACCATTCAGGGCCTTTTGCAGTAATTTGTATGATGTGCCTTCCAAATCAGCCCGGTGATTCCTCATGTCGTGCTGCCCCGGTATCGCATAAAACCCACTGGAAATGCCATTGATAAAATCTAGCATCAATAATTCTACCGATGGGGATTCTTGCGCGGAATGGAATAAATCCCCGCAACAAATTACAGGCACTTTATGTTTGTTTGCTAATTGAGAAACAAAATTAAGAGACTTTCCCATGTCCCCCTGCCAGTCCCCGATTCGTTTAATTGGTGGGGCATAATGCAGATGTAAATCTGAGCAAATTACTGCAATTGGCTTTGGCATAATGGGCAAACCTTTCCTTGTAGAGTTGTTTTTAGGTCAAGGATTTTGTCCGTATATTCTGCCACTGTTTTTCTAATTGAATCCCACTTTGTGACAATGGAATTTAATGCGTTTTGTTCTTTGAGCATTTTATCAGCTGATTCCAAGTCTTCTGTGTAATCCATTGGAAAAGGGTCAATTAGGTTGGAAATTCTAACATATTCTTGCGTAACACTTTCTAATCGCCGGGTGATTTGTTTCTTATTTTCTAAATCCTTGTGCAATTTGGCTTGTTTTTCCACCGTGGTTATAATTTCCTCAAATGGAAAAGACAATACAGGGTCTTCCTTGGTGAAAACAATCGCCTTGAGCAGTCCATCTAATTTTTGCATGGTTTCGGCATTTTGGTTTAATTTATGGTCATATCCAAGGCACATGTCCAGTGTGTCAGATATTTTTAAAACCTTTTTGGCTTGTCCCCCCGCCTCAATTTCCCGACCACGTTCAATCTCCAAAATTCGGAATTTGTCTTGCCCTTCCTGCATCTTTTTTTTCAAGGCAAAAAGGCAATCATGCATTTGGTTCAATTTTGCGAGGGAAGATACAAATGCTCCGATTTCATTGGGGCTTTTTGATAAGAGGAATGGCGCATCATGTTGCAATTGAAAAGTAATTTCCGGATTTATCCCAAGAGCATTTTGAATTATCTCCGGGATTTCATTCCCTATTGTTTCATAAACTTCTCCATCCAAAAGGTATTGGTTTGCCTTGCCATGTCGTTTCCGTGTTAGTGTAAACCCATCCCCTTCAATTGTTACTTGGCAGTTTTTTTGTCCATGAGTGACAAAGGAATCTCCCCGTGGTTTATTACAGCAAACCCAGTACAAAGCCCTTATAATCGCAGACTTTCCGCTGTTCGATGTGCCTGTGATAATCCTTCCACTTTGCAAAAGTATGTTCTTTTTTTCATGGCACTGGAAATTTCTGATTTTAACTTTCTGAATCACAACACCACTCCAAGAACACGAAGTGCCTCGAGCAACTCATGTTCCTCCACTTGAAAGGAAACACTTCCACCCTCAGTCCCACTTGCAGTGCATTCCTTCCGAAAAACACGAAGTGTCACAACCTTGTCACTGTCTTTTATCACAAAAACATCGGTCATATGCAAGTAATGGCGTTCTAGGGGGATTTGGATCTTAAGCATTCGTGGTTCCTTTCCTGTTGAGTTACTTACCATAGATTTTCATATCGCATATTTTCAGGTTTCACTGCCGCAAAAAAATCCCTGAGTTTCATGGTTCTGAAGGATTGTGATTTACTGTAAATTGTTAGCATGTGCTCGGGATAGTCTGCTTCCCCAAAAAACTTATCAAAAAATAACCAATCTGCTGTGATTAGAATTTCTTTCCTGTCCCGCTTCGTAATTAAAATCCACCAAGGGGTTTCTGCCTTTTTTGCTTGGGATTGTGCCTGTAAAAGGAATTTCTTCCATGTGCCCCCTGAATTATCATCTATCATTTCTGAGGGATTTGCCTTCGGATATCCGCGCTTCAACTCAAAACTGCATAATTTTGTAAGCGGCTCCCCCTCGGAGCATGTGGCACCAATATCACCATAATTCCCTTTATAACTACGTTTCCGGCTTGCCACCGTTGCCCTGCCCCCACTGTTTGGGGTTCGCCAAAACCAGTCTTGACTAAATCCCTTGGAATACCAGAGGGATAATTTTTTACAAACTTCCCGTTCAAAAGAACTGCCTTTTCTGCTTTTCATCTGTTATCCCCTTTCCCTAAAATGGTTCCGCGTTTAAGTCTTTTTTTTAACTTTGCAAGGTTCTCATTTGCCACTTCTTCAAGGTCAATTTTTAACTCCCGGCATATAGCGGCTATATACCACAGGCAATCGCCCAATTCTCCCGCAATATCATTTCTAATTCCATCTGTGATTCCCCCTCCATTATCTCGCATAATTTTCTTGATTTTATTAGCCACTTCCCCAGCCTCCCCCGCAAGGCCTAATGTTGGGTAATATAAGTTATTTCCCATGTTGGGATATTTTACAGTTGGTATTGTATTTTTCATATATTCTGTAAAGGTCATTCTATCATTCCCTTCTGTTTCATTTTTGCCGTAGTTGCTTTCTGAAGATTCTTTTCCGCTTGTAAATAGTAGGATTCTTTTAACTCAATTCCAACTGCCTGTCTGTCGTTTATCAAAGCACCATACACTTCTGAACCAATCCCCATAAATGGGGTCAGTACTATTTCACCGGGATTGCTCCACAGGATTAAGGCACGTTCGATCACGTCTAATTGGAGCGGGCAGATGTGCTTTTCATCATTTTCATCCCTGCCCCCCCGACTTTCTAAAGTAACTGTTTGTCGAATATCCATCCAGACCGGGGAAGCGTATGCTCGCCAAATATGATGCGAACGTTTTATGCCCGTTGCTTCTATTTCGTCGGAACCACAATACTTTACCAGCCCTTCAGGATGTATAATTGGCACTTCATTTTTCCCCGGTTTCCGAAAGGTCAATAAATAATCAGGCAACCCGCTCCGACTTATTGAGGAATCTTTGCACAATTGTTTATGGAGCAGGCCAATTGCCTTTGTTCTGACCGCCGCAATTAGGGGGTCTTTCCAAATGCAGTGCCTCGCATGATATATCCAACCATCTGCCTGAAATGCCCTTATTATATTTCCTGAAAAATCTTTAATTCCCAAATAACCATCCTTTTGTATCATTGCTGGGATATCGCAACAATGAACAGAGCACAATCTTCCCGGTTTTGTTATCCTGCTTATTTCCTTAATTATAAAGGAAAAATGCTCAAAAAAGATTGCCTCATTTGGACTATTCCCGAGGTCTTCCACACTGTCTGAATAACAGTATAGGTTCACAAATGGGGGTGAAAATATTGAAAAGTCAATTGTTGAATCAGGGAGTTCTTTCAAGACTTCGCATGAATCCCCATTGTAAATTGCATAGTCATCTGTTATCTTTTGTCGATTTATAGCCATGGTGGAAGTTGTTCCTTTTTCCTGTAAATTGTTTCTTTTTCCTGATACATTTCTTCACCCATCAAATTCACTATCCTGTCAAATATCATAGAAGATTGTATCGCCTTTTTCTCAATGTTCCTCAATACATTTTCTTGAGATGGAGTTGTTACCATGTCCACTGTAACCGGGTTTTTCTGCCCGAACCTCCAGCACCGCCGCACACATTGGTAAAATTGTTCATATGAATGCGATGGGAAAAAGGACACATTTGGGCAATGTTGCCAATTCAAACCAAAGCCGCCAATTCGCGGTTTGGTTATAATCACACGAATGCTTCCATCTGAAAACCCCTTGAATGCGGTCTCCTTTTTTTCATCTGCATCACTTCCCTGCACATTTAATGCTCCGTTTATTTGCTTTTCCAAAAGATCAGCTTCACAATTTAAGTTCGCCCAACACACTACTGGAGAATCATGGGAGTTAGCTATATCCGACACTAATTTGCATCTTTTATCTAGGGTTTTTCTCAAGTCTGCCCTTTGATCATTCAATCCAACGGCGGGGATATCAATCATAAATCCATTGTTTGGCATTACTCCGGAAACAACATGTACATTAGTTTCCATGTCAGGTAAAATAAATCCGTCATCATTAAAACCCAAGTCGGATGGTTTTCTGCAAGCCACTGCCCATGTACACATCCATTGCCAAAACAAATGTGTCTTAACATGACCCTTTAATCTCCACTTTGCAGTATCTTTTCCATCATGAACAAAAAACCTTGCCAACATTTCCAGTTGTCCCATGACTCCCAATGCTTCGCTTGATGTTCCCAATTCCATGTAATCATTAGGTGCTGCAGTGGCTGTGCATAGGAGCCTGTATCGTTGCGATGCCATAAACTCAGTGATCGACTTGCGGGTTTTCCCATTGAAGTTTTTAAGAATGCTGGATTCATCACAAACAATGCCTATAAAATCCTTCGGATTAAAATAATGCAACCGTTCATAATTTGTTATTACGATTGCGTCTTTCTTTTTGATTCCTTCCCTTCTGTGCGACACTTCAACGCCTAACTTTTCCGCCTCCTTAACAGTCTGGAAAGAAACCGAGAGCGGGGTTAAAATTAGCACCCGCTTGCCTGTTTTTCTAGCCACATTCTCTGCCCATGCCAATTGTATAAAAGTTTTTCCAAGTCCACAATCTGCAAAAATGGCTCCCCGTCCTTTTTTCACAGCCCATTCAAGTAATGCTTTTTGAAAAGGAAAAAGTTTATCAGGCATGTAATTCGGCTCAAACCCGCAATCACCCATTGGAACATTCTTAGTACGTAAAAAGTCTTTATAATTAGTCATTTTCAATCCTTAAAAACGTGATGCGATTTGGTGCCAGTCAAACAACATATCGGCATCTAGCAAACGAGTTGATTCAATTTCAGTTGCCACTTTCTTGTATGCCTCTAGATTTATTTTGAAAACAATCTTAGGTTTTTTCATCTCCAATTTGGGATGGGGCAATTTCACCAAATCAATGTTCCTCCACATGGTGTCCATGCCATAGGTAATGGCTTGATATTTTAAAGAATCATGTTCCAATTCCTCCCGTAGAAAGCGCACAGCCGTTTTTTCCCCGACACCCTTGATACCTTGCACATTATCGCTTGGACAACCCGCTAAGGCCTTCACAAGTGCCCAGTCGGGGGGATTAGAAATGCCATGCTCCAAGTCTAATCGCTCAACGGTCATGAAGTCCTTTTTATTGGGATTGTAAACAACCACGTTATCAGACAGGCATTGCCATAGGTCCGCGTCTGCTGTAACAATTATTTTCTTGCCCTTTATGTTTTTTGCAAACCATGCCAGAAGGTCATCGGATTCAAAACCTTCCTTTTTAAAACATGGGAAGCCAATGTCAGGCAAGATTCTGTCCTGCAAAGCACCCACTTGTTGATAAAAGGCATTCATGGTTATTTTTTCCTCTTCTGAATACCCCTGCTTGTGTCTGTTTCCCTTGTATGTCGGGCAATAATCCTTCCGCACACTTGATTGGGAATCCCAGCAAAATATAAACCGTTTTGTCCTGAATTTCTTTGTAAGGTTTCTAATCTGTACAAGCATCCCGTAAACAATTGAGGTGGGATTCCCCGCCACTGTGGACAAACCGCCTATGCCGTGAAAAACATAATGGCACAGGTAATTCCCATCAACAAGCAAGGTTTCATTCACCATAACGAGGTTTCCTTTCCAGGTCAATTTGCCCCTGTATATTTTTCCACACATGCCCGGTCAATTCTGCGATTTCATTTTCAAGGTTGTTGGCTTCTATAAATTCCACTACTTTTTGCCCAGTGCCCTTGATATTTAATTCTTCCGCATTGATTATTGCCCCTGATTTTTTCCAGTGGTTTTCCTCAATCAAATACTGGACACATGATAGGGTGTCGTCAATGCCATAGGAAGGAAATATAGGAAATGTGACCACTGAATCTAGGCCTGTCACACGACTTTTTTTCACCCGCACTTCTATCTGGGTGCCTTGTATCCTTGGTTTTCCGTTGACAGTTTTTTTGATTCTTTTCCTAACAGAGGACCATATTTCAAGCGTGGCAAGAAAAGTGAGCGCATGCCCGCCGCTTCGAGTTTTCTTTTCAAAACCAAAGCCGATATTGTCCCGCGTTTGGTTTAAGACAATTAAAATACTTCCAGAATCTCGAAGGGGTGTTATCAGCCTGCGGAGGTTTGCACTATTTTTTTTGGCCTTGCCATCGCCATAACTTCCTGTCATTTGGGTGCCTTTTCTGAAGGCCTTTTTATTTTCCTCAAACTTTTCCGCCTCACTTTCACTTGAAAGGCAATCCATACTGTCAAGCACATAAATAAACTTCTGGCCTGACTTAATCGCATCATCTATATTAAAATAAAACTCTTCAATAGTCGCTGAATTTCTACCATCTTTGCAAGGGGATTCTAATTTTGTGGCCACCTTTTTCCCGAACAATTTTCCAACATTAAAAAGATTGCCTCCCTCCACATCATCATAAATCAGACGATACTCTTTGTATAGTGGGTTTTTCACTGCCTCCGCAAAACAGGTCATACTCAGAAACGTTTTTCCCGAGTGCGAATCCCCCACGATGAAATAATATCTACCGGGGAAAAATCCAAAATTGGGGTTGTTGGTGCATGCAAGATTGAGCAGGGTTGAACCGGTTGATAACCCTGTGGTTATTTTGTCCCGTTCTTCCTTTTGTACCATCCTAAAATCTTTCTTTGACATTTTTCACTTCCTGTTTTCCCACTTCGCCCAAAGGATAATAGGAACAAGCACAATGCCCAAAACGGGTTTGGATTGAAAAAGAAAATCCCCATGTATCCGGAACAATCTTTGTTTTTTCATCATATTTCAAGTAACGCAATGCCCTGTGTATTTTATTTAGTTCATTAAAATCTAAAACGAATCCTTTTCCATAAGGACGCTGTTTTTCACCTGTTAATCTGTCCACCTCCCCCATAAGGTGGCCCGTTCTCAATTCTAATGTTTCCCCCAAGTCTAAAATTTCCAATCGTTTCCTTTGCAGGGGTATTTCCTTGAGAAAATCGGGAGAAAACTTTACCTTAAAATTATACAAAGTTTTTTTTGGTTTTAGTGTGAGTTCAATAAAAACAGATTCCGATTCTGCGCTGATTATTGTGGGCAATCTTGGGCCTGATTTTATTGCCACATTCCCAAATAATCCGCAAGCTCTGATAGGCCTAATGGGTAAAGTAATGCGGGGGATTTCCATCCCCCGCATTGTGCGTTCTTCAATCATCGTCATTATCATCTTCGGATTCTTCCTCGTCCTCGTCCTCGTCCTCGTCGTCCTCGTCGTCCTCGTCTTCCTCGTCTTCGTCTTCCTCGTCGACATCTTCATTTTTTGCCTCGATCCCCTCATATTCTGACTTCAAATCTTTATAAGAGGGAACGATTATCAGACTATCAAGCGAAGGTAATTCTTCAATTGTTGCCATGTCGTATTGGGTCTTGCGAGTAATAAAATCCAAGGTTTCGCATTTCAAGAATTTATTACCCCCGCCGATTGTTGCCTCTTCAAAATAAGCCTTTATTGTTAGGCCATCCTCGGGGTCGGCAAAATTAGAAACGTTAAGCTCGTTGTCATCTTCCTCTTCAGACTGGAAAATTCGGCGGTCAATTGCCTTGCCAAAATTGTGATAAGAGGCTTCGTAAATCTGGATGCCCCTGTCGGCATTTCTAGGCTCAATAATATAGAACAATTGGCGCTCTTTAGCACACATGGCACGAACTTCAGCGTCATCTATATTTGGGTTATTTCGCATCGTTTCAACTGCCTCACAAATGGGGCATTTCTTCCCAATTGTTTTGGGGCACAAGCGGGCCCTCTGCTCCGCACCAACATTGAAATGAACGAAAATTGTTCGTTCCCAATGCAAATCCCCCACCTTGGCAAAATCTGTTGGAATTTCAACGATATACGGCAAGATGTCGAGCCGATAAGTTCCGGGTTTTGTGACCTTAAACAGGTCAAAACCATCGGGCAAAGTATAGACTGTTCCGCCTCTGCGAGATTTTTGTTTTGCCCGCGCTTTTGTTCCTTCTGTGGAAAATTGCCGCCGGGTTGTTTTCTTGGCTCGCTCACGCATTTGTGTTTGCCTTTCTTGTGGTTTTGCGGGCCTTTTGTTTCGCCCACGATTCGAATTCCTCAGATTCCCTGGGTTTGGAGAAATAGCTTTGCCCGTGCAAATATACTAAATTTTCCAAAGCCTTTTTGCGATGGTCCAGTGCTGACAGCACCTGTTCGCATAATCCCAATTTCTTTTTTGCCACTAGCAATTCCTTGCTAACAGCCAAGAATTTTGGATGCCTTTTTATTGCAGAAAGCACCCCGCCCTCAGTGATTTTATCAAGGCCATACTTTGCAGGATTAGCCCTGATTGCAGAATCAATCTTACTCTGCAATTCTTCAAGCCTCAATTTCAAAGCATCGGTTTCAGCCCTTGCATCCACTGTTTTTTCTGCAATTACCATGTATTTTTTAGGTTGCCCAACCCATTCTATGTCCAGCTCGTTGGGATTTATATGCACAAACTCAATCCAATTATTTTCTTCAAGCATTTTTGTTCTTCTTTCTGTACATACTATAGATTTTCAACGGGGTTTATTTAGTAATCATCACCTGTTCCTCTCCCCGTCATTCATCGACTTGTAGCAAGCGTTGGTCAACACGGCCTTTCCTGAATAGAACGGTTCGGAAAAATAATCTATTATTATGGAAGCATCCCGGTTTTTCGATTTGGAAATCAAAACAGAGTTCATATAACCCAAAACTGCATATCGCACGGATTCAGGTTCCAATACTAATTTCCTCAAAATTGCCTGTATACTTGCCCAATTGCCTCTCAATAGTTCCCGGCATAAATCCACCACTTCGGGTGAATCCTCCGCCGCCACTTCCAGCACTTCAATATCTTTGCCAGAAATAACCCAATTTTGCAGTAGGCTTACAGCCTTCCGCATGCTTCCACGGGTCTTTTCGTGGATAATTTCCAACACTTCTGCATCAACTTCCCCAGCATTCTCCAGTTCACTAATTTCTAATAGCCGCACTTTCATTGCCTTTTCAGATGCTAATGGGAGTAGAATTTCTATAGCCCTTGATCGAATTGCCGCAATCAATTTAATAGGTTCTGTCGTGCAAAAAGCCACATAGCAAAACTCTGGCATATCCTCAAGGGATTTCAAAAAGGCATTTTGCGCATCATTTGTGAGTTTATGAACCTCATCAAAAATATGAAAAGTGACCTTCCCGTAAACCGAGGGCATTTTCATTGCCGCTGATATTTCCCTGACAAAATCAATCCCCCGAAAATCTGAAGAATTGTATTCATTCACATTACTATTGGGAATAGTGTCGACAAGAATTCGCGCAAGTGTGGTTTTGCCCGTCCCGGCATCCCCTGATAAAAGAACAAAATGGGGGATTGATTTTTGCTCGATCATATTTTTAATCAGGTTGTGTGTCGAGGGGGGAAGTACCATTTCCTCAAGACATGCCGGTCGGTATTTTTGTGTCCAGGGTAGATTAGTCATTTTGTTTTTCCTTTCGTATTCCAGACTGCATCAAGTAAAACCAAGGGCCAAAGAAAAACTACTGCAATTCCACCAATAACCCAAACTGTCTTGGTATATTGCACTCGTTTATTTCTCAACATTACCCGACGCAGGGCATCAAGTATTGCCCCACCTATAAATAAATATATATAGCTAACAAATAGCATATGGTACCTTTCTGAACCACGGCTGGTTTACAGGTGCTACTTCTGCCTCAATTTCCAGCGGGACCACAATCCACGGCCACCTTTTCAGGAGTGTGGTTGTCATAATTTCCTTTGCCATTTTAAGGTAAATTCCAACCTCTTCCCCAGGAACGTCTGCTACAATGCTGTCATGTATTTGCCCAACTATTTTTGCTTTCAATCCTTTCTTCTGTATTTGTTTTTGAAGCAAAATCAACGAGTACAAAAGGCAATGAAACGCACTCCCTTGAATGGGATAATTTATCACTTCGTTTCTTTTGAAAATTCCCCAGTAAGAAAATCCAGACAGGGAATTGAATCTGCCTGTTTTAAGATAGTTTTCATACCAAGTTTTTTTCCAAGCATTATAAATCGGAAATCTTTCCTGCCAAAAATGGTTAGACACCTCCCTAAGGTGGGCTTCAAAAGTGCCTCTAATCGGTTCCTTGTCAAACGTGCAAGCACCTAATTTCTTAATACCCTTTTCTGCTAAGTGCTCCTTAACTGTTTTTCCATTTGCAGTTTTCAATTTTCTGGCTTCCCACAAGGCCGGGGCGCATTGTTGATAAACGGATCCATAAAACTGTGGAAAAACAAAACAGTTTTTCCCGTAGTATCGCAATTCCTTAGTGATTTCAGATTTTGGCAACATATAACATTCTGCCGTCATGTCAGTGTGCATATCCTTTGTTGAGTCGTGAATATAATCAAGCATAGCAGGGTCTTTGTGGTAACATGCGGCCACCCGAACCTCAATCGCAGAATAATCAACCTCCACAAGGCAATTGCCTTGCCGGGGGATGATTCCGCTCCGCACTATTTCCCCCACTTGTTTATCATGAATTGGCATATTCTGAAAATTAGGGTCAGAACAGGAGGACCGAAAAGAGGTAGTCAAGTGAAGGTGAAAAGAAGGGTGCAAAAACCCCTTGGGAGTGGTGTGTTCGAGCATATTTTGGATATATGTGCTTGCCACTTTTTTTAATTTCTGGGATTCAATAAATAATTTAACCACTGGGTCATCAATCAGCTTTATTGCATCTTCACTTGCCGAATCTTTTCCCCCTTTGGTCTTTACCCTGGAATCATAACAAAGCAGGTCAAATAACACAGTGGCTAATTGTGTTCTTGAATTAAGGTTCATTTTATTGCCAAAATGAGAACTCCATAATTGCCCTGCCTTTGATTCCATTATCTGGTTATCCAAATCTTCTGTTTGCCGGATCAATTCCCGCTGGACGGACTTGTAATAATCCACGTTAACACGGATTCCATTTGCCTCCACGGTTGCCAGTGCCTTGACCCCCTCCAGAAATAAATCTTCTCCATATAAGGCCATTATTTTGCTTCCTTATAAAGTTCATATTCTGCCCAAGCATCGGTGCCGCAATACTGCAACAATTTGTGTGTGTCCATAGACTCCAAATCATTTTTTTCATTAGGTTTTTTTGCCCTAATTAAGTTTTCCACTTCCTCATCGTAAGGGGGAATTCCCAGTTTGGTAAAGGCTTGGAATTTTAGCCCGCTGGCCCTTGGAGCGGCATTAGCCAAGTGTGCATTTAACATAGAATCGAAAACCCAATTATTAACTCTTGTCTTAAAAATCTTTCTTGACCACCTTTCCTCAAATTTCAGATTTGCGGCAATTTTTGGAACAGTGCTTTTTAGAAAAGAAACAAATGCATCTTGAATTTCCCCCTTGCTTATTTGAAAGGCTGTGGTAAATTCGCCATTTGACATTCCCACGCACAAAATCTTATGCCCCATTGTGTCAGGTTTCAGGCCGGTGGTTTCATAATCAAATGCAACAGGTGTTTCTGAATTCTTAAAATTTTCAATTGCACGCAAAATCAAACTGGTTTCGTAATAAATAACCACCTTTGGCATTTTCTTTATTGGGGCAGGGTCATCCACTAGAAAATCTTTGGACAATGCAAATGCCGTGTTACCTGTGTTTTTTTTCCCATATTCTTTTACATCAAATAATGGAACGACCCAACACGAAAAGGACTCAAAATGAATTGGAACCTTTTCCCCTATCCAGCGGTTAAAAGGGCCTATTGATTTTCCCCGAAAGAATCTAATAACAGAAAACAAGGCCTCTGGCCCAAAGGTATAAATTACCCTTGGTTTGTGTTTCTGTAAATTAGAAAGAAAAAATGGTCCGCAACATTCAATTTGTTTGTCTGTCACTTTCGGTGAATTGCATGCCACTGAATAACCAACTCTAATTTTTCCCCTGAAAAGTCCTTGTGTGATAAATAGGGGCAGTCCAGCGAGTTTCCCGTTGTAATCTGTTTCCACTGAAGGGCATGGGAACACTGCTAAGGCATCCCCTGTGCCCCTGTGCTGGGCTTGAAAGTGATTGCATGTGTCTTTCAGCCTGCAAGCCGCACAATGCGGTCCTGTGTCATTTGCCAATTCAATTTCTGAAAAAAACATATGCCCCCTTGTTAAGAATTGGTAAACAGGGCGAAAAGGTCTTGCCCCATGTCATGTTCAACAAGTAATCCACGGCCTTCCATTGCACCATAGATTTTTCCATGACAATCTGCCCATCGGGCAAGATGTTTTGCTGAGCAAGTGCCCTCGAAATCTACGCAACAAGTCACCTCAGGAATGACCACACTTGCCAGCGCTTTTTCATGTCCATTACATGCCGATATTTTCAAATTGCCGCCTTCTTTGAAGGTCAATTTTACTGGCTCATTGGCAACGATTTGGGAGATTCTTTTTACTGCTAAACCAAACCCATTTGTGCTCTCCCCGAATAATTCCCCCTTAGATTCTAGAATGGTTGTTAGTTTTTTCATATCTCCATCACCAAATGAAAAGGGCAACAAACATATGGCCTTTTTCATTTTGCATTTAACCGAGTTTTCCGAAAAAACAATCTTATCAGTGTATTTCAAAATCAACTTCAAGGGGATTTGTTCAACGGGCAGGTTTATCGTTCTGCCTTTTTCCAACTCTCCACCGATTTCCAAGTCAGAATGGCGCTTTCGCAGGTAACAATTGTCGCAAGCAAGGATTGAATTGTCAGAAAGAAAAACATACTTCAGCTTTTGTGAAAGCGCCCCAACCGTCACTTCCGCGCAATCCAAAAACCCCTGTTTTGTGATTTCAGATAGTTCAAAGACAACATCATTTGCACTAATTCTCAATTCGGTCAATTGGTCTGTTAAGGAATTATTTGGGAGCAATGCGCTCGAAGACTCAAATCGCCCATCTTGAATTACCAGATTGCCATCTTTTCCCTCTATTTTTGTTGGATTATTTCCGACAGCATGCAAAAACCAATCAAGATTTACTTCACCCATAATTCCACGATATTCTTTGGGCACCGCTATTTTGAAATCCGTAGAACCAATGGCAAACATGGTTTTGTCCCGGAAAATGAGTTGTTTTGCCCCACACGCCTTTGCCAGCTTCAATTCATCAATCATAACACTTGCCTCCTTTTGAAAATACAGGGGCAGGTTTTTCCTGCCCCTGTATTTCACTTTGTTTTGGTTCTTACAACTTCAGGAAAGCAAGGATTGTCCCAATTGCCTCAATAACATTCGGGGGCACATCCCCACCTGTCTTAATTTTGGCTTGCTT
>Ga0136588_1000368_pt1 | contig 16853 bp, 16 predicted proteins | sample AntRauMFilla1564_FD_104782 | JGI IMG/M metagenome (GOLD analysis project Ga0136588, IMG submission 104782) | Saline lake microbial communities from Rauer Islands, Antarctica - Metagenome Filla 1 #564 | ecosystem: Environmental > Aquatic > Non-marine Saline and Alkaline > Saline | place... | reverse complement strand
GCAAGAACGCGGCCAGCGCAAGTGAGATCAACGCACTCGCCAGCAAGAACGCCGCCGGCAACAGCGCCGACTCTGCGCTGATCAGCAAGAACGCCGCCGGCAACAGCGCCGACTCTGCGCTGATCAGCAAGAACGCCGCCGGCAACAGCGCCGCCGCCGCGCTTGTCAGCAAGAACGCCGCCAGCGCAAGTGAGATCAACGCCCTCGCCAGCAAGAACGCGGCCGGCATCAGCAAGAACGCGGCCGGCATCAGCGAGACCAACGCCGCCAACAGCGCCGCCAGCATCACCGGAGCGGAAGCGGCCAGCGCCATCAGCGCCGCCGCCGCGCTTGTCAGCGAGAACGCCGCCGCCGTAAGCGAAGGCAACGCCGCCAACAGTGAGAACGCCGCATCTACCAGCGAGAACAACGCCGCCAGCAGCGAAGCCAACGCAGCAGCCAGCGCGGCTGCCGTTGCGACCGTGGCCGCCGTAACCGCCACTGTGTTCATAAAATCTGACGGCTCGCAGCCCGCCTGGACTGCGCCGACATCCACAACTCTGGAGACCGCCAGCGTGATCGGGGTGGTGGTAGGCGAGACGGTCGTTAACATACCGGCCGGAACCGCAGTCACGTTGCCGGCGCTGACAGGGGGCACCGATTACACAATTTACGCATCGGATGCCGGCGCGCTGCAGGCGGTCGACGCAGACAGCGCAGCTCCAGCAAACGAGAGACTGGCCGGCGGCTTCCACGTCTATGCCGGCAGCGGAGGAATCAACCCACGATCACTGTGGGATCTTAACTGGCGACCGGCCGCACAAAATCCCCGAGCCATGGCACTGTCACCAAGCGGGCAAATGTGGGGTGACATCTATTTGATGGACACCGCTTACGCCAATAGCGGCTACAGCCGCCAAAACACGACCATCGCAGACGACGGCAACCGCCCCATCATACCGGCCGCGTATGGCGGAAATGGAAGCTCCGTATACGGCTCAATGAGCTGGTGGGTAGCCGTTGATCTGGCCACCGCTGCCGGCAAGCGGCTCCCGTTTTACCAAGAGTTCACCGCGCTGGCGTACGGCGTTGTGGAGCGCCAGGCCGTGGGTACCGACCCGGGTACCACACAGCACCAAGCTGGCCACCGCTCTGCCTGTGGCTGCGAGCAGATCACTGGCGCTATGTGGCAATGGGGGGCAGACATCGCCGCCACCGCAGGCACTAGTTGGTCAAATATCGCAGAGGGTCGAGGGGATGTTTACGCCAGCAACATCAAGTCGCCGCTATTCGGTGCCAACTGGAGCCGCGGGTCGAACGCCGGTTCGCGCGCATCGCTCTGGGTCTACGCGCCGTCCGATTCCAACAGCGTCTTCAGCGCGCGCGGCGTCAGCGATCATACTAATCTTCAGGCAGAACGTTAACGTGTGGCCATCTATCGCCAGTGCAAATATCTCTTGCATGACGGGGCGAGACATTGAACTCGCGGGCGACTTGACTCGCGTTTTTTATCCCAACGTAGCGAACACGCATGGCGAGGACGATTTCCTCGCTCAAACGGGCATTGCTATTTTTGTCTCCTTTCTGGCCGGGCATAGCAAGCAGCCCGGTCGCTACTGCGTGCGCGCAATTTCCGCTATGAGTCGTCCACTCCAGATTATCCACATGCGGATTGCCGCCTTTACCGTCAAGGTGATTAACCACGGGCAGGCAGTCAGGGTTTGGAAGCCATGCATCTGCTACCAACCTGTGCACCAACTTTGGTTGCTTTTTTCCGCTGCCGTCGGCAAGCCACACCCGCAAGTGGCCTGCACGTTTAGCGATGGACGGCTTGAGCGGGTGCCCACCTCGGACACAAGTTCCGCCTTTTCCCCCAACCTTCACGATTTTTGGAAGGCTGTAAACAACACCTTCCGCGCTTACGGCATACCGCCCTTCGTACCCCACAACATCACGCATCTCAGACACGGAATTACCTCCTTTTGCAGGACGTATAACCGGGTCTGGGACCACATAGGAAGAAAATATGTTCTCGCATGACACGGACACCGGCAAAGCGGTATGCCTGGCTGATTACGGTCGCGTGCACCGAGGCGCGATTGTGCCACAAGCCAACGAGCTGTATGAAGATGTGACGGACTGGCTGGGTGAGGGTAACGAGCTTCTGCCGTTCACCGGCTATCCGGACACCCGTTCATTGGCAGAAGCTAAGACGCACAAACAGCAAGAGATCAACGCGGCGTATCAAGCTCGAATGGAGGCCACACTGTCCAGTTACCCCGAAGCAGAAACGCTGACATTCGATAAACAAGATCGTGAAGCGCGGGAATACCAAGCGTGGGTAGACGCAGGGGAGCAGGGCGAAGCGCCCGTCACGCCGCTGATCTCCAATCTAGCCGCAGCGCGGCAAATGAGTAAAGGGGAGATGGCCACCCGCATTGTCGCAAATTCCGATGTGTGGGTGGTTGAAAGCGGGCAAGCCACAGGTAAGCGCCAGTACCTTGAGGATCAAGTGACCGCAGCGACCACCATAGCCGGCGTTGAGGCCGTCAACTGGTAAAGCGCAACGGGTGTGATATTTGACCGAACCTACGAACAGGACCGCGCATGAGCAATGATCAGGACACGTTACCTCAGGAGGGAGACGCAGAGTGGGTGGAGAGACGGCGCTACCATCGACTGGACGTGCGCGTCTCTTTGTTGGAGCAGCAAAACATGATGACAACCAAACAACTTTCTGAAATCAACGACAACATTAAGTGGTTGGTTCGGATCGTGTTAGGCGCAGTCGTAAGTGCGGTGCTTATCGTCGTGTTCAACAACACGAACGGCTTGATGTAAATGCCGAGTACGTGGGCGACGTGTGGTTACTTTAAATAAACAAAGGGGAACGATGTATGCGGAAGATTAAATTTTTGGTGGTGCATTGTTCAGACAGCCCGAACGGGCGCGGGGACACGGCGGCGGACATCCACCGTTGGCATCAACAACGGGGCTGGTCGGGCATCGGATATAACGCCGTTATTCCCGCTGACGGATCATTGCAACCTGGCCGGCCGGACTACTGGCAAGGCGCTCACACCCGGGATTTTGACGCAAACGGCGAAGGCGACAACAGCGACAGCCTGGGCATTTGCCTGATCGGCCGGGACAAGTTCAGCGACGATCAGCTTCGCACGTTGGAAGGCTGGCTCATTCTGAAACAGCTTGAGTACCCGGGGGCCAAGGTGGTCGGGCATCGCAACTTAGACAGCCGCAAGACCTGCCCCAACTTCGACGTAAAAGCGTGGTGGGCCGAGCGCATGACCAAACACATCGACTGATCGAGGACACACCATGAGCTGGGAAAGAGTCAGAGACGTAGTCGGCCGAACCGCGCCGCTGGTAGGCGGACTGCTGGGCGGACCGGCCGGGGGCGCGGTTGGCGCTCTGGTCGCCAGTGCCCTTGGTGTGGATAACGACCCGGACGAGGTTCTGCGCGAGCTGAAAAACAATCCGGACGCGCTGGTTAAGATCAAGACCCTGGAATCAGAAGAACGTATCGCGCTGCGTCAACTGTCGGTCCAGTCCGCCAGCAACGAACTGGCGGCGGACACGGCCCGCGTCCAGGCGGTCAACGCCACCATGCAGACAGAAGCCCGGGCCGAACGCTGGCCTCAGTGGTCATGGCGTCCGTACAACGGCTTTCTGTTCGGCACCACCATATTCTGTGTCTACTTTGTACTGCCGCTGTCTGGCATCGCCGCGCCGTCCATACCCAGCGAAATCTGGATGGGCTGGGGCGCGATACTGGGCGTATCGGCCTGGCACCGGGGCGTTCAGAAGCGGGCGCACGAAGGCGAGAAAATGCTGGGCGCGTCGGTTGTCGACGCATTGACCAAGAATCGAGCGCGCTAATGCCGAAAGCAAAACCCAAAGCACCTACGGACGCGCAGATCGCCGCCGAAGAAGCGCGCATGCTGCAAGAACAGAACCTTCAAGCAGCCAAGCGCATGCTGCAGCTCCGGCGGGCAAGAGACAGCCTGCTGGCGTTTACCGAACTGTCCATGCCGGACAGCTCGCAACGCGAAGACATCAACGCGACCCGCTACCAGGCGCAAGCGGTTCACAAGTACATCATTGATAAACTTGAAAAAGTGGAGCGCGGGGAAATCACACGGCTGATCATCAACGTCGGTCCGCGTATCGGCAAGTCCATGCTGATATCGCAGCGGTTCCCGGCGTGGTTTGTGGGGCGCGACCCCTACCGCCAGGTGATACTGGCGTCTAACACGGACGGCCTGGCGCAGAAGTTCGGCAAGTCAAACCGGGACGCCATGCGCGATGCGTTCTACACCCAGGTATTCCCTGGCGCGGCGCTCAAGAAAGGCAGCCAGTCCGCGTCCGATCTGGAAACAGACGGCGGCGGATACCTGGCCTACCGCGGCGTCGGCGGCGCACTGGCCGGTCTCGGCGCAGACCTGCTGGTCATCGACGACCCTATCCGGACACGAGAGGAAGCCAACAGCCGGACCATTCGGAACAAGCAGTGGGAGTGGTTCACTGACGACGCTATGTCCCGGCTTATGGGCGGCATGGGGCGCTGCGTTATCGTAATGACCCGCTGGCACGAGGACGACATTGTCGGCCGTCTGACGGACCCCAAGAATCCGAATTACAACGAAGAAATCGCCAAGCAGTGGGACTGCGTGAACATCCCGGCGATTATCGAAACAGAGCGCGACAAGCTGGACGACCCGTTCGGTCGCGACAAAGGCGAGGTTCTTTGGGAAGAACGCATCCCTAAAAAATTCCTTGAGAGTCAACGGCTTCTGAACCCAGCAGGCTTTAACGCGCTGTATCAGGGACGGCCGTCACCGCCAGACGGGGACTTCTTTAAGAAGGACTGGATAAAAACCTACAAGCCCCAGGACTTGCCGCGCAACTTGCGCATGTACGGGGCATCGGACCACGCGGTCTCACTGCAGCAAGATCGAGACCCTACGTGCATGGGCTGCGTCGGCGTAGACGAAGACGATAATATCTGGATACTGCCGGACCTGTTCTGGAGACAGGCGGACACCGAAACCCAAGTAGATGCGATGATCGACTTCTTTCAGCGCCACAAGCCGCATTTTTGGTGGGCAGAGCGCGGACACATCAGCCAGTCACTCGGTCCGTTTTTGCGGAAACGAATGTCGGAAACGAGGACATACGCCGCCATAGACGAGCGGACACCGTCGAAAGACAAACCAACACGGGCGCAGGCCATACGCGGCCGAATGTCCATGGGTAAAGTATTTTTCCCTGACTTTGCACCGTGGTACGTGGATGCCAAAGACGAACTGCTGTCTTTCCCGAACGGACGACACGATGACTTTGTCGACTTCATAAGTTGGATTGGCATAGGTCTTGGTCTACAGTCGTCCGCAGCGCAAGCAAAACCCAGACGGACCCCAGTGCAATCTGGAACTATCCAGTGGATTGTGAAAAGTGCGGACAGATTACGATTGAATAAATCCGGCGAAGGCTCCGAGCAGAGGTATCTAAACTGATGGACGACAACGATTATAACGCAGAGATAGTAGGCGGTCCCGAGCCTGGCCAGGCACCCGACCAGGCCGAACAAGCCAAGCCGGAAGTATCGCCGGCCAGGCAAGCGCAGGTCGCCATGTGGACCAGCCGCGTTACTGCGGACAAGAAGAAATGGGACTATGCGTTCAAGCGCATGCGCAAAGACATGGAGTTTGCCCGGGGCAAGCAGTGGCCTAACCAGGCCAAAGAGGACGACGAACGGTACGTGGCTAACATCACCCAGCGCCACATCGCCCAACGTGTTGCCGCGCTGTACGCCAAGAACCCGACCGCCGTCGCCAAGCGCCGGAAAACATTGGACTTTCAGATTTGGGACGGCGACCCGGACAAAGTAATGATGGCCCGCGAAATGCTGGCGATTCCCGAAATGCAAGGGACCATGGAACAGATGCAGGCCATGGAACTGATGCAGGACGTGCAGACAGGTCTGCAACGCCGGCAGCAGCTCGACGCCATTGCGAAGACGCTGGAAATTGTTTACCAGTACGAAATCAGCGAACAGATTCCGGTCTTTAAGAAAAGCATGAAACGCGCGGTCCGGCGAGCCGTAACCGTGGGCGCGGCCTACGTTAAACTCGGCTATCACCGCTTGTACGACTACAACGCTGCGGACGTGGATAAGATCAGCGACGTGAGCGAACAGCTTGCGCACCTGGAGCGCCTGGCCGCCGAAGCCGCCGCCGACAAGTTCGACGAGACCCACGCGCAGATGGAAGAAATGCGTCTGATGCTGGAGAACATAAAATCGCAAGCCGATATGTTCACCCGCGAAGGACTGGACTTCGACTATCCGGACGCGACAACGATCATTCCGGACAGCCGTTGTAAGGCGCTGGATGGATTCGTCGGTGCCCGCTGGGTGACGCAGGAGTACCTGTTGAGTGCGGACGACGTGCGCGAAATTTACAAGGTCGACATCGGCCAGCGATACACGTCCTACAACGGTGACAAGCAGCAGTCGGCCAGAGAAGGCGAGCAGAAAAAAGGCCAGGCATGCGTCTGGGAAATCTATGACAAAGTCAGCGGGCTGGTCTACACCGTCTGCGACGGACATCCGGATTACCTGTGCCAGCCCGAATCACCCAAGGTAAAACTTGAACGCTTCTGGCCGTTCTTCACGTTGATGTTCAACGAAATCGAAGACGAGGACGACATATTCCCGCCGTCTGACGTGTCCCTAATGCGGGACATGCAGGTCGAACACAACCTGTCCCGGCAGCGCCTACGCGAACACCGGGACGCCAACAGACCCAAGCACGTTACGGCCCGGGGCGCGTTTTCGGAAGAAGACAAGGCCAAGATTACCGGCTCGGCTGCACACTCGGTTGTTGAGCTGGACGGCCTGGCCCCAGGGGAGACCGTCGCGTCTAAGCTGCAGGCCATGCCGCACAACCCGGTCGACCCGAACTTGTACGAAACCGGCTCCACCTACGAAGACATCCTGAAAACACTGGGCAGCCAAGAAGCCAACATGGGCGGCTCCAGCGGCGCGACCGCGACGGAGACCAGCATTGCCGAGTCCAGCCGGTTGTCGTCGGTCGGCTCCAACGTCGACGACCTGGACGACTTTCTGTCCGAGATTGCGCAGTCGGCCAGTCACGTCATGTTGACGGAAATGGACGAAGAAACGGTTTACGAGATTGCAGGCCCAGGCGCGGCGTGGCCCAGCTGGTCTGCGTCAGAAGTCGCCCGCGACCTGTGGCTGGAAATCAAAGCAGGCTCCAGTGGCCGGCCGAACAAGGCGGCAGAGATTCAGAACTTTGAGCGCATGGCTCCGTTCTTCATGCAGATACCGGGCATTAAGCCGAAATGGCTTGCCGAGAAAGCACTGGAGCGCATGGACGACGGGATGGACCTGACGGATGCGTTCTTGGAAGGCATGCCGTCGATGACCGCGCTCAACTCGCAGAAGCAGGTCGGCACCGGAGACCCGGCGACCGACCCGGCGCAGCAGGGCGGACAGGGCGGAAACAACGCCGCAGGTCCGCAGCGCGGAGACGCAAACCAGGGACCAGGGCTGGCGCAGCAGAACGCCCCGGCCGGCCCCGCCCAGCTTCGTCCGGACGCGCCTGTCTAATCTTGCAACAGAACGTAGTTGCACTGCGCTGTCCGCAGTGTCTACAATGTAGGCAGACAACTGTCTACGAACCCACAACCAGCCCGGAGGCGCTAAATGCCTTGGTCAACCAAGCATAAGTTCGCATCGCCAGCGAACAACGAAGGCGGCATTGAAGCAGGTTCGCCCCCTGCACTTGCGACGGACGAAGATTACGCAGCAACGTCCACTGCGCTTGACGGAGACATAACTGCAGACACGTCAACTGCAAACGCTGACGACGACGAGACGAGTTTTTTTGACGCGATCACCGAAGCAGCAGAAGGCAAGTCCGACAAAGCCGAAGGAGAAGACCCCGACGACGCGGACACGCCCGCTGCCGCCAAAGCCGATAGCGACAAGAAGCCCGCCGACGCCGCTAATCCAGAAGACGGGGATGCCGATTCGGAGTGGGAAGAAACTGTCCCGTTCCACAAGCACCCGCGCTGGCAGCAAATGGTTAAACAGCGAAACGACTTTAAGGACCAGCTGCAAGAGTTTCAGCCCAAAGCCGAACAGTTCCAGCAAATTGAGAGCTTCATGGAAACGCAACAACTGAGCAATCAGGAAGTTGCGGAAGGTTTCAAGATCATGGCGCTGATGAAGAACGACCCGGCCAAAGCACTTGAAACACTGCGCGTTCACATGCAACAGCTTGAAGGTTTCACCGGCGAAATACTGCCGACGGACCTGCAAGAAGAAGTGGACGAAGGGTTTATCACCAGCGACCGAGCGCGCGAAATCGCCCGCCTTCGGAATCAAGGCCAGTTCAACGCCAACCGGGCGGCAGAACAGGAAACTCGCCGGAACAATGAGACCCAGCAGAGAACAGTCCACGACGCCCAAAGCAGACAGCGGACGGCCGTAGACACCTGGCAGCAGGAGACCATTAGTCGAGACGCCGATTTCAAACAGAAGCAGCCGTTTGTTTTCCGAGAACTGGCCTTTCTGGCGCAACAGTCGCCGCCCCGCAACGAGAACGATGCGGTGGCACTCGCACAGCGAGCATACGACAACGTGAACACACAGATGAAAAATCTTGTGCCTCGCAAGCCAGAGATAAAGCCATCGGTTACCAGCGACCGCGCAAGTGCAAACCAGGGGGCCGCGCCACAACCCGACAGCTTCATGGAAGCAGTAAGGCAGGCCGCCGACTCGGCGAGGTAATAATCAATGCCCTTTACTCAAGCACAGATCGACAACATCGCGAACGCCGCACTCGACTACCACATGGACCGAGGCAAGACGTTCGCGCAGCACATTCAGGACAAGCCCCTGCTTCGCGCCATGCGCGCAACGCAGAAGACTTTCCCGGGTGGCAAAGGCGACATCACGCTGCGTCCGATCTTTGAGACTCAGTCCACTATCGAAGGTTTCGACTCCGACGATACTCTGACTTTCACCAACCCGACGCCGATCAAGACCGTTGCGTACCCGTGGAAAATGATTCACTGCGGTATCAACATGACGACCGACGAGCTGTTGCGCGACGGTATTTCCGTGGTCGACACCAACGGGAAAGACACCGTGTCTCACAGCCAGCGCGAGACCACGGCCCTTGCGAATATCCTGCAGGTAAAACTGGAAGATATGACCGAAGGCTGGTCCGACGGCATGAACACGATGTTCTGGAATGACGGTACTCAGGACGCCAAAGAAGTACCAGGCATCCAGTATTTCATCGCAGAGAACCCGCGTGTCGGTGTTGTCGGCGGTATCGACCGGGCAACGCAGCCGTTGTGGCGCAACATCGCCATGACTGCCGCTCACGGTACGGCCGGCGGCGAAGGCGCGGTCACGTCTAACGTGACCACCAGCGCGCTGATCAAGGCGCTGCGCAAGAAGGTCCGCCAGCTGACGCGATACGGCAAGCCGAAGTACAAGATTTTCTGCGGCTCGGATTTCCTCGACGCACTGGAGCAGGAAGTAGACGCGAAAGGCGTGTACTCCCAGGCCGGTTTTGCGAAGGACGTAGACATCGGCATCGGCATGATCAGCATTCGTGGACTCGGCACGTTCGAGTATGACCCGACGCTGGATGTGCTGGGCAAGGCGAAGTTCTGCTACTTCATTGACGTGAACAACATCAAAGCGTCCGTGATCGAAGGCGAGGATATGAAAAAGCACTTCCCCGCCCGTCCGCACGACAAGATGGTCGTTTACCGCTCAATGACTTGGGCCGGCGCAATGGTCGGCCGGCAGCTCAATACTTCGATGGTTATTGAGATAGCGTAAGTCAGGATGAAACAGCGGCTCTTTCGGGGGCCGCTGTTTCTGTCTAACCACCCGGAGATAATTATTCATGCAGATTTGCAGAGCAGACGTCAGTCTAAACGGAGACCGTAACGCGGTCGTATGCGGCAAGCGTGTGTCCGTTGCCGAAATCGTATTACTGCGCCACATCCACGGCGGCGAAGACTCAGTCGGCAATATCTATCCGCTGGAAATGAGCAAAGGCATCAGTGCGAAAGATGAAGTAGCGCGCCTGAAAACCGTATACAGATCAAAAGCCAAGTTGATCGACGAGCTGTTCGGAAAAGTGCCGAAGCTGCCGGCCACCTTGGAAGACATCGGCGTCGAACATCCCGTCGTTGAAGAAGTCCGCGTGAAATCCGGCAAGAAAGCCCCGGCTAAAACGCCCGCGCCAGACAGCCCGTCTTTGGAAGACATGGCCGGTCCTGGCCACGGCGAGGATTAAGACACATGGCCCGGGGGAAGCCGTTCGGTAAGCTAGTCGAGGCGCTGCGTGACGAGGTCTATATGGCCCCGTCTGCGGCACTGTCCAAGAACGTGGACACGGCGCTAAAGCGCACGTTGCGCCGGCACTATGAGCGCCTGTGGGACGAACATCCCTGGCCGCACCTGCGCGTCTATCGCGACAAGCTGATGCAGGCTGGCGAGCGTTACTACTCGTTCCCCCCGGACCTGTTGTTTGAAGACATCGAGAAAGTCGTCTTCCAAGAATTGGGGACCGACACATGGCACACGCTCAGATACGGCGTACATCCGGACGACCTGGAGACGTACAACTCCGACGCCGGCGAACGCTCAGACCCGGTCTATGCGTGGGCCGCGTTTGAAGAAAACCAATTTGAAGTCTGGCCTGTCCCGGCCGTAAACGGTGGCGCGTTTCGCATCTATGGCCGCAAGACGTTTGTCGAGCCCGTCGAAGAAACGGACATCGTTGATCTGGACGACCAGATGATCGTGCTGTTCGCAGCGGCGGACTGGCTGACCAAGCAAGGCTCCAAAGACGCACAGATGAAACTGCAGCAAGCCGCTGCGCGATTTAATCGCATGAAAGGCAAGCAGTCCAAAACCGGCGTCTGGCCTATTCAGTCCGCAAGCGACAGAGGAAGTGCAGGGCCGACCACCCGCGTTCGCGCACCAAGACGATAAGAGGTAGGCCGTGGCGTATCTGCTGGTTAACGACTTTGAGGGCGGTCAAGACGTTCGCAAGTCCGAATTTACTGCGCCCCCGGGCACATTGCGTCGTCTCATAAACGGGCACATATCCCGGGGCGGCGAAGTCGAGAAGCGCAAATCTTTCGAGAAAGTATTCACCCTACCGCCGGGCACCAGCGGGCTGCACAGCACCGCTGGGCAGCTCGTGGTCTACGGCGTCGTAGACAGACCCGCAGGAATGCCCCCGACGGTTGTCTACTACAAGATCGCGCTGACCGCAGACCCTACCGAAGTCATCGACCGCGTTCTGTCCGTCGATAACTTTGGCGGCGTGGCCTACGCGGTTGTCCGTTTCAACCACGGCCGGATAGGTCACTTCTACGGCGATGCTCTGGTCACGTCATGGAATGAGATTGCCACAACCGTCGGCAGCCGTGACGCACTGGCGGCGGCGCTTGTGGCAGAAATCAACAACAAATCAAGCGTTTACGAAGCACTCAACGAACCTGACACCAGCGCCGAAGCCCGGCTGACCGTTATCGGTCCACCAGGAGAGGCGTTCACTACCGCCGTCGCTGAGATAGACGATACCACCTGGGACATGCAGGTCTCGACAATACAGGCCGCTATTGCGCCGGTTGCCGAAGTCGCGGCGTCTACGACGTTCGACATCACAGGCGGCACACTGACCCCCGGACAGAACCGCATCGTGTCCGTCGAAGTCAACGGCGTAGACGCGCTTGGCATCCCGGTCGACTGGACAGTGAGTAGCGAGAACACCGCCAAGAAAGTCGCAGAGCGGATTAACCAGTTCGGCTCGGCCCCTGATTACACGGCAACTGCGACCGGCGTAACGGTCACCATTAAGGCACCACCAGGTACGGCCGCCAACGGATTTACCACGGCAATTACCACGGGCGGCACGGTCACCACGTCCGCCGCAGCGCCCCTGGCAGGTGGCGTAGACATGGACGAAGGTGCGCCGCAGCTAGATCGCATTCGGATCGTACAACTTGGCACCGGCACACAACAGCCGTTTGCTTACTACCGAATTACCCTGAACGCAGCAAACGCAGGCACCTATCCGCAAGAAGTGTTTGAAGCGTCGCTGTACCAGACGGCCGTTGCCACATTTATCAAAACCGTTGCGGACCAAATGTACGGCGCAGCCCAACGAGTGCTGCGGTTTACAGGCTTTGATCTGAGCGGCGGTCCTGTAGGCGTGTCAGACCCGACCAAATGGAACACGGCGGACGCGAACGTGGTCAACGCCGGTCTGATTGATATGTCGACGCAAGACGGCTCCAACGACGAAGTGGTGGCCGTGGGCACCTACCAGAACCGTATCGCCGTATTCTCCAGGCGGTACGTGCAAATCTGGTCTGTCGGCCCGCTGCCAGAAGACAAGCAGCTGATTCAGATTCTTAACAACATCGGCACGGTCTCCCCGCGCACGGTCGCGTCGTTCGGGGACCAGGACGTGTTCTTCCTGTCCGAGTCCGGCGTCCGGTCTCTGCGGGCGCGGGACAGCTCCAACCTGGCGAGCGCCGCAGACGTGGGCAACCCCATCGACCCGGAGCTGGTCGACTTTGTTTTGACCCAAACCAAGGAAGACGTGCAGAGCGCAGTCGCAGTGGTCGAGCCCACAGACGGCCGGTATTGGGTGGCCGTGGGCACCCGGATGTACGTCTTTTCGTTCTTTCAAGGATCAAGCGTGTCTGCGTGGTCGACCTACGAGCTGCCCGGACGCATCGACGACATCGTGCTGTCCGAAGGGCGAGTCTGGTTTCGCATTGGCAATGCGGTCTACCGCTACGGCGGACGGGACAACAGACAGTATGACGACGCCGAAGTCGAGGTCCGGACACCGTTCATGGACGCCGGCAACCCGGCTCAGCACAAAGACTGGTCCGGTCTGGACATCGGTTGCGAAGGTGCCTGGCGCGCGTTCATTGCTACAGACCCGGAGCAGCCAGAAGTCGAGGAAGAAATCGGCGTCTTTGGTGGCCCTAGCTTTTCGCAGATGCGGGTGGTCATGGTCGGCCGGGGCTCACACATATCGTTACGGCTGCGCAGTGTCGGCGGCGGGTATCACAAACTCACTAACATGGCGATCCACTACGACGGCGATGAAACTGGCTAAATTGAACATCGAAGACGTGCGGTATATCACGCACCGGCTGCGCGAGCGCGACAGACACGAGCTGTTCGCGCTGCGCTGGGACGACTGTCCGGAGCAATTAGCGCAGGACGTTATGACCTGGGGGCAATTCGCATGGGTGGCGGGAATAGACGAACCGGCAGCGGCCATCGGTGCATCACTCATATCGCCTAATCTCTGGCAGGTATGGGCGTTCGGAACAGACCGCTGGCCGGAAATCGCGCTGGGACTGACCCGTCACGTCAAAAAAGTAATGACGCCGGCGCTGCTAGAAGCAGGCATGGTCCGCTCAGAGTGCAAGAGTTTGGACATTCACACCGACGCGCACCGCTGGCTTGAGGTCTTGGGTGCAGAAAAAGAGTCAGAAAGCCCGAATTATGGGAAAAACGGCGAGACTTTTTTTACCTATGTCTGGCAAAGAGATAAACTGCTGTCTACAAGTTAGACAGAATCAACAGAAAACGGGGTAGAGCTATGTGTATGGGCGGCGGTGGTGGTGGAGATGGGGGTGCAGCAGAAGACGCTCGCCGCCGTGAACAGGAACGGCAGGCCCGCATTAGTTCTGGCATGTCCCGAATTGACGCAATTTTCGGCGGGGGCCAGTACGGCACTGGCCGAATAGACAGAGACGCTTATGATCCGAACGGTTCCTATTTCAACGCGGACGGCAGCAAGTTCTCGGCACCCATGTCCGAGCAGAAGTATCAGACCGGGACCAGAACAGAGGACGTAGGCGACAACGGTTCACGAGAGGTTCCTGTGTACGGCATGCGCAGAGCCGTCGACCAAGGCGCGCTGGACAGCATGTTCGCTAACGGCGGACTGTTCTCGGACGTGAGTTCTACCGGCGGATTTGACGACAACTTCTATGACGAACGCTCGCAGTCCTACGTCGACTTTGCCGCGCCGCAACTGCAAGACCAGTACAAAGACGCCAGCGCCGCGCTAACTGCGGCACTGTCTCGCAGCGGGCAGCTCAGTTCTTCGCTGGCTGGCGACCGAGGTAAGAAACTCCAGAAAGACTTCGCCACACAGCGCCAGTCCATCGCGGACCGGGGCCGGGAATACGCCAGTTCGGCGCGGCGCACCATCAATGATTCTCGCAGCGAAGCGGTGTCTATGCTGAACGCCAGCGCAGACCCGGACGCAGCGGTTAGCCAGGCGCTCAACTCCGCGTCAGCCGCGAGGGACGCCGTGCCGGCGTTCGACCCGTTGGGCGCTGTCTTCCAAAACGCGACTGCGGGACTGGGCGGATACATGCAAGGTCAGCGCATGGGCGAAATCAGCAACCGGGTAAAAGACATTTACGGCCGAGATCCCAGCCGGGGCAGCGGCACGACCGTTCGATAAGAGGTACGCGGCATGTGCAGTCCAACCCTTGCAATATCTGCGCTCGCCATGGCGGGCGGCACTGCCGCGCAGACCTACGGTCAGCGGCAAGCCGAGAAGGCATCCGAAAAAGGCATGAACGCGGCACGTCTGGCCGAAGAAGGCCGGCAGGGAAAACTCCGCGACGAGCGGTTTTCCCAACTCGACAAAGCCATGAAAGGTGCCGGCGTCGAAGCCACCAACGAAAGCATGCAGGAAGCAGTAACCCAGCGCAAAGCCGACTACGACAACGTCGACGCCAGGTCCGAAGAAGCGGCAGGATATGGCACGTCACCGGGCAACGTCCGTCGCGGACCCAAAGTCGTGCAGGCCGAGTTCGACCGTAACGACGCCGAAGCCGACGCGGACATTGAGCAGACCGCAGACGCGCGCGCTCGAATGGCAGCATTCGGAGACGCGAACCTAAGTCGCGCCCTGGAGCTGGCACCGATGAAGCAGAACATTGCCACGTCCGGAAACTTCGCCCGGGGCAGCGCCGGCGTTTTGCCGTTTGAAACACAAGCCGCCTACGCCAAAGGCCAGAAGAAAGGTCGCGGCATAAGAATGGTCGGCGACATTCTGTCTACGGCCGGGCAGGCGGGACTCACGGCCGGGGCGTTCGGGGCGACCACGGGCGCGGGCCTGGTGCCAAACATGCAGGGGCAGGCAGCGCCGCTCCTGAATAATTCGTCCTTCATTGGTATGTATTGAGGAAATAACATGGCGAGCCGCCCAAGTGTGTACCAGACAGACCCGGCATTTGCCCGGAGCGTAGACAACCTTTCGGGCGCGCTATTCGGCAACCCGGCCGGCGAGGCCGCGTATGCAGAAAGCCTCGGCAATCAGTATGTTAACGCCGAAAAAGTAACAGGCGCTCGCCGCAGCAGACGGACGCTTGATCGCTTGGGTTCTGCTGTCCAAGACGGTCGCATGGGTGACGCGCTGGGCTTCGCCGCGCAGACCGGAGACTCCGCTTTGCTGGGCCAGGTGCCAGGGACTAACCTGGCCTGGGGCGCGCAGGATTTCGACGGCACTTCCGACGCCCAACTGCAGCGGTTGTTCGTCGGCACGGGCAAGACCTGGGGGCCGACCGACGCCACGTCTGTCGACCAGTCCGAAGAACGCTTGTCCAGCGCATTCACCCGAGCGTCTGCGCTGGAGCAAGAGCGCGGACGCACCGCACGTCAGCAGTCCGGACCTATGTCTACAGACGAGTTCGCAGCGCAGCAGTTCAACGCCGGAACCCCGCTCAACGAACAGCAGATGGCTGTTATCGGCCAGCGTGGCTTTGCGCCACAAGACCCGATCCGCATGGACGCCGATACGTTCCAAACGCTGGATGTCTACGTCAGTTCTATCTTCCCAGAAAACGCGCCCATCGACCCGACAACCAAAGGAGCCTTGATAACCCGCTCCGGCGAATACTACAGCAACCCGAACAGCCCGGCGTATGGCGACATCGCACAGTCGGTCGGTCTGGCGCAGCAGGACGTTGTGGGGCCGGAGACGCAGACCCTTGGAAACTGGAACCCGCTCAAGTCCAACTTTACCGCGCCGGCGGACAACTACAAGCCGCCGGTCCCTTCGTTTATGCGAGGGCTGGCCCCGCCGACGCCGGCCGAGGGGAGTCCGCGCACGGTCATTCAGGATAACGACGACGCGGCGTACAACGCACTGCCCCCGGGCGCGGTGTTCTTCGACGCACAAGGCAATCAGTACCAGAAGCCCCAACGCTAATAACGAGACTGTCCTATGAGCTGGAAGAACAACGCTATTCCAATGGGCCAATCCGACGCGCAAGCGCCCGCCAGTTCATGGCGAGACCGAGCGATTCCGCTGGACCAGCAGCCGCAGCAGCAAATGCAGCAGCCCCAACCCCGGCCGGAAGATGCGCCAGGGTATGTGTCTAACGCGGCCCGTGGCGTCGGAGACCGGCTGAGCAACATGGTCGGGGGTGTCTACAGAGGCGTCGGTTCGGTTCTGCAGTACGGCGGACAGGCAGTAGAAGCCGGTTTCGACGCCGCCGGCATGCCGTTGCCCACAAACGACGAACTGCCGTTCAACATGATTGCCCCGTCGGAAGCATTGCGACAGATCGGCACCGGCGTATCCGAAGCGGATTTCGGGTATAAGCCTAACTTCACCATGGACAGAGTCTTTGAAGACCCCAGTCTCAAAAACGTAGCGGGCGCTGTCGGTGAGATGGCACCGGCCGCTTTGGCGGACATGCTCGGCATGGCGGTGGCGATGCCCGCTTACGCGCTGTCTCGT
>Ga0136588_1000362_pt1 | contig 17059 bp, 14 predicted proteins | sample AntRauMFilla1564_FD_104782 | JGI IMG/M metagenome (GOLD analysis project Ga0136588, IMG submission 104782) | Saline lake microbial communities from Rauer Islands, Antarctica - Metagenome Filla 1 #564 | ecosystem: Environmental > Aquatic > Non-marine Saline and Alkaline > Saline | place... | reverse complement strand
TTTTCTATAATTTCTTTCTTTTTCTACTGCTATTGAACACTTAAGTTTACGTTCTTCAAAGGCTTTGGTGGAGGCTTCCTCAACAGCTTCAACTTCTTTACGTTTACGTTCTTCTTCAACAACTACAGCTTCTTTACTTTTACGTTCTTCTTCAACAGCTTCAACTTCTTTACGTTTACGTTCTTCTTCAACAACTACAGCTTCTTTACGTTTACGTTCTTCTTCAACATCTTCAACTTCTTTACGTTTACGTTCTTCTTCAACAACTACAGCTTCTTTACGTTTACGTTCTTCTTCAACAACTACAGCTTCCTTACGTTTACGTTCTTCTTCAACAACTTCAGCTTCTTTACGTTTACGTTCTTCTTCAACAACTTCAGCTTCTTTACGTTTACGCTCTTCACCAGCTTCAGATTTTCTATAATTTCTTTCTTTTTCTACTGCTATTGAACACTTACGTTCTTCTTCAACTTCTTTACGTTTACGTTCTTCTTCAACGACTATGGCGGCGGCTTCTTTACGTTTATGTTCCTCTTCAGCCTTTCTACGATTCTCTTCTATTTCTATAGCAAGTCTCGTTTTTTCTGCTTCAGCTTTTTTACGTTTAAGTTCTTCTTCAGCTTCTTTACGTTTAAGTTCTTCAACAGCTTTGGTAGCAGCTTCTTTACGTTTAAGTTCTTCTTCAGCTTCTTTACGTTTAAGTTCTTCAACAGCTTTGGTAGCAGCTTCTTTACGTTTAAGTTCTTCTTCAGCTTTGGCAGCAGCTTCTTTACGTTTAAGTTCTTCAACAGCTTTGGCAGCAGCTTCTTTACTTTTAATTTCTTCTTTATATGCTTCAGCTTTTTTACGTTTAAGTTCTTCTTCAGCTTCTTTATGTTTACGTTCTTCTTCAAGCACCTCAGCTTTTTTACGTTTAAGTTCTTCTTCAGCTTCTTTATGTTTACGTTCTTCTTCAAGCACCTCAGATTCTTTACGTTTAAGTTCTTCTTCAACAGCTTTTTCAGCCGCATTGGCGGCGGCATTAAGCACACGTTCTTCTTCGATCGCTTTTTGTTTAGCGGCTTCTAATTGCTCGGGAGTAGGAGAATTTTTAAATTCAGAAGTACATTTACGAATAGATGTCATGATCCCTTTTAATTTTGGCCATTCGGGACGGTCATGTGGTGATATTTGAACTGTTAAATCTTGTATGTATTTTATAAAACTGTTTTTATCGGTTATAGGTATTTTAACACCGATGGATTTATCACCGTTAATTCTAGATTGTCCCATAAGTGGTAATATACCAACATGTCTTTCAACCGCAGTCCATTCCTTATTTATATCAACTCCGCTCCAATTACCAGATTGTATAGCTTCTACATTACTTTTATCCAAAACTACTACAAATTTAGGAGTACTACACATTCCTTCTTGTATCAGTAACATATAGTCTACAAATTCTTGTTCGGTACCTCCTGTTATTTTATCATATCCACCCACTATACGTCTTTGTTCAAACGATCCATTTATCCCTGAGGCAAGAGCAATTGCAACAATTAATACAACTAAAAGTATTAATACGAACTCCATAATAAAAATTGAATAATTGTTGTTTATAGTACCTCTTTTATATTTTAAATAAGCATTAATTAGTTTAAAAATTATGTGGGTAGATAATGAGAACGTCTTAATTGGTTCATTCGATGTGAATATACCAAAAGAACCTAGATTATTAATGTTTGATCTAGATGATACGATTATATCGCCCAAAGGTAAGCATAGACCAGGGGCACCTTATAAATTGTGGAAATTTAGAAAAAATGTTGTGGAAAAATTATCAAAAGCGGATGGTATAATTGTAATAATTAGTAATCAAGCGAATTTGTCAAAATATAAAGATGATTTTAAGACAAAAATTGAGGAAGTTGTAGATTCTTTTAGGAAATTTTCTATAACTCTACCTATTTTGGTGTATGCGGCAAATGGTTATTCTAGGTGTAGAAAACCACATACCGGCATATTTTCTCAGTATATTTTACCACTACTAAAGGAACATAATGTAGGTAAAATTAATGAATTATTATATGTTGGTGATGCGGCGGGTAGAACAGGAGATCATTCAGATTCAGATAGGAAGTTTTTAATGAATATTGCATTATATGTGCGTTCTAAAAAAGTAAGTAGTACAACTCCATATTTTCAAGAACCGGAACAATACTTTGAAAATAAGAAACCAACTCCATTTGTTTTATCAGGAATCAGTCCAAAAGATTTAATAAATAAATTAAAAGGTGGTAAAAAAATATCTGAACTAGATTCTTCTATTAAATATCTTAAAGGTAAAGATAAGGATCAAGAAGTTATATTGATGATAGGACCTCCAGCAAGTGGTAAAACATCGATAGCAAAACGTATTTTTAAGGAATGGAAATATGTACGTATTAATCAAGATAGTCTAGGATCAAAGAAAAAAGTGGACGATTTATTAAAAAAATCATTAAATAATGGTAAATCTGTTGTTTTGGATAGTACAAATGGTAATCCTGATAGACGTGGTGAACAAATAGATATTGCTAAAAATTATTTTAAAGAAAACGATTTGCCAATTCATATAAGAGCATTCGTTATGAATGGTGATATGTCCATAAATATTCAGAAAGAATTAGCACATCATATGAACTTAGTAAGAGAACGTACTACAAACAAAGCCAGAATACCTAAAATTGTGTATAGCATATATTATAAAAATTACGAACCGCCATCTGAATCTGAAGGATTTACACAAATTCGAAATGTCAAATTCATACCGAAATTTTCTAATGGTGATGATGTACTTAACTTCTATCAAAGAACTTAATTTGATTAATAAATTATTTTTTCCATTTGTAAATTTGAATAATAGATATTATATATTGCGGTATCTTTATTATAATGTCGTTTAATGATTTTCAAACCAAGAAACTAGAAAAACTAATCGATGAGTTTAAAACTACTAATAAACCAATGGAGTTAGAGGTTCGTTTTTCTCAACCTAATGAGGAAACTTTTAAAAGGATATTTACTAAGTTTATGAAAGAACATTCGAAGTCCACATCTAGTATAGAACAAAGCATTAGTATCATGACTGAGTCTAATAAATCCGGTTTTGATAGAAAAGAAATGTATTTTAAAAATGGTGTTCAGCAGAAAATAGACCATAACCGGAAAAATAGACATGATATGTTAAAAATATTTCTAAATTCACAAGAAGTTTATAGAATAGCTTTGGCGAGTGAGACCCCATCTCCCGAATTTGGAATGCATTTGGCACATCGCATAAGACTAAAACTACGTTGTTCAATAATTGTTGATGTATGGAGATATGATTTTACAACCGTAATACAACTCGAGAAGTCTCAGTTATCTCAACTAAAAGCTTATAAGGAAAAATTATTTCCCAATAAAACTTTTACACCTGATGACTTTTTAAACAATATACCGGATGTTCCTAACATGCGTTATGAATTCGAGATAGAATATGTGGGTAAACCAAAAGATATAACAGTAGAAAGTATATCTACTGCTGTTAAATATTTTACTGAATATGTTAGTCCTGGATTTGAAGAGACATCATCCTATCAAATGATTATTTACGACTTGGCCAAACACTTAATAGATGGTAATTTGTTGGAATCATTTAAAACAAGAAATGGTCTTAAAAGACTGGCAAATCAACCAAAAAATCTTACAAAAACTATATTCTTCGACAAAGTTTTACCTAACATTGGTAATTATTATATATCCGATAAAGCTGATGGAGAACGTTGTTTTGTCGTTATTAGAGATAGTAAAATACTGATCATTTTAACAGACAAAGCCATTGATATGACAGACGTCTTTAAAACGACTGATAAATCATTTTCTATTCTAGATGCTGAAATAGTTAATATGGATAGAGAAGATCCTTTAAACTCTAAAAGTATTAAACTATACTTATTTGATATTCTTTATAAGAATGGATCTAAAGTTGTTCACGAATCGTTTGAAAAACGTGAAAAATACCTAGACTCATTTGTTAAAGTTTTAAAAAACACGGAAAAAAAGATCTTAAAACGTCTTGACCCACAATCGTATGGTCAAACTATTCGAGAAATGTTTAATCGTAAAACTAGAACTTATCCTATTGATGGATTAGTATTTACACCTGCTACATCTGTAACTGATAAATACAGTAAACCTAACTATTTTAGTATGAATGTTTACAAATTTAAAGAAGCTGAAAAACTTTCTGCAGATTTTCTCATTCTAAAGCCTGTTACCACTCTTCTAGGAACAAAACCGTATATTCCTAAAAAAGATCATGAACTGTACTTCTTATACTGTGGTATGAATATTCAGGATTCAAAAATTCGCAACCTACCGTCTATTAGAGGATATAAGGAAATGTTGGAAGGTATACCAGAACCAGGAAACTATTTCCCTGTACAATTTTCACACTCGGCATATCCATTTTCATATCTTTACTACCATCCGAATATGTCTGTAAGCAAATCCACTGAAAAATCTGATTTGGCACAAAGAATCGGAGAGTTTATTTGGAATGTTGAAAAAGAAGAATGGACTTTAGACCGTCTTAGACCAGATAAAGATATTCTTGTTAAACAAGGAACCGCATTTGGTAATAATTTCAAAGTGGCTGAAGAAATCTTTAATAATTATCTGAATCCACTAACACTAGAAATGATGACTAACTTAGATAAAGTAAAATATGAAAGTGGACAAAATTACTTTTTAACCGAAAAGAAAGAAACATACAAACCACTTACCAAATTCAATAATTTTGTTAAAGCACAACTTATTAAGCAACTCGAAAATAAAACATGGGTTGTAGACTTAGCGGCCGGTAGAGGATCCGATCTATTTACTTATAACGGGTTTGGCGTACAAAATGGATTATTTGTCGATATTGATCAGTCAGCATTAGAAGAATTGAGTAATCGTGCATGGAATATGGGAAATACTCGTTCATATGTTTTCAGCAGAGCTCCTAAAACTAATATTAAAATATATACAATGCAAATGGATTTACAAACTCCGGCTGCTACTGTGTTGGATACTATTACTAACAGAGGAATACCGGCGCCAATTGGACAAGTTGACGGTGTAGTAATGAATCTGGCATTGCATTACGTTATAACTGATGACAAATATCTAACTAATATCATAAAATTAGTTTCTAAGTTGTTGAAACCTGGAGGAACATTTATATTTACGACATTTGATGGAAAAAGAATTTTTAAATTACTTGAAGACATACAAAAAGGACAGTCCTGGGATCTCTTGGATACCGATAAAACTCTTAAATATAGTCTAAGAAAGAATTATAAGGATAAACAATTTAAAACAGGTTTAACTATAGGTGTTGTTCATCCTTTTAGTAGAGGAGAACATTACGATGAACCATTGGTAGATATTGATAATATTGTTAAATCATTTGAAGATGAAGGATTTAAACTTATGCAAAAAGGTTCCTTTGCAGATTGGCATGAAAAATTTAAAAACTTTGACAATCACTGGTTCAATCAATTAACTGCCAATGATAAAAAGTATGGAACCATGTATACATATATTAGTTTGCGTAAACCTGCCAAGAAATAGACTTTTAAAAATTTGATTTACTTTTTTATAATATATAGTTTTTAATTTACAAACCAAATCATGGGTCTTACTTGGTCTAATCGTAAATGCAAAAATGATACTATGATTGTAGCAAAAGCTATTATCACTCCAGAAGTTAAAGATGACGTTTGGCTAATGTGGAATACTGCTAAAAGTAATCCTAAGCTTAAAGAACTACTAAAAGCCGATGGACTTTCTCTTACTAAAGATACATTTGACGGACATCGATGGAAAGTTATCTGGTTTTACAAATGTGATGAAACATCGTTTGATCCAGCAGATGATGAGGACGAAGATTTGCTAGTTTGGCAACAAACTCTCAACAATATAACACATAAATGGCTTATGAAATTAGCTGCTATGAAAGACGCCATTGCTGGATCTGATTCCGATAAAGCTGATAGTGTTGAAGACCCATATGCATAATTTTTATTTTGACCAAAAAAATAATTGTTTTTTTAAAGATATATACCAATACAGGGATTCGGTGGATTATACCATCCAACCATTCTAAGTTCATCCATAGCATGAGCATTCGTTAATCCTAGATAATATGTAAGAGGTCTTTCCAGATAACCAATAGATGGTTGTAAGTAAACATCTGTTATGTCGGTTATTATATTTAGAGTTTCTTTTTGTTGTATTTTACTTTGGATTAATATCATGATAGGCGAACCAGTACCATTTAAATGTATCTCCTCAACACCATCTACTTTTTTACAAATTCCGCTTTCAAGTAAGATATACCTCAAAGTCTCTAACGCAATTTCGTATTGTGGGTCTTTATATGTTTTTCTAAGAATAATTTCCCAGTCAATACCGTATATAATAGCAGATGATTCTAATGCTTCACCATCTTTAATTAATAGTTCTAAAGATGCAATTTCAATGTTATCCTCTGCTATAATCTTCGCATTTTTACGTCTGAGGGGTTCGGTGATAGGAAGTGACTCACGTTTAAGTAATTTTGCTTTGCTTCGAGTTATCATGATTTATTAAATGAAATTGTTTGGTTTCAATTTTTCAAAGATAGTATTTTAAAAAATGATTGTATTAGTATATTAAATAGACATTGCTTTATATTGAATAGACGAGAAAAAGCAATGTTAAGTGGACAATTAGAAACTTTAGAAAAAAATACCAATCGGGTTTGTAGTAAACTTAAAGCAATGTCAGCATTACAATTTGGAGATAAATGGTGCACTAATTCACAAAGCCCGCAAAAAAATACTATAATGACTGCAATTATGAGAACTTTTTGGTATTGGGGTGAAGGAGTTGAAATGAGTGTTGCCGATTTCCGAGCTACACTTGAAGAAGCTTTCACACTTATTTACGAATGTATAGATAAATATCCTCATTATACACTAAATGAACAAAATACTATAACCCGAATAATTGTAAAACTAACTGACAATGTATCTAATGTAAAAATGGCAGTTGTTAGACAAAAAGGTGCTTATGCTAATGTTCCAAACAAGGAAAGTGCTAGAACTTTACTAGATGAGTTAATAACTTATGTTGATGATACGTTAGACGAAATTTCAGTTTCCGTACAAGAAGCTGGTATTAACCAAAAAATTGACAAAGATTTTCGTGCTCGTAAACATCAGATACGTAATCCGGTAATAATTCCTACTAAGTCGGTAGTCATTCCAGTTAATGCTAAAAGTTATGATAATAGTGATGAAAATAGCGTAGCACCTCCTACTCCTAAATATCCGGATATTGAAAGCGAAGAGTATGGTGAAGACTTAGAGTTTTGACTTTTTAAAAAAAACAAATTCTGGCATGGATGCGTTTATAATGTTTATAATGTTTTTTTGTTTTTTTGTTTTTTTGTTTTTTAGAGCATATGCCGTATGGTGCTCACAGATCCACGGTATGTGACATCTACATCTCCCCAGTATGGATCATCTCCAGTGTTACATAAGGTTTTCTCCACACAGTCATGTGTTTGAGTGCATGTTATGCATACGTTCCAACCACACTCTATACATTCAGTGCCACATGTCATGGATGCACACATATGTTTTTCGCAGATACTGCATAGTATGGGTTTTTTACACTCGGGACTGATCAGTTGGTCTCCACATATACATTTTATCTGCATTATTCCGAGAAAGCTACACACGGTTTTATCATAGCATTGACATCCGCGGCAGTCCTTACGGTGTATGGATTCGTAGCGTATTTGTGCCACGGTACAGTCTGGACATATCCCGGTGTAGTATTGGCTTCGTCCACCAAAGCCATTAGATGGTGCTATATATGTAGTACCGCAGTCATCACAGGGATTTACTAGATTTTTATCCCAGTATTCGTCATTATGCAGTATTCCGATACTACCACGACCTAGGTGGACTGTTTGAGGGAGTGGTGGTTCTACCATGGAGATTATGTATTGGATTACATCCCATGGCATTCCCATACGAGTCATGTCATATGTGATACGTGCTAGCCTCCGCTGATATTCCTGAGGTGATCCAGTTGCTCTAGACTCCATGGATAGGTTATTGTATAATAAAAAATCAATTTGTCAAAAAAATATATAATTCCAGAGTAGCTCTATAGTTCAGTCAGCATATCGTCTAGATTCTTTACGTGGGCTTTTACAAAGTCTTCATCCAGGCAGAATGTATTGTAAAGATCACCGACTTGAGCTTTCTTTCCTACCATTAAAGGTGCACTAACTCCTTTCAAACCGTCCATATATCCATTAATAGCTGCATCTTCGATGACAGCAATCGGACTAGCATCTGAGATTCTTAGCATGATAGAAGCATCACGTTTAGCGCTTCCGTATCTATCGATAGATGTAACAGAACCTGTATAGGTCATTTCATCACCGTAAATTGTATAATGGCGATAGCTTGATCCGGCTACTTGATAACGCATTTCATTAATTACTGCTGTTTTTGCAGCGGCAATTCCATAAATTTTAGCGACTTCCATGATAGAATCAGTAATAGTGCAATTAGGATCCACGTATGGGTTTTCTAAAACTGCTTCTAAATTAGTACCATCAGTAAAAATTTCATATGTTGGAATACTCATAATACTTCCGTCTGGTTGAACTGTAGTTACATTTTTTGTATCCACAAAGGCTGCAGTAATTCCTTCAATTCCACGAATAATGGTGTCTAACATACTACCAACAAGATCTCTCATTTGTAATGTATTGATGCCTTTTTTCGCGATAACATTTCTAACGTAAATACGCATTATTACATCTTGAGAGTTGTCTGTAGTGTAAACAATGAATGTATATGGAAAACTCTGACGTAATTTCGAATAGATTGTTTCCATTTTCATTTGTTTTAATATCATTTTCGATTTATCAAGCACTATACGAATGCACCAGGGGATTAAATCCTTCGGACGCGTTTCCATAATATATTTATTATATTTAGCAAACTCTGTAAATATTGACTTCTCATGTACAAAGTCGGGATGTACAGGTTCACCATATTGTTCATAGAATATTTGCCATCTTTTTGCGAACTGATTAAGCGGCAACATTTCAATATGATTTGCAATTTCTTGAACTTTTAGTTTATTTGTCCTAAATTGTGGTAAAACACCAATTCGCATAGCTGGTGCTACCATTTTCTCAGTAGATCTAGCTCCTAGAATTTCTTTGATACGAAACATACCAGTTTTACGAGTACCTCCCGCCGCTGAAGCGTGATGTGAATCTAAAACCATCTGCGTCATAGGTTCTGAAATAGCTTGAGCTGCTAAAATACCGACGCATTTTCCATATGATATCAGTGATCTTGAAAAGATTGTTCTAATTCGAGCAATAATTAAATCTAACGCTTCATCAGTAATTCCATTTTTGACTAGATTATGTAAACTAAGATATGCACGAATGTATATTTGCAATAATAGTGTACTATGTCTTAGGAAAAATCGCGTCTTTGATTGTTGTTTCTCTTGAATTTCGTTTAAGTGTAAATAGACTATGTTTTTGCATAATTCTTGAACTGTTTCTATAGTTTTAATAGGATCTATCTTAGTATTTCCGGGTTTTAGTTGAAGATTATATACAATATCTTCAATAATTCTAGGAATATTTACAGGAATATCAGCAGAATTTGAAAACATTTTCTGACTGTTACTTTCCCACTTAATATATGTATTTCTAAACCAATCTCTATCCTCTAATAACTGTTTATATTCAGCAGATAATGCAGATTGAGACCCTTTGTTTGAAAACTTAGCACCAAATGTACTAGTCTTCATATTATATGCTTCCATGTCTTTATTACTTAACATAACAGTAGGTAATTTAATACTTTCTAAATATCGAGCATCTACACCATCACCACCGTATACCATTTGAATAATTGATGTTCCTTTCATTACCTTACGTTGGTTATCGATGATCATCGATTCTAGATTTTTTACACTCATTCTATTTTGCATTCCTGTAATCGATGTACTAAGTGCTTTCTGAATCAGTGCATAACGTGCATGTTGTGCAGCAGCCATATACTCTATGCAACTATATCCTGAAATAAGTGAGTTTCCAATATATCCACGCGATCTTGGATCATTGTCATATTTTGTGGAATATGGTAATGAACGTCTACCAAATTTCTCCGGCATTCTTAATCCATTCAAAATCATCTGTCCTTGTGCAGCAGTAATTTCCAATAGATTTACTGATTTTCCTTTTGACTTATAGAAAATCATTTGATATAAATTGTTGTCTTCATGGTTAATTCCAGTTAAAACAGGTTTCCAGAATTCATCTCCGGGATTTAGTGCGTTAATTTGTAAATCTTCGTAATGTTCGTCAATCGTTTTTCCCAATGGTGGAATAATTTTTCCATCATTCATTCTATTTGTAATATACATAGAATCAGCTATCAATCGCTTCTCAATGTCTCGAATGTCGGAAACAGATTCATCTCTAATTAAGAAATCTCCAACACTTACAGTCATACCATTTTGATATATATAAGCTAATGCTAATTGTTGTATATTCCAACAGGCATCTAATGCTGCATCCGGTCCATACATGTTATGGATGATATGAAATATACCTCCTTTAACACCTTCTCCAATACTGGCTCCATCTAATATTCCACTCTTTAAAATACCTCTATCAATCTCTACCTTTGTTTCACTTGAACTATATGGTCTATATGAAGCTTGAGTTGTTTGGTACATAAATGCTGTACTGTTAAAATTAATGACGTTTCCAGTCTCAAGTAATAATATTGAAACCGCATCCCGTCCTGTAAACATATGACCTTTTGGATATTGACTAAAGTCATGAGATATGTCTATTTGTTCAAATAGTTTCATCATATGATATTTATCAAACTTGACAATATCTCTTGTTAATTTCGCAGATCCTACCACCGAATCAAGCGCTTCACCTAACATCGGTTTACCATTCTTCTGCTGAATAAAGAATTGTGTCGGACTTGATAATTCTTTAATTTCATTAATAGTACGTTTAGATCTAGCGAATAACAAATTCATTGCATCCCCATCAAAATCAGCACTAAACAATGGACAAGATAATACATTCATCGTAATTGTAAATATATCGCGCATTACTACAACTTTCATGGCAGATATATTTGATACTTGTAGTGAAGGCTGTCGATTAAAATCAGCAATATCACCATCTACTAGGTTTCGGTATACTATGTCACCTAATTCTAGTTTAAATGTTTCTGTGTCTATTCTACCAATCCAATGTGTTTTGCCAGTAGAAAACTTTTTTACTTGTTTACATCCAGGATAACGATCTACACCATTCATGAAATATATTTCCATCTCCTTTCTGTTATATTCCTGCACTGTTTCAGGTATATGTATGTTTTGTGCTATACTAAACGGCACTCCCACTTCATCTAGCTTACGAAATGGATCACATGTAATAAACGATCGAGCCATGTAATTAACACGACGACCCATCAGGTTACGACGAATTCGACCAGGTTTACGCGGAAGACGTTTACTAATAGCAACTAATTGACGATTTCCAGCAGTAGAAATACCACGTTTTGAACTAGTAGCAGAACTTCCTTTAATCAATTCAAAAACACCTAAATTTATTAAATTAATTTGATTCGCTAAATTATCATCAATCACTTTCGGAATAACTGAAGGAATCGATTCATTTATTTTAACAACTGCCTGCAATAACACTGTCACATCGTTGTTTTTACTTCTACCCCCGCCTATCTTTTTCATATCCGGACGAATGGTATTTGGGGGCACTCGTAATGAACTAAGTACTAATTTGCGCGGATGACATATTATTGGTTTTCCCATTTCAGTAACTGTTTTATCACTTATCTTATCAAAAATTGCCGCAATCTTATGAGGATACAGAGTAATGGTTTTCTCAAGCTTTTTACTTTCTTTATTGTACCATTCTGTCATAAGAGTAACATTATCATTACGATCTTTTACCAAATGTGGGTGGATCGCTTGACAATGAGCACATTCGACATTCTTATCTTTTGCGCGCATAACCTTAACATATTCACCTAATATATTCTTTTGCGATACTGCTAATTTCGAGTACGTAATTAATAACTTTCCACAGTTGAAACATATGACCTTCAACCATTTAGATATGTCTTTTAAAAAGAGTGGTGATAATACCGGATAATTCATGTTAACAACACCTGGATGACCTGGACACCATTTCTTTTTATGAAAACATGTTGCACATGGCCACGATATATCAGTGGTACCCATATGTGCATCATAAATTCCTCCCGGGAATGGGACGTTATTACGAACTAAATCCTGACTTACAACATTCACATGTGAATCTCTTTGATTGTCCTCATCACCTAAGATGTATAGGCTGATAGAACTGAGATCTGAATATGGAATGATTGATTTCATGAATTCGTAAATAAAAACAGACGCAAATACGACCTAATGAATTTTTTAGTATTATGTTATATATTTAAAAGTTTTTTCAAATTTTATATTGTGCTATTCTGAGCTTGTCAAAAAAAGCATAACAAAAGCAAACTAAAATGTTAATATTCAAAATTAATCGACCAACCATTCCCTATCATTATGGCTTTTTGAACATTCATCACATATATTATCTATTCTATTATTGCATATTAAACATAGTTTACATTTACAATGTATTTCGCCACATGTATCACATAAATAAAACCTTCTATTACATTTATTACATATAATATCACATGAATTGCATATACTTTCCGTAAAATCATAACATATATCACATACATATTCATGACAATTTGAACACTCATATCTAGGTTCAATTCTATCTTGTTCATCACCACAACATAAACATGCAAATACTTGTAATTTTTTTCTAAGTGTTAAAATTTCACTCTTTAATTTAATAATTTCCGAATCTCTAAACTTATTACGAATTATAATTGAGCGTACCAACAATTCATATATATTTTTCGGCAACATATTGATTAGTTATATATATCACTTATTTATATAAAAAAACAATAATTAGTCCCAATCAGTATATTCCACATTAATTATATTGCTTCTTATCCTACCTTCTATATATTCATTATTGTTAGAATTATATATAACATGATAAAACCCGCTCGATCCATCATCTTTAATTCTACTCCATAGATGTAAAATATAACTAGGTGAATTATATATAGAACATGGACCATTATCATTTAATAATTTACCATGATGTTGCCAAAATTTTTCTACCATGGTTATTTTATTTGGTGGATCAGATTTCAGATAATATACAGACCTAATATATGCCGGTTCATTATTCCTATGAGACATACCATTTAAAAACCATCGCTCTACAATCTCTATATAGTCATTATCTTCCATTGGTTTTATACTTCTAAAATATGTAGAATAAGCTTTTACCACTTTATGTAGATAAACATTACGTAATAACTTTTTTATACATAATAAATTGTGATATAGTGTTGGTTTACGCACCGCTATAAGAAACAATACATTTGGGCGGTTTAATAATATTTGCATATTAGTTTTTCTATACTTTTTGTTATTGTCCAGAAGTTTTTATTCAAATTTAAAAAATTAATAAACTTTCAATCATCCAAATACGTCATCAAATTCATGATCTCCAAGTTTTGAGTACTTACTAAGTATATATTGCGTTCTATCGTTGAAGTTCCATGTCTTTCCATTAATATACCATTCTTGATTAATATTACCATCATAATCTGAGTCCATTATTGCAGGTCCTATTTCATTGTGTAATTTACCATTTATACACCAATCCATGGCTATCTGATTACCTTTACGTTCTATAAATGATGGTCCATTTTCCCTATGCATTTTACCATTAAGAGTCCAGACCTCACATAATTTATTGTCTTCTGTTAAAAGTAAATACTTAGAAAGAGCTCTTACAACTTTTTGCCTATATGTATTACTTAGTAACTTTTTTATACATAATAAATTGTAATATAATGTTGGTTTACGCACCGCTATAAGAAACAATACATTTGGGCGTTGACTTAATATTTCCATATTACTTTTTCTCGAAGTGGGGGGTTTGTCCAGAAGTTTTTATTCAAATTTAAAAAATTAATAAACTTTCAATAATCCAAATAGGTCACCAAAATTATGATCTCCAATTTTTGAGTGCTTACTAAGCATATATTGCGTTCTATCTTTGATTTCCCATGACTTTCCATTAAGATACCATTCTTCGTTGTAATCGCCGTCGATATATAATTCTAATATTGCAGGTCCTGTTTCATTGTGTGCTTTACCATGTATACACCATTCCATGGTTATACGACTGCTAGTATGGCGTATAAATGCCGGTCCATTTTCCCTATGCAGATCACCATTAAGCCTCCAGACCTCACATAATTCATTGTTTTCTGTTGAAATTACATACTTAGAAAGAGCTCTTACAACTTTATGTAGATAAACATTACTTAGTAACTTTTTTATACATAATAAATTGTAATATAATGTTGGTTTACGCACCGCTATAAGAAACAATACATTTGGGCGTTGACTTAATATGTCCATATTACTTTTTTTCGATGTGGTGGATTTTTGTGAACAATAATATATTAATACGTTTGTCTTCAATTTTTTATTTAGGTTCATCTAAGTTATAATGCATTGTATGTGCTTTTATTAAACGTGTGAATATATTGGTGATATTTAACCATATCCATGTCATGATTTTTTTCCAATTCATATACAATCTGGCAGACTTCACTTTATATAGAATTACAAAAAATATGCAGTTTTGGCTAGTAGGCTACACCAATGCGTTTCAGGTACCTAAACCATTTTATATATTTTATAAATACAAAAAAGTTGTTGCTCCGTCTGGGATTCGAACCCAGGACCCCTGCGTCTCTCATTTACGTTCAATTACGTAAAATATAAGCACAGTGTTCTGACCATCTGAACTAACGGAGCATACAACACTTGCTATATATATATTCAATTTTTTCAAAAACGACGTTTTTTACAAAAGCTATAGGACGTTAAAAATACTTGCTATTAATTAAAAACTCAAAAAAGTGGCAAAATGGACAAAAAACTCTATTTTGGGGCTTTCTACCATATGTATAAGTAAATTATCAAAAGCCGATTCAACTACCTTTTTAACGTATTCGTATGTAAATTTGGATTTAAAAATACAAAAAAGTTGAGTGATATCCGGGAATCGAACCCGGGTTGCCGCGTAGCTTAATCTTCATTATAAGCACGGTTTTCTAACCTACTAAAATAATATCACTTTCAACTCATATGTATTATGCTTATTGTTTATATGGTAATACATAGTTGCTAAAAAAATTATAGAGAGTTTCGATATATGAAATTATCGCACATGATAAACTCTAACACAACAATTTTTTGTATTGGTTGAGTAGTATCACAATCGGGAATCCATACCCAATTCTTAACAATATCCGGAATATGAGGAATAGGTGCCAATACGTTACTCATAGTATTATGGGGATTAAAAGTTCAATTTTTTAAAAATGAAAGGATTCCTAGACAGAATAAGTGTTTGATTAAAAATTTATAACAAAAAACTATCTGACACTTTTTCAAATGGAAAAGTCATTCGAATGCGCGTGTTGTTTAACGGAGTTAACAAAAGACGAGATATGTTATTACAATCATTCAGATGATACAAAAACTTGGATTCAAAGTGTCTTATGTTGGGATACTATTAGCGAACTACTATCAACAAAATTCCATCAGTATATGCATGACTTGTATCATAGCAAATGTAAAAAAACTTTAGGCGGTATGCTTGAAAAAGGTCCACCAATTTGGTTTAAAGACACTGCATTACCAGTTCCAGAAGGATCACATATTGTTGCATTCAAATTAGGCAATAGAGAAATTATGGCCATATACGATGGCGCAGTTCAAGGCTTAGAACATGAAAAACTATGGAACCATGTTAGAACAACCATCGCGAATCGCATTGCTATTATGACACCCGCCGAAGCAACTGGTGATCAGAGCGATGAATAGTCTTAAATCCTAGTTTAATTTTTTATGAATATTCCACAGATTTGTATTTAGTCCATTCACCATTTTTTTGTTTAGATATTCTTACTTCAGCTACCTTACAACTAATAGGTATTTCGATTAAATCATGCGCTTTTTTATGAGTATAATCATCTAATGGTGCACTCTTTGCTCTATATGCTAAACTCATATGATATTCACCTCTAGGCCCAGTTTCTATATATTTAGACATAGGCCCAATGATTTTAGTAATTTCGCTTATATTCTCTGGTATTAATGCGATAAAACTCTTAGTATGCTTCCATTTATTAAAAACAATAGGTTGTGGAGTTAAAGAACGCAAATGTTTAAGAACAACATCTTCATCAAAATCTTTATTTAAATACCCTAATGTTATATGGGGCTTTTGTGTGTCAGTCTTAATATAATTTTTACGCATTTCCTGCACACCTAATGGAGTTTTTAAAATTATAACAACCGCTAAATCATTAGACTTTCCGCCAGATACACCACCACCCTGTTTTCCTTTGAAAAACACGTTCCAACCGTATTCACTATAATAAATATTAAGTCCTATACAAATAACCAATATTAGAATAAGCAACCACATTGGTTTACTATCAAATGTCGTATATTATAGCAAAAAACATATTTTTAAAAAGACATTACAGACGTCTGCGCATAAAAACACCGTCTTCATCACCATAATAATTAGCCAGATCTCTAATTGGTTGAAACCCCATTTTTTTATAGACATGTTGTGCGACTTCATTACCTTTACGTACCTGTAATGAACATCCTTTAAGTCCGCGCTTTTTCGCAGCCACTAGCATTGTAAGTACTAAGCGTTGTCCTAATTTGGTATTACGAGATCCTGCAAGTACTGCAATAGAAGTAATATGTGCTTCAACACTATCTT
>Ga0136588_1000355_pt1 | contig 17290 bp, 16 predicted proteins | sample AntRauMFilla1564_FD_104782 | JGI IMG/M metagenome (GOLD analysis project Ga0136588, IMG submission 104782) | Saline lake microbial communities from Rauer Islands, Antarctica - Metagenome Filla 1 #564 | ecosystem: Environmental > Aquatic > Non-marine Saline and Alkaline > Saline | place... | reverse complement strand
CGCTGCTCGGCGACCCGGGTTGTATTGTTGGCTTCCCATTGAATGTCAGCCTGTGCCTTAGCGTTCTCGGTGCGTAACTTGGTGTAGCGTGAATCGGTGTCTAGCTGGCGCACCCGTGCATTGCTGGTGCGTGATTGATCGTAGCGCAGCTCTGCCCGGCCTTCACCAAGGCCCTTAAGGTCCTGGTTATAGCGCATATCCTGTTGAATATCGCTGTAGCTTGATGAATTAGACCAGCGGGCATCTGATGCTTCTTTGTAGGCGGCGAGTCGAGCGTCTTGTTTGCGTTTCTGTTCGTCCATGCCCAGGGCAAACCGTCGGAAGACCTGGCGAGGTCGAACTGGGTCGCGGCGAGCCATGTTCTTGGCTGCCATATATTCAGACTGCTGTTTACTCCAGGTACGGGTTCGGTCAAGCAGCCCTTTACCTGGGTCGTTCACAAAGCCGGCAATCCGCCCAATAATAGTTCCACTAAACTTAATCAGCAGGGGAGTCAGCACCAGTGGGGCAACTTGCACGAACATCGCCAGAAGAATAATGTTGATGGCATTGTCACCACTGGCAGAGCTGATGATGATCTGGGCTGCTAGTTGTGAGCCACCGAAGATGAGGGCAAATAGCGGGAAGAAGACAAGTAGGGTTATGAAGAGACCACGCCACTTAGTGAATAGCTTTTCGGTATTGGGGAGTAGGTAGGCGACGATCGCCAGTGGCGCTACTATGATTAAGATAACGATGAGTGCCTGGCGAGCTGCCAAGACAACTAGGGCAACTAAGAGGGCGATAATGAGCCCCAAGAGCATTGGGAGCAATAATACCAATGCCGCAGCCAGGCTCGCCCCTGAGCTGATGACGATTCCCCCAATTGCCACTGCCCCTGCGGTTGTGGCTGCGGTTGCCGTCAGAATGTAGCCAGTGATGCTCTCCCAGGTGACAATCCGGTTTGGGTTAATTATTTGAAGGTTGCCGCGCAGTGTATCAAAAATAGACTGCACCCCGTACCCAGCAATGTTCGACAGGTCAACCGCGGCCGCAACAATCAGGTACGAAAGGTTCACAAATACCGCCGTGATGATCAGGCGTGGAAGCAGTTTTTTGATGCTGTAGTTACTCAGACCAATAGAAGTGATCTGGGAGTAGATAATAAGCAGGAAGGCAATCACGAACGCCACGTTGGCGATGTTTCGCACGACGTCCCAGGCTTGATACATGCCCGAGCTTGTGTCAGTTGAAAGCGGCGTTACCTCAAGGTAGCCGGCCAGCAGGTCAAAGACGCGGTCCATTGCCCAGGCTAGGAAGCGAGTAGTGGGGCAGACCGCCCAGCCAATTCCCTCAACATTACAACTGGATTCTGCGATGCCGCTGTTTGAAGACCCACTATTGGCGGTGGCTGAAGGAGCGACGTCGATGGTGAGGGTGGTGCCGATCTGGCTACCTACTTGGCCATTACCGTCGATGGCGAACTGAGCAAACGAGGCAACGGTGGCTGTCCGCACATCTGTACCAGCCGGGAAGAAAATAACGCTTAAGACACCAGTGCCATCGTTACGGGGGCCGCTATTGCTTTGGTAGTACTGGCTGTCGGCTGGAAGGCGTGGTGGGCCGGTGCCATTGGCGATGCGCGGGTTGGTTGCGTTACCCGAGAAGCTCATACCGTCGTAGGTCAGTGAGTCGCCCGCCCAACCAGCTTGGCTAGCCGACGGGCCGAGAGCCTTGGGAATCAGCGATATGTCGGTTGGTCCAGAGATAACTCCGGCGTAGTTACCACTGCCATCAATCCGATAGAGGGTGTGGTTAGCAGTGGTGGTGCTGGCCATGACGACCGAAGGGTCGAAGAAGATGACACTGGCGGTGCCCTCACCGTTGTTGCTGACGGTTCCCGCTACAAAGTAGACTTGGTTTACATTGAGGCCCGGTGGTTTGGTGCCATCGGCTTTTCTCTCGTCGTGCGGCTTACCTTCGAAGATGATCTTGCTTCCATCCCAGCGAGCTGGGTCAGCTGCAAAAACGCTGGCAGAGGTCAGGAGTGTCAAGAGGAAGACCGTCAAAAGAGTCACGACAGCACGAGTAAGTATCCGCATCAAGTTCCCTCGATGCGAAAGGTGATTTTTCACTTCCCACATATCTCTGCAATTGTATCATTTTATACTGTTATTGTCAATGGTTGCGCTTATTTTTTTGTCGTGGTTTTTACCAATTTTTTGCGAACAATAATTGCTATACAATTATTAGCCATAAAGAGTTGGTAATGAGTGTGCAGAAAAGGTGAAATTTCGTGGGCGGGTGGGGCTTCAAGAGCCACCACCCGCCCGGAGTCCGCGACCGGACGCCACTTTATAAAGTAGTGCCTGCGTTCGTAGCATCCACCCAACCAAACCAGATTGGATACATCAGGCCAGCAACAACTAGCAGAAAAACGGGCACGAATGTCACGTCTCTCCAGCCGGACTTGCTGGCTTTTTGAGCTTCTTCGAGAGCCGCATCAGCTCCCACTACGGCAATTTGCCGCAACTCGGCCGCGCGAGAGGTTGCACTATGTGCATTTCTCGCGTCGCGGAGGCGATCGCCTGCCGACTGCTGGTCTCGTGCAATTTCTGCAACGAGATTGCTTGCAACAATCGCCGAGTTTAGTGCCGACTGGTAGTCGGCCCACTCGTCGCTCGCTTCGTGGGCAGCGATAGCAATGTCGAGCAACTTTCTGACTTCTTCGATAGCCGCCTTTCTTTCTGTTTTATCTTTTATTTCGGCAGCCATCGCTAGTGCTTTTTCTGCCTCAATTACGTTAAGTCCAGTAGGGTTCTCGTCTGCAGCAGTCTTTGCTGCTTCACGATCGTCGAACTTAACTTTCGCATCAGTCTCAGCGGCTTCGAAGCTAGCCGCGATGAGTGGGGTGTCCTCTTCTTCGGCCCTAACATCGGCTGTTAGTGACGCTACAAGAGCGTTGCCCCGGTCGCGCTCCTCGCGGAGCACGGGTAGCTCATTGCTGAGCTGCTCGATTTCGTTCTCGCCTTCCGGTTTAAACTTAGCGAGCATAAAGCCAGCCGCCGCGTGAAACGCAATGCTGAGCAGCGGAATTATTACAGGACCAACTAGGTCCACTTGCCACTGCTCTACGTATGATCTGTTGGTGGTTGAAACCAACAACATGAACATAACGAGCATCGGGACAAACAGGACGGAACCAAAAGCAACCGCTAGCCGAAGCACAGTGTGCTGCTTCTTGCGAATTGCCAGTACAGCCGGCCACGCCATGACAGCAATGCCGAAGAACAGCACCGCGATAGGCAGCGCCGTGTCGTACTGGAACTCTCCTAAAACGGCGAGGTAATGCAGAAGGAACATCATTCCAATACTTGCTACCAACAGGTACAGCCCGAAGACGTGCCTGCTTACAAAATTGGCGAGGCGTTTGGCGCCTCGTTCCTCAGCCCTAGCGGGCTCTGTTGAGCCGTCAACTCCGGCAATGTGCTCGGAGTTGATATTGTTGTTGGTTGCGGTGGTCACGAAGACCACCTCCTCTCTTTTGAAAAAACGGTGGACGTTCCACCTTTTCTGCGTTCCTAACGAACAACCATAGCAACCCCTCGCGGGGAGGGGGAGGTTGTTCTATATTAAGGAACTGCTAAAGGCGGATGCCTTCAACGGTTGTGATTATACTACAGATTAGCACTTTTGTCAATTAGCTGGCCCCTGAAAAGAAGAAAGGCAAGTCAGCGCTCCGGGGGGCTTGAAAGGTGTGTACGACTCTGCTATAGTAAATAGTCGATGATAACAGCAGAAAACAAGGCAAAGGCTTTCAGCCTTACCCAAACTCACAAAACCGATGTCGGGAGCCCGCAAGCTCAGGCGTCTGTGCTGACGGTTCGTATCAAAGAGGTCACCGAGCACCTTAAGTCTAACAAGCACGACCACATGGGTCGCCGCGGACTTATTCAAATGGTTGCCCGCCGCAAGAAACTTCTGAAGTATCTTGAAGCCAACGACTTCGATGCCTACAAGGCAACCGTCGCCGCACTAGGACTCCGCAAGTAAGCGGAGTTTTTTTGAGCTAACCACTTTATACATTCACTTCAGGTTAGTTCATTATGAAACAAAACTGGCCGATCATTATCTATATGGTCGGCTAGATCTATTTCACCCAAAAACGACGGTAGAACGTAGGATTCTTTCGGGTCAACGAATGCTAGCTGCGTCAGCTCAAGCAAGCCGTGGCTAGTTGCCTGCAGGTCGATCTTCTCGTAGTCACCGGTATTCGTAATATGAAAGAATAGTTCAAATTGTTCTTTCTCTCCGTCATGGAACTGCTGTATGAAAAGGAGGCGGCCAATAATAGGCGCAATACCGGTCTCCTCAATCATTTCCCGATGCAGGCCGCCGGTTACCGACTCACCGACGTCGAGCCCGCCGCCAAATGTCCCCCAATACTTACTTTCGGTGTCGTCGGTTTGTCGAAATTTTGTCACCAACAAAAGCCCATTCTTGTAAATAATGCCGCGCACATTAACTCGTCGTGTTGTCATAACACCTCCTATATAAGTTTTTTCTAAGTAGAGGCGCGAGTGGTTCGGCTCGTCCGAACGTAAGCGCATAGCGGATCCTGCAGGATCATAGTGTGTTTATAGTATCACGGATAAAAAATCCCGAAATAGTTAAGAACATTTTAATAATGTTATAATACAATTATGATTATGACCACGATACAAAAGATTATTCGAATCGGCTCAAGCAAAGGAACGACCCTGCCCGCCAAGCAACTTAAAGAGCTAGGTGTTGATGTTGGCGACGAAGTTCGTATTACTATTGAACGGGTATCAGGCGCCGCGCCACATCAAGAGTTGATGGAAGAGTACAACACGTTCAAGAAGCAGTACGACGACACGCTACGCAATTTGGCAAACAGGTAGTCGGTGTGCGCTATTTAACGTTTGAAGAAATACTGCGACTGCATTTCCAGGTGATAGAAGAGTATAGTGGCTCGCACGGCGTGCGCGACGAGGGCCGGCTTCTTTCGGTGGTCGATGCACCGGCGCAATCAGTGTTCGGGTCAGACCAATATGAAACCATCCACGACAAAGCCGCCGTTTATATCCGAAATATAATTGGCGACCATCCATTTAGTGATGGAAATAAACGCACCGGTATCACTGTTGCGGGTGTGTTTTTGCTGCGCAACGGCCATAGGCTAACCGCGACTCCCAGAGAGCTCGAAGACTTCGCCGTCTCTGTCGCCACAAACCACCTATCGGTTGAAGACATCGCCTTGTGGCTAAGGGCGCATACCCAGTCGCCACCATCTCTGGTATAATAGCGTTAACCCCACGCGCGACTAAGTGCTGGATAGATTCATTTGTGAGCTAAGACGCTGCATGAACGACTCTACCCGTTACTTACTCGCTTTAAGAAAAGAGTGGGTGAACAATAAGGAGGTTCACAATGCCAACAGTTAATCCATTCGGCAAGGATATTATTAAAGTTACCACTGAATTTGAAGGCAAGCCACTGACGCTTGAGGTCAACCGTGTTGGATTTCGTTCGACCGGATCAGTCATGGTTACCTACGGCGACACCGTCGTGCTTGGTACCGCTCAGGTGGGCACCCGCCCAGTCGTACTCGACTATTTCCCCCTCTCAATCGACTATGAAGAAAAATTTTATGCAGCCGGAAAAATTAGTGGCAGCCGCTTCATCAAGCGTGAAGGCCGTCCCAGCGACGAAGCAATCCTGATTGGTCGTTTGATCGACCGCCCGATTCGCCCACTATTTCCCAAAGGTTACCGCCAAGAAGTTCAGGTGGTTGCCGCCGTTCTCAGCTTGGACCCGTCTTTCCGCCCCGACACCATCGCCATGATCGCCGCATCGAGCGCCCTCATGCTCACCGGCACGCCGTTTGATGGCCCAGTTGCCAGCCTCCGCGTTGGCCGCGTCAACGGCGAGTTTAAAGCCTTCCTGACGCCTGAAGAGCGGGCCGCCAGCGACCTCGACCTGGTAGTTGCCGGCATCGAAAGCGGCATCACTATGGTTGAAGCCGGTGCTAACCAAGTCGACGAGTCGGTTGTTGCCGACGCCCTAGCCTGGGCATTCGAACACTACCAGCCTGCGATTGAACTCCAAAAAGAACTAGTTAAGAAAATCCAACCAGTTGCCCAGGCCTACACCTTGGTTCTGCCCGAAGAATCAGTTCAAACAGCAGTTGACGGCTGGGTAGCGAGTAAGTTTGGTGAAGCAATCCGCAAGCCCTACCCAGAACGCAACGAGATGGTCAACCAACTTCGCTGGGCCTTCCACGAAGAAATGGCTGCCGCTCACGACGACGGCGACTACAAAGCCTTGCGCGACAAGTACGACGAGGCCTTCACGAGCGCTCTTCACAACGATGTTCGCCGCGGTATTGTTGAAGACAACCTGCGCCCAGACGGCCGAGCCTTCGATGAAATTCGACAGCTATCGAGCGAAGTAGGCTTATTGCCACGCACCCACGGGTCATCATTATTTACCCGCGGCGTCACTCAGGCCATGAATATTGTCACGCTTGCACCTCTGAACTACGCCCAAATGGTCGATACCATGGAAGTCAACGACGGCGAACGCCGCTACATGCACCACTACAACGCACCTGGCTACACTGTTGGCGAAGTACAGCGTCTTGGTGGTCCAGGCCGCCGCGAAATCGGCCACGGTTTCTTGGCCGAACGCGCTGTCATTCCAGTACTGCCAGCTGAAGAAGACTTCCCGTACGCTATTCGTAGCGTCACCGAAATCATGAGCCAGAACGGTTCAACCTCGATGGCCGCTACTTGTAGCAGCGTTATGGCTCTAATGGACGCCGGCGTGCCGCTTAAGGCACCAGTCAGCGGTATCGCCATGGGACTCATCATGGACGGCAAAAAAGCCCATATTCTTTCAGACATCGCTGATGCTGAAGATTTTGCCGGTGACATGGACTTCAAGGCAGCCGGCACTGCCGATGGCATCACCGCCTTGCAAATGGATATGAAGGTTCACGGGCTGCCGGTCTCGATCCTACGCGAAGCCTTGATGGCTGCCAAGACTGGTCGAATCCACATTTTAAATCACATGATCGAAACAATTGCCGCCCCGCGCGGCGAGCTCAGCCCATTTGCACCGCGCATCGAGAAGATTAAGATCAACCCCGACAAAATCGGTGCTGTCATTGGTAAGGGTGGAGAAATAATCAACAAGATTACCGCTGAAACCGGTGCCATGATCGATATTAAAGACGACGGCCTCATTACGGTTGCCGGCAACGACGCTGCCAATATAGAAAAAGCCCTTGAATGGATCCGCAGCCTGACCGAAGAGCCAGAAGTGGGCCGCATCTACGAAGGCCGCGTTGTGACCATTAAAGACTTCGGTGCCTTTGTGAACATCATGCCCGGTACCGACGGCATGGTACACATTTCTGAACTTTCTAACGAACGCGTCGAACGCGTCGAAGACGTGCTGACCGAAGGCCAAATCGTGAAGGTCAAATTGACTGGTATTGACGAGCGCGGCCGCCTGAGCTTGAGCCTTAAAGACGCTCAGTAGGAATGATGGAGAGTCTCGTCACCAGACAAGATCAACTTGACCACCTGGCAGATGAGATCGGCGCCGACCCAGCCTGTGCGAATCTGGCATCTCAACCGGCGCGCCTTGTCATGGGCCACGGCAACCTACACACCGACATTGTTTTCATCGGTGAGGCCCCAGGCAAGAAAGAAGACGAAACCGGCATGCCGTTCCAGGGCGCAGCTGGTAGATTTCTGAACACGATGCTTGGGGCGGCGGCGCTCGATAGGGAAGCGGTCTACATCACCAATATCGTCAAATATCGCCCGCCAGAAAATCGCGACCCCACTAAGGCCGAAAAACAGGCCTTTTTGCCGTACCTGTTGCAAGAACTTGCCATTATTCAGCCCGAAGTAGTCGTCACGCTCGGCCGGCACAGCATGGAATATTTTCTACCTGGCGCTGTTATCTCTGAGGTGCACGGGACTCTCCACGACGTGACTGTCCAGAGCCAAAAGTTAGTCATTGCCCCCTTGTACCACCCAGCCGCCGCTCTTTACAACGGCAGTTTACGCCAGACGCTCATCGACGATTTTCTTTCGGTCATTCAGCAGCTCAAAGCCCGCGACAGCTTGCGCTAGGCGCCCCTTCGTGCTATACTACGATCACTTAGATACAGAGTAGCGCGAATTGCTTTCCGCATCTGCACGCTTCTCTACTTGGGATTGTACTAATTTAAAGAAACTATTTTCATACAAAAAGGAGAAAATAACACTTATGGGTCAACAAAGACTCTCTACCCCTCAGGCTGACGATTCATCGAGACAGCCTCGAAACAATAACAATAACAATAACAATAACAACAACCAGCGTCCAAAGCAGAACAACACCGTTCTTGCTAACACCCAGACACGACGCGGCGAAGTATTTCGTGCCCAGCGTCGCACCAGCGACGACGTCAACGCCCAGGCTTCACAGCACATCATTAACGTGCCGGTTAACAAGTCGCTTTTTAACGGCTACGGTGGAAAACAGTTCAGCATGGCTGATCAGAAGAAGATGCCAAGGACCAGCGGCCCGAAGCTCCGCGTGATCCCGATTGGTGGACTCGGCGAAATGGGCATCGGCAAAAACATGATGGCGATTGAATACGAAAACGACATCGTCGTTATCGACATGGGCTTTTTGTTCCCTGGTGCTGATTACCCTGGCATTAACTACATCATCCCCGACATTACATACCTAGAAGAGAACAAGCATAAAATTCGTGGCATCGTCTTTACTCACGGTCACCTCGACCACATTGGCGCTTTCCGGCACCTGATTCACCGAATCCCGGCCCCAGTCTATGCCAGTAATTTCACGATTGCCATGCTGCAAAAGACAATGGACGAAGCCACCAGTGGCTTTGAGCCGGAATACCACATTCTTGACACAGAAGCCCACGATATTGTACAGCTGGGTGACAACTTTAGCGTCGAACTTGTTCGCGTTAACCACTCGATCCCTGACTCAACGGCCGTTGTTATCCGTACCCCGCTTGGCGTACTCGTCGATAGCGGTGACTGGCGTTTTGAAGACGAACCGGTCGATGGTCACAAGTTCGACCTCGAGCGATTGACCGAAATTGCCACCAAAGAAGGCATTTTGCTGTTCATGAACGAATCAACCAACTGTGAATCAGATGGTTCACACACTCACGGTGAGTTTGATATTCAAGCCAGCATGGGCCAAGCCATGGAAATGCATGCCAATAGCCGCCTGATTATTAGCTCATTTAGTAGCCAAATTCACCGTATGCAGGTGATTCTGGACGAAGCCAAGAAGCATGGCCGCAAGGTTGCCTTCGCTGGTTACAGCATGATTCAGAACGTCGAAGTTGCTCTTCGTACCGGTACCATTAAAGTACCAAAAGACGTCGTTATGAAAATGGAAGACATTGTTAAGATGCCTGACAACAAAGTGACGATCATTTGTACCGGCTCCCAGGGAGAATTTAGCGCTGTGCTTAACCGCATGGCTAGTGGTTCACACAAATTCATTAAAATTAAGAATTCCGACGTCGTCATTTTCAGCTCGAACCCGATTCCTGGTAACGAAAAGTACGTTGTTCGTACCGTCGACGGTTTGATGCGAGAGGGAAGCGAAGTCGTTCAAAACGGCAAAACCCACCTGACCGGCCTCGGCCCACTACACCTTTCTGGGCACGGCTACTACGACGATCACGTCAAGTTGATCAACGCCCTCAACCCAACCTACTACATGCCTATTCACGGTGAGTTCCACATGTTGGTCCACAACGCTCGTCTGGCTGAAAAAGAAGCAGCAATTCCGCACGACAACATTTTTGTGTGTGACAGCGGTGACGTGATTGAGATTACCAGCGAAGGCGCCCGTAAAGCCGGCCGCGTTCCCGTTGGCGGCGTTATGTACGATGACTCAGGGTCAATCGTGTCTGAAGTCGTCCTCAAAGACCGAATCCACATGGCCGCCGAAGGTATGTTTGTCGTCATTCTGACGGTGTCAAAGGGAAGTGGCCGGTTACTTACCAGCCCCGACATCATTTCCCGCGGCTTCATTTACCTGCGCGATAGTGAAGAGCTGATGAATATTATTCGTCAGTACCTCAAACAAAAAGTCGCCCGCACTTTTAGCGGCCGACGCGTCGACCTAGACGTGGTGAAGAAAGAAATTAAAGACGAACTGACCCACGTGCTCTACGACCAAACACGACGCACTCCAATTGTTATCCCCGTGATCAACGAAATTGGTGGCGGTGGCGGTGGTGGGAACAGTGGCGGCAACAGCAGCGGGAACGGCAACGGCAACGGTGGCGGTAACGGTAAGCAGCAGCTTTCAACCGATGAAAATGGCGCCCCACGCACCTACGTACGCCCACCTGCCAAGAAGCTACCAGCCCCGATGGTGCCCGACAGTGAAGTCGCCGAAATGCGCACTCCACCAGAGAGTCGCGGCTACTAATTCCGTATTAGCATAAGCCTCTTGCAAAATGTAGTAAATTTTGCTATAATATTATTATCATTTCGGTGCCAAAAGCGCCTATAATAAATAAAGATTATGGCAAAAAGAAAAAAGAAAAAATCAGTCGCGAAGAAATCCGCACCAATCACCCCAAAGCACACCTTACCGGTAGGCTTCTGGGCCCAGGTTGGTGCGCTTATTCTTATAGCTTTCTCTTTCTTGCTTATTCTTGGCTGGTTCCGCCTTGGCGGCCCAGTCCTCGATTGGCTCTACCAGGCGGCGACCACCTCAATCGGTTACGCCGTTTTTGTCGTACCGGTCCTTTTCATCTACGTTGCCGTCGAAATTTTCCGGGCTGAAGAAAACCGCCTACCATTTGTGATGAAAGCAGCCACCGCAATATCGTTAGTTTGGTTCGCTGGGCTATTCGGTCTTCTAAAGAACAGTAGTGGCGAGGCAACTGGTGGTTTTGTGGGCGACGTCGTTAATAGTGGCATGCTCCTACTGGTGAATCCAGCCGTTGCCGCCTTTCTTTATATATTATTGATACTTATTACTATTTTGTTCATCATTCGGGTCTCACCATTCACGATTATTAAGAAATTATGGGAAATGGCCCGCCGAGATAGTTCCGAACAAGAAGCAAACGTCACCGTTATGCGCCAAGCCGCAGCTGTTGATGCACCAAAAGCGACGCTGGCCGAGTTCAAGATGAACGCCGGTGTACCAATGCTCGATGCCGAAGACAAAAAGTCAACTCACCGGTCGAGCTTTAAAGACTCAACTCCGCGTGACAAGGCCGCCGAAGAGCGAGCAGCCTTGGTGACGGTAACCGACCCCAATTGGGAGGGTCCAAGCGTCGACCTTCTCGAGAAAAAGCAGTCTCCAGCTGATGCCGGTGATGTTCAGCAAAACGCCCAGATTATTAAAGAAACGTTGGGTGAGTTTAATATTGATGTTGAAATGGAAGGCGCTAATATTGGCCCTAAAGTTACTCAGTTTACGCTCCGACCCCCAAGTGGCGTTAAGCTGACACGAATTACCCAGCTTGAGACTAACATCGCCCTGAACCTCGCCGCCCAGAGCCTGCGCATCGAGGCCCCGATTCCTGGACAAAAAGCCGTTGGTATTGAAGTGCCCAATCGCAAAGCGGCCGACGTGCGCTTGCACTCAATTCTGACCAGCCCGCAGTGGAAGGGAAGTATCGAGCCGCTCGCTTTTGCCATTGGCAAAGATATTTCTGGACAAGCCGTCGTTGGCGAGCTCAATAAAATGCCCCACTTGTTGATCGCTGGTCAAACTGGCTCTGGTAAGTCCGTCATGATTAACACCTTGCTCACCAGCCTGCTCTACAACAACAGCCCTAGCGACATGAAGCTGATTCTGGTAGACCCAAAGCAAGTTGAAATGGCGCCGTATGAAGATATTCCGCACCTTATTACGCCAGTGATTACCGAGCCAGAAAAGACGATCAGCGCCCTCAAATGGGCTGTGAACGAAATGCAACGTCGCTACACCCTGCTGGCTTCGCACAAAATTCGTGACATTAAAACGTATAACACGATGATGCAATCGAACAGCAAAAAAGTAGTCGTCCAAGACGAAGAGGGGATTCCCCAGGAACACAGCGAAGGTGCCATGCCGTACATTGTAATTGTGATTGATGAGCTAGCCGACCTAATGATGGCTGCTGCCCGCGACGTCGAAGCACTGATCGTCCGCCTGGCCCAAAAAGCCCGTGCAGTCGGTATCCACTTGGTCTTGGCAACCCAGCGCCCGTCCGTCGACGTTATTACCGGTCTCATCAAGGCCAACGTACCGGCTCGCATTGCCTTTACCGTCGCCTCACAAATTGACTCACGAACCATTCTCGACCAAGTTGGTGCCGAAAAGCTGCTTGGCCAAGGCGACATGCTAATTCTTACGCCGAGCATGAGCAAGCCAAAGCGTATTCAGGGCGCCTGGGTAACTGATGAAGAGGTCGTTAAAATTACCGACCACCTTCGTAACCAATCACCCCCTCAATATAACGACGAAGTCGTTAGCCAGCCAGTAACCCTGAACGGCAAGGGCGGCGTTGTGATGGACTTTGACGGCGGTGGAGACGACGATATGTACCGCGACGCCGTGCGCGTGGTGATCGACAGCAAGAAAGCTAGTGCCAGCTTGCTGCAGCGACGCCTACGGGTTGGTTATGCCCGAGCTGCCCGCTTAATGGAACAGATGGAAGACCAGGGCCTAATTGGCCCAGCCGACGGAGCTCGCCCCCGCGACGTACTGGTGAGTAGTCTCGACGACGTATTTGGCGACCGAGCGTCATCCGACGAAGTCCTTGGCTAATCTAGAATTATTACACACTGGTTAACGTAACCTGGGTTGGTCTTGCCCGCTCGCGCCCGGCGCTTTAAGCTAAGACTAGTATTTGCCATAACAGAGTAGTTACGGTATAATACAAGGGTTATTAACTCAAGCTTGCATTAGTAAAACGAAGTGCAAGCATCCACCCAGCAATGGGGAGGATTCCAAAAGGAGAGCCTAGTGAAAGAATACGAACTAACCGTTCTAATTCACCCCGATCTGGAAGCAGATCTTGAAACGCCACTCAATAAAGTGCGCGACATCATTAAAAGTGCCGGCGGCGTGATCGCTCGCGAAGATAATTGGGGCAAAAAGAAACTTGCCTACCCAATTAACCGCGAAGAGTTTGCCGTCTACGTGTACATGGATGTTGAACTGCCCGCAGAGGCACCCCTCAAGATTTCTAACACGTTCAACATTACCGATGAAGTACTTCGGTACCTCTTGGTAAAAGCCGACATTAAAGCCCGCAAGGCACTCGCCGAGCAAGCTGCCGCAAGCACAGACACTAAAGTAGAGGAGTAAACATGGCCAAGAGCATCAACCAAGTAGTCCTAATGGGACGCCTCACCCGCGACCCAGAGCAGCGCACCACCACCACCGGAAAAACGATTGCTAACTTTAGCATCGCTGTCGACCGAGGTGGTCAAGACGACACCGCAGATTTCTTCGACGTCACCGCCTGGGAAAAGCTTGGTGATCTCGTTGTGCAATACCTTAGCAAGGGCCGACGTGTTCTTGTCCAGGGCCGACTTCGTCAGGACAGCTGGGACGACAAAGAGACTGGCAAAAAGCGCTCTCGGGTTGAAGTCACCGCAACCGACGTTACATTCCTCGACGGTCCAAATGGTGGCGATGGTGGCGGCGACAACGCTGCACCACGTGCTACCACTGCCCGCAAAACCGATGATGTCGTGATTGAAGACATCGAAGACAAACCAATTGATTTAAGCGAAATTCCTTTTTAGGAGCAAGAAAGAAGATAATTATGATGATCCAGAAACGATCTAAGCGAGACACTCCAGCGTACTTCGACTACAAAGACGTCAAGACACTACAGCGATTCATTAACATGTATGGCCAAATTGAACCAATCGGCAAAACCGGACTGAGCGCCAAGCAGCAGCGTCAACTTGCCGTTGCTATCAAGCGTGCTCGTCACCTTGCTCTAATGCCATTTGTTGCCCAAGGATAACACCGCGTGGCGTCGTACCAACCGACTGAACTTAAAAAAGGCGTTGTCGTCCAGATAGACGGCAAGCCTTTTCGAGTAGTCGACTATAACCAAAAGGTTATGGGACGCGGCGGGAGCATCGTCAACTTAAAACTAAAAAATTTAATGGACGGCTCTCTTATTCCTAAGACTTTTAAGGGCCAAGAGCGGGTTGAGTCGGCCGAAGTCACCAACCAAACGGTGCAATACCTTTATTCAGATGCCGACAACTTCTATTTTATGGATCCCGAGTCGTTTGAGCAGTTTCAGCTGGCGCGGAGTATTATTGAGGATTCTGCCGGGTACCTTAAAGAAGGCGACAACCTCGGTCTTCAGTTCTTTGAAGGACGCGTTATTAACGTTGACCTACCAAAGAACGTCTTTTTAGAAGTAACCTACGCCGAGGACGTCGTGAAGGGGGACACTACGAGTAGTGTTCTGAAGGACGCAACTTTGGAAACAGGCCTTGTGGTCAAAGTTCCTTCGTTTATCAAAACCGGAGACGTCATTTCGGTCGATACCACCACCGGCGACTATCGTGAACGGAAGAAGGACTAACAGTATGGATCTTAAAGAAAAAAATATGCTGCTTGTTGCGACAACGATGAAGCTACAGCAGGGCGACAGATTTGAAGAGCTCCCTCCCTATGTTAAATTCATGGGTGAGTTTCAGATAGATCCAAGACAGGTTCCTGCTCTTGGGGACCGTATCCGACTTTGGTTTCAAGAGGGTGGGATTAAATTTGTCAGTCTTGGCGAGCCGGTGCCCGATGAGCATGCTCGTGAAGTCGAGGGGCTTGATCGCGGTCCGTGGTTTGGTCTACAGGCGTTCATAAATAGCCACGGATCGCTGCGGCCCGAAGATGAACGATTTGGAAATATAGTCCCCCGATTTGTACCAGGCCGGAGTGGACCATCTTTTAGGGGAATGATAGCGCTAAATTCAGTTGCGTTATTTTCCAAGCAGCCCACAGGCCTCTGCCCAATACACGTTGAACAGGCTGCCCAGTTAGGAAAGAACGGTGACCAAGAAACGGCTTGATCAATCAGTTGCCCAACTAGGGCTCACCGAAACACGGTCTCAAGCCGAGAGCTATATTAAACTTGGCAAGGTGAGTGTCAACGGGAAGATTGTCACAAAGCCAGGTTTTTACGTGGCACCAACCTCAACGATTACGCTTGAAGACGAAGACCGTTACGTCAGCCGGGCTGGCTTGAAGCTGGCGAGCGTTGCTCGGGCACTTGGACTCTCGTTTCAAGATGCCGTGGTGCTAGACGTCGGCAGTAGTACTGGTGGATTTACGGATTTTGCATTACAACACGGCGCCAGCAAAGTGTTCGCCGTTGATGTTGGCACCGAGCAGCTACACCCAAGCTTACGTGGCAACCAGCGGGTTGAGCTCCACGAAAAAACCGACATTCGAGAGTTTATTCCTAGCCAGACTCCTTCAATCATTGTCATCGACGTCTCATTTATCAGCTTACGGGAAGTGTTGCCGTACTTAGCGTCTGCAATTGCTGGCCCCCACACCCAGATTGTCGCGATGGTAAAACCGCAATTTGAAGCCGGTAAAGGCCAAACCAACAGCGGCGTCATTAAAAATGACTCCGTTCGCCGAACTATCTTAAAAGACTTTGAACTATGGGCGAAAGATTTATTTCTGATTAAAGATAAACAAGATAGCGAAGTGGCCGGCGCAAAAGGGAACCGCGAGCGGTTTTACTTGCTCACGTTAAAGCGAAATTCAACCACGTCACCCGGACGCATCACGTAATCACGACCTTCGGTGCGTACTTTTCCGGCTGCTTTGGTAGCCGCCTCGTTTCCCGCAGTCACTAAATCGTCGAAGTCGACAATTTGGGCGGCAATAAAGCCTTTTTCAAAATCAGTGTGAATCACGCCGGCTGCTTGCGGCGCCGTATTTCCCTGATGAATCGTCCAGGCCCGTACCTCTTTTGGACCGGCCGTCAGGTAGCTTTGCAGGCCAAGCGTTTGATAGGCGGCCCGGGCCAATTGCGATAAGCCAGACTCGACCACATCGTACGAATCGAGTAGCTCCTGCGCATCGCTAGGGGTGAGCTCGCGGAGCTCTTCTTCGAGCTTGGCACATATAAAAATACTCTGTGCACTAGTGTTGAGGGCACTCAACTCAGCGCGGCGGGCTTCGTTACCAAGCGTTTGTTCGTCGACATTAAAAACGTAAATGACGGGCTTAGCGCTCAGCAGTTGCAGACCCTGAATAACTTCTGTGTTCACCGAAGCTACCTCTAGCGCAAGAGTTCCTTTTTCGAGCTCAATCGTCAGGGCTTTTAGAGCTTCGATCTGTGGACGGACGAGGGGATTAACTTTTGCCTCGCGCTCTAGCTTAGGCAGGTGCCGTTCAATGCTTTGCAGATCGGCTAAGATAAGCTCTGTATTAATCGTTTCGATGTCTTTTTTTGGATCAACCTGCGAGTCAACGTGTATCACATCGGCGTCCTTAAAGGCGCGCACCACGTGTACGATTGCATCACATTCCCGAATGTTGGCTAAGAACTTATTCCCTAAACCCTCGCCCTTGCTAGCGCCAGCCACCAACCCGGCAATATCGACAAACGTCACTGCAGCCGGGATTATCTTGGCTGCCCCGTACATAGTCTGCAACACGGCAAGACGCTCATCCGGCACCGCAATCATGCCAGTATTTGGCTCAATCGTCGCAAAAGGATAATTAGCCGCCAATACAGAATTATTGGTGAGGGCGTTGAAAAGTGTGGACTTACCTACGTTGGGGAGGCCGACGATGCCGATTGATAAACTCATATCGATAAGTATAGCATAACAGGGGTCATCTTGAGCGGCCCAAACAAATGTCCATAACTAGTGTAGCTCTCTATGCTTATGCTATAATTTTGTTATGGAACAAAAGCCCTATATGCAACCACACGTTCAGGAGAAAACTAAAAAAAATAGCAAATTACTCAAAATAATACCTTGGTTAGGGTTAGTACTTTTTATCATAACAATTGCTAGTGGAAGTTACCTGTTTGCGACTAGGCAGCTAGCGTTCGCACTCGGCGCTAGTGACGAGAAACCAGTAGCGTCACTCACGGCTGTATGCGGTAAAGACATAATCCAGAAATACAACGATATTTTTACGACTGATTCTGATACCGAATACGCGTCCGTACTCAAGACCGCATACGACGCTGTGGGCGCAAAGCCTGGGTATGCTAGCGATCCAAACT
>Ga0136588_1000351_pt1 | contig 17339 bp, 14 predicted proteins | sample AntRauMFilla1564_FD_104782 | JGI IMG/M metagenome (GOLD analysis project Ga0136588, IMG submission 104782) | Saline lake microbial communities from Rauer Islands, Antarctica - Metagenome Filla 1 #564 | ecosystem: Environmental > Aquatic > Non-marine Saline and Alkaline > Saline | place... | reverse complement strand
GGTCGCTTCACACCCACAATGGGGTTGATGGCCGCCACAAACGCCGTTCCGCAGCGTGCTTCAGCGATGCTAAAAGGCTTCACGGTACTCGTCTGCAAGCCGTACGACAGCAGCAGCTTTTCAGCGTGGTTGCGACTGTATTGCAAAAGCCAAGCCATGGTGCCAGCAAAGGTCGAGAGAAACGAGGGCGAGAAAAGTCAGGAGAACAAGACTTCAAACTTGTAGTAAATGACAGCTAAAAAAGACGAAAGCGGAAACGACACAAAAAGAAAACGAGTCCCAGCCGGGCCGTGCTACCAGAGGTCGCCTTTACTGCCCCCAGAGGTCATTTTCACATCGGCGGCCAGATTTCTCCATCGCCATGACAAGCCTCACCGAAGACACGTTGCGGGCCTGTGCTGTGCTGCTGCTGATGGTCGGCTCGCTGGCGCTCATCACGGCCATGATGTCGATCTGGGTGCGCTTCATCGACCAGTCGGACGTGCCGCAGACGCGCTTTTCGGCGTTTGACCACGGCGACGAGCTGTTTTGGCACTACGTGGCCATCAACGGCGGCACGTGGGTGCTATCGATGTACGCGGGCGTGCGCGTGTACCTGAGCAGCCCCGAGTCGCTGCTCAAGATGGACGAACTCATGCTCATGGTGTCGGCGCCGGCCACCGTGATGGTGCTGCTGCACGCCGACAAAGCCTGGTTCTTTCTAGGTATCGTGTGCAGCTCAATCATTGGCGCGTACGGCTCTGCCACCATCAGCGCCGCGACCGAGCTGTGGGACTGGGCGTTTGATAACTACGGTCGGCAGGTGACGCGCCAGCGCCGGCGACGACGCCATCGGACCAGGCTGGCCGGTAGTCCGGTGCCGGACGGTCCCATCGACAGCTACAATTTGGTAGACGACGACGATACGTCATTTTCCATCCCAACTCAGCGGCATGCGTCCCACCCAGAGCCTGACAGTGTGCTTGACCTACCCCACAGTGGGCAGTCAGAACCAGCCTTTGGGCTATAGCTGGGGCCGCGGCAACGACTCGGCCGATCTCTTGCTGGCCGTGCGCGCGCACTGCAGCTCGGCTACCGAGCTGCTAGAGTTTTTGCGCGACGAGTTTGCGTTTGACTGGCTCGATGAGCACGAAATTGCACCGTCCGACACCCCAAGCGCCGCCTGGGTGACCGAGTCATCGAGACACACACAGTGCCAAATCATCACAGCCACCCTGGCCAACAGTGTGAAGCTCCCACTCTGCTTGACGGGGTTTGAGACCAGCCGCAGTGCGTCTCGGCGCCAGACCCTCGCCCTCACCTTTGACATTGACCTCGTGCGTCTGGCGTTTGCCATCAGAGACGGTGGCGTGGGCGGACCCGGCGCACCCACCATGACCGACCTGGTGTTGCTGCGCACCCCGCCCGAATCCACCCTGAACGATTACAACCGCTACGCAACGGCCATCCGCAAGCAGGCTGACGCCAACCGGGCGTCCGAGTGGCCCCTGCACGAAACCGATCCCATGCTGCTGACCCCCAGCGTGCTGCTCAAGGCGTGGGAGCTGACTGTTGAAAGCGGTGCGCCGTTGTTTGGCTGCGTTCGCGACCCTCTGAGCAACTGGATCTGGTGTCCAACACACACCGCGTGGTCTGGGCCCGACCACAAGGTGCCGACGACAACACCAGTGATCCAGTTTGACGACCCCGTGCCGTGGCAGCTTGCGCTGGCGCCCAGCTTGGCCCGCGGCAACCAGCCCATCGTGCACCTAGGACAAAACGCGCTGGCCGACGCGGCGCGCGTCTTGGCTCGCGCGGGGTTGACCGGGGGCGCGCTGTACGCATCGCTGTGCACCGACAGCAGTGGCTACTGCGACCTGTCTTGGCTAGATCACATTGCCAACAACTGCGCCCCCACGGCCACCGACCGCTGGCTGTTGGTGGTGACGGACCGGTTGCTGCACACGCTGCTGAGCCAGAGCAAGTGGACGCCGTCGGTCGAGTCGCGTGCCGTGCTCGTGTGCCTGGGCCAACCGACTGTCGATGGCTGGGGGGTGCGCGGTGATACGCTCAGCGGGTCGGAGCCGGCGTCTTATACCGCTGCCCTGCGCGACCACAGCTCGCTGTCGCTGGCTTCGATCGAAGCGACCGGCGAGCTGGCCGTGCTGGTGGCCAACGCCAGCGATTTGATGGTTGGCCCAGACAGGCTAATTGCCAACGCGCGCTTTGAGCAGTGCGTCGTAACGCCCGTGCTGGCCTACTGCCCTGACCCCACCGTCTTGCGCCGAGCGGCCGTGTGGGTGTGGACCAGCCTGGACGCTGTCGAGTGCACCGACTGGGCCGGGGTGCTGGCGTGCTACCAGTCCACACCCGCTCGCCCCGATCTGCCCGCGCTAGTGTGCGCCGAAATAGGCGCTACCTCGGACTAGGCTCGCTTTCCTCCCTCTTTTTGCTTAACAAAAAAGATTGTTCTGCGTGCGCGGGCTTGATCAATTGAGTCAGTCGGCACCCACCATTGCATTCACAAACTGCGCTACGGCCGGGTAGTGCGGCGAAGCGTCGTCCGCTTCAACCCACTTGCCACTTGAAAGCCACAGCGCCACGCTCGTCATCAGCTTGGCGTGGCCAGCCATTGCCTTGGTGTGCTCGGTGCCGGGCAGCGGCTCGATGGCTGGCGACACGGTGGCCAAGCGGGCCACAAACCACAGCGCCATCACCCAAGAAACCTTGGCGGCCGACGCCAGAAACTTGGCCCGTTTGGCCGCCAGTGTGTCAGGTTTGGTGCCGGGGTCGGGAATTACAAGGGCCAGAGCCTCGCCCATCAGTCTGTCCTCGGTGTCGGGCAGCGGAAGCCGGCCCGTGCGCATCACGTCCGCCAGCGCCATGTCGTCCCGGCGCGCATTTCCGCGCTTGAGCGTCGCGCCCGACCCCAGCAGAGTTTCCAGAGTGACGTGGTCGGCGCTGTCTTCCCAGCGCGCTGCAAGGGCTGGCGAAACGACAAGGTGGAGAGCCATGACTGCAATTGGACAAGCACATGCAGACCTCTTGCTACCGTCCCGCAGTTTACTTTTACAGCGAACCCATCAGGCTGGCATCGTCACTGGCATCGCCACTGGCATCACTGTCGCCGCTGTCGTCCAGGAAGGTGCCCAGCTCGCTGTCGTCGCTGTCGTCGCCACTGTCGTCATCGTCCAAACCCATCGCCAGTGGCGCGTTGGGCGCGTCAACCAAAGGGCCCAGCACCGCGCCTGTAGCCAGTTCGGCCGCAGCGGGGCCTCGGCACTCGGCATCTTCGCACCACAGGCACAGGACCTCGCAGTAGCGCCGAAACGTGCTGTTTTTGACGCTGACTTGCTGCCCGCACCGAGTGCACATGATCCACGCGTGCGGGCCAACTTGCACCACGTGCCCCACCAGCGGAATGGCCACCACCGCGTTGCCCGACCCCGACGTGTTGAAGCACCAGCGGCAGTACTCGACCGTCACGCTGTCGCCCACGCTGCCGTAGATGGGCGTCTTGTCGCGGCGGTCCTTGTTGTACTCGCGCGACTGGTCCTGCGTAATGTAGCCGCACGTCAGGCAGTGGTGCAGCACCTTGGGCCGGGCCCATCCGTCGGCTTGAGACAGCAGCTGTTGGTTGACGAGCGTTTCGCTGACAAACGTGGCCACCGGCAGAGCCGCCTTGAACTGCGTCTGCAGTCCAAACGGAAACCCGCTGACCGCAGCCTGCGCGCGCCAGCGCACAAGGTCCAGGCTCCCAAAGGCGTCGGGGTTGGCGTCAGCTGGGCGAGTGCTCTTGTCGTACCAGCGCGCCCGCAGCGCCCGGTTCTTTAGCTTGATGGCGTTGGGGCTGATGAGGTCGGCCAGCAACGGCGTGTTGTCGACCGTGCGACTCTTGCACGTGTTGGCAGCGTCCTGCAGCACCCAGTACGCGTCCATCATGGCCAGCTGCCACGACCGCCGCAGCGGCATCTGCCACACCCGACCACCCAGGTAGCTGGCCACGGCCATCCACAGGTAGACACGCTGCTCGACCGTCAACCCCGGCTCGAGCGGTGCCAGGCCGGCAGTAAAGCGCTGGCGCAGCGGCGTGTCAAAGCGCATCTCGTGGTCGATGCGGTCGTCCACCAGCGCCTCGAGCACCACCGTCGGAAACGTCATGGCGTGCTGAGTCACCAGCCGCGTAGCCTTGGAGCGCGAGCCTGTCAGCAGGTAGTGCAAGATTTGCTGGGGGACCAGCTCCATGTCGCGCACCGGTCGGGCCAAGTCGCTAGGCATCAGGCGACAGGTGGCCAGCAGGGCCGTCTCAAGGTCGGGCAGCGGCGGTAGCGCGCCTTGGACGACCCACTTGTCGCTAAGGGGCGACGTAGGAGTCGATGAAGCGAGACAGGCCGGCTCCGAGTCCCCAGTCGGCCACGGCGCTCCCATCCATGTTTCCGGGCGCTGCACCACCCGCAAGAGCTGGGCCTGCAGGTAGTGGATCCAGGGCCTCAGCGCCAAAGCGCTCGAGGATGCATCGGACCCGAGCCACTCCTTGCTTCGCTGCATTACGAGCGCTGCCGTCCCGCATACAGCGCGTCGAAACAGTAGCGGGCAGGGCGCAGAGCTGCCAGGGCACGTAGACGCCCATGGCATCTCGCGCTTCAACGTCGGGTCGGCGTCCTGCCAGGCCTGTAGAGAGCTCCAAGCCCTAGGCAGGCGGCCCAGCGCAACGTCAGCCACCACAGTGTGCAAATTGGGCCAGGCCGCCAGCGTGGCCATGGCCTCGTGCGCGTTGGCCCCGGCCAGGTGCAAGCGGTATCTTACTTGCTCTTCCCAACTGTGCTGCATGGGCTGCGGGTCCAGGCGAACACCGCACGGCAGGCCTTGCGCATCGCGCGCAATGCGGGCCACCAGGCCGTAAGTAGCCCAAAACGGCATGGGCATGACAAACCCCGACATCCGGTCGAGGGGCGCGTGGCCTGGCAGCATCAGCCAGTCGGGGTGGATGCCGTCGTTGTCCACCCCCGCAAACATGCTGATGCGCTGCTCAAACGTCTGGCCCAGCCCTTCAACGGCCGAAGCCACTCCACACTGCATGGCACACTTGTTTTGCCAGTTGAGCAGGCACGCGACGCACTGGCGCAGCGGCGCGTCAATGGGCAGCTGGCGCGACGCGTCAAACGTCAGCAGCTCGGCCGGGCTCAGGTACACTGCCAGGCGGGCGCAGGGCAGGCGGCGCACAAAGTCTTGGACGATGCTCGACGGACAGCTCCGAAAAAAGCTCTCGGCCACGCAGCCCGGCTCGCTAGCGCACACGGGCCAGCCCAGGCCCGGTTCGGGGGTGCGCAGCAGGCGCTCCAGGTGTTGAAAGCCCACCTGGTCAATCCCAACGCGCGCGCTGCTGGTGACGAGGGGCACCTGCTTGCGGCGCACAATTTCGAGCTGGAGGCGCGCCTCGAGCCACTCGGGGTCCGTGGCAGCGTACCGCAGGCCGTGCTGGTCGTGCACGCAGTCTAGAATATGCTCGGTCACCGTCTGGCTGCCGGCAGCTCCGTCAGCGACAAGAGCCATGGCAAGCGTTTGCTGGGGGGAAATGCCTCGACCGCGCCCCTGCCGTCGCCGCTAGCGTAAAGGGCGCTCGCTGCAACCACAATGCTGACAATTTAATTTCTGGCTGAAACATCTGTTGCCGCCACCCACGATGGCTGACCCACAAGCCAGGCCAATTTTATTTTTGGGTTACGTGTGCCAAATCGACTTTGGGCTGCCTCAGATTTTGATTTTTTTTTCATCCAAATCTCAAACCTCGGAAGTCTGGTTCTCAGCGATCTGGTCAGAGCCAATCTTCCGAGAAGGGATGACAACCTTGACACGTCCTAAAATAGCATCTCAGTCTTAGTATTAGGAAGAGACTAAATCCTATGGTTAGGATTTAGTCTTGCGAAGGGACAGAGACTGAGATGCTATTTTAAGGCTTGTCAAAGTTGTCATCTCCTCTCGGAAGATTAATTCTGGCCATGTCGCTGAGAACCAGACTTCCGAGGTTTGAGCCTCGACCGAAAAAAAATCTCAAAGCTGAGGCAGCCCAAAGTCAATTTGGCACACGTAACCTCAAAAATTATACACGCGTTCCTTTGGCGTGTATAATTTTACGTTGAGTTACGTGTGCCAAATTGACTTTGGCCTGCCTCGGATTTTATTTTTTTTTTGGTCGAGGCTCAAACCTCGGAAGTCTGGTTCTCACCGGGTCGTCCAGAGCCAATCTTCCGAGAAGGGATGACAACTTTGACAAGTCCTAAAATAGCATCTCAGTCCTAGTCCCTTCGTAAGACTAAATCCTATGGTTAGGATTTAGTATCCTTACAATACTAAGACTGAGATGCTATTTTAGGACGTGTCAAAGTTGTCATCCCTTCTCGGAAGATTGGCTCTGACCAGGTCACTGAGAACCAGACTTCCGAGGTTTGAGCTTTGGATGAAAAAAAAATAAAATCTGAGGCAGGCCAAAGTCAATTTGGCACACGTAACCCAGCGTAAAATTATACACGCCAAAGGAACCGCGTGTATTATTTTTGAGGTTACGTGTGCCAAATTGACTTTGGGCTGCCTCAACTTTGAGATTTTTTTTGGCCTTTGGCTCAAACATCGGAAGTCTGGTTCTCAGCGATCTGGCCAGAATTAATCTTCCGAGAAGAGATGACAACTTTGACAAGCCTTAAAACAGCATCTCAGTCACAGTCCCTTCGCAAGACTAAATCCTAACCATAGGATTTAGTCTCCTTACAATACTAAGACTGAGATGCTATTTTAAGGCTTGTCAAAGTTGTCATCTCTTCTCGGAAGATTGGTTCTGGCCAGGTCGCTGAGAACCAGACTTCCGAGGTTTGAGCTTTGGGTGAAAAAAAAATCAAAATCTGAGGCAGCCCAAAGTCAATTTGGCACACGTAACCCAGCGTAAAATTATACACGCCAAAGGAACCGCGTGGGAAAGGTACAGAAGTGGCGCCGCGTGCTGACAATGCAGGAAGAAGAGACTAGGAGGAGACCGAGACTGGAAGTCTATTTTAGGGCTTGTCAAAGTTGTCATCTCTTCTCGGAAGATTAATTCTGGCCAGGTCGCTGAGAACCAGACTTCCGATGTTTGAGCCACAGACCAAAAAAATTCCAAAATCTGAGGCAGCCCAAAGTCGATTTGGCACACGTAACCCAAAAATAACATGTCGGAGTTTTGTTTGGCGGGCAGCCATCGTGACTGCAGACGGTAAAAAGAGCGGACATCGCCCGGTGAGCAGCGTTTGTGCGGCAGCAGGCGCGGGCCTGGCCGCAAAAGCGGCATTTTACCATGGCTGACATGCAGCAGGAGGTCCCAGTGGAGTTCCCAGTGGAGGTCTACTTTGAAGGCGGTGGGCCGGGCGCAGTCGGGCTGCCCTGGGTGAGCCAGGGCGCAGGCACTGTGATGCAGGGCCCGTGGCTGCAGCGGAGTCACGGCTGGACTCTTACTGTCGTGGGGGGCATGTACCCGGGCGGTCGTGCTTTCTACGACATTGGACCAAACACCGTCTTTGAGCGGAGCAGCGTGTCGGACTGCACCTGGACCTGGAGCGACCCGACCGCCCTCAAGCCGCCGACGCCGATTGCACTTCGCTTCAAGCCGGCCCGTGCCGGCGACGCGTTTGTGCTGGTCACGGCGACGCGTTTTGGGTGGATCGACCTGCGTGACGCGCTGCTCGCCGGCATCAAGCGCGACTGCGACTTTTGGTCTGCTAGCGCCAGCGACGACGACGACGACGACGATGCGGCGGCAAAACTCGCGTTGGGCTGCAGGCTCGTCAACATTGCAGCGACGGCAGCAGCCCCGCCTGCCGCTCTATCCGAAAAGACACCGGGCTACGCCGGCATCTTCATGTGGATCTACGGCGACGAGGGCATTGGCAAGACGCTAGCGGTCGAGCTGGCCTACGGGGCGCAGGTGCTCAAGCTGACGAGCGCTCAGCTGGCCACCCCCGAGGCCTACGCCACGGCGCTGCAAGAGAACCACAAAGCGCAGTCGGTGCTGCTGGTCGAAAACGTGTCTGACGACATTCCGTGCAGCATGCTAGACGCCCTGGGGAGCAGCCAAAGCGCGCTGCCGGGTCCAGGGTGGCACAAGATCGTCTTCACCAGCCGCCGCAACCCGGCCTCGTTTGTGGCTCAGTCGCGAATCGGCCAGCGGTGCGCGGCCATCGGCGCTTTGTGGCGCCTCGACACAATCCGCTGGGGCAAGATTCGCGCGTCGGTGGTTGACTGGGCTGGTGGCTGCTCGTTCCGCAGCCTGCAAGAGTTTAAGACGGCCGTCGAGCACGGTCGGGTGGCCAAGCCTGTGGCGGACCACCCCATCGCAGCGCTGTGGTGCTGCTAGCTCGATTGACGCTTGTTTTGTGTTTTTAATTGATTCGTTGCACCCCCCCTCAAACAAGCAGCGCAACAGCAATCCCGATGGTTTCGGCCATGCGGAGGATGCAATGCGTGCAAACACGATAAAAAAATGATTGAATTTGGGTGCTCAAGGGTCAACCTCAATGCCATGCCGAACTCGCGCGTGCACTCTGTAACTGCGGTGCGCTGCTAATGCTAGGTCAACGCAGGCCAGAGCGTCGTTGAGCGCTTGAGTGTAGGCAGCGTGGAGGTGCGGAAAGGCGTACTGCGTGCAGGACACACCGTCAACAGTAGCCGCTGTTGCGATCCACAGCCGGTATCTGTCGACGACGTCGTTGGCGTGTTTCAGGGCCTGCATCGTCGTGTCGCTCTCCTGCTTCAGCATGCACATGTGAAGGCTGTGGACTGTGCACAGGCACGTTGGTAGCGGGTCCATGGCGATCGCTCAAACAAGAGCCGCTGCAGCAGTTAAAACAAGCAAAAAAAAAATGGCGCTTTTAGCGCGGCAACAGAGTGTCTTTTTTTGGCCGACATGCTCGACGCGGCGCTCCGGCGCGCGTCTGAGACAGCGGCGCTGGGCTCTACCTTGCAATGCGTCTTGCAGAACCCCGTCAACGCGGCCACCATTGCCGGGCTGGCGTGGGGCATGGCGCGGCGCTACCACACAGCCCATCTGGCCGGACCGGCGGCCCCATAAGCCTGAATGGCGGCCCTTTTTAGTGCTTGGGTCGATCAGTGCGTTTTTTTCTCAGAATTGAGCCATTTTTTTCAACCCTGGGCTGCCCTGTCGGTGCTTGGCTCTCCTCTTTTTTTTCTCGACCCCTCTTTGATAACGCACCATGGACACGCTGGACGACGGTCCGCCGCCGCTGATGGCCGCGCCAGGGGTTTCGCCTCTGATACCATCTACCCTGACAATCACTGATGCGCCCCAGCCAACTTGGCTGGCTCAGGCCCCGCCGCCAGACTTGCTGCTGCTGCCAATGACGTCTTCCGACATCGAACGTCTTTTGGCCGACACAGACGCGTTGGTGAGCAGCCCCAGCGCCGGCACCAGCAACAGCGCTTTTGTGCACGGCGGTAGTGGCGACGCCATGGTTGCGCCGCCGCCGCCAATGCTGCCGATGGTCGTGGTTGCGCCTCCGCCGCCTCCGCCAGCCCGGCCAATCCGCACGTGCTTCTTCAAGAGCACGCCCGACAAGGACACGTACGAGGTGGTGTACTCGGCAGCGCACTTGGAAGTGTTGAAGTTTGAGGGCGACGTGTACTGCTACTCCCTCGTGCCCCTCGAGATACCCTACAAGCCGTGCGGTGTCTTTCTGCAGCAGCACTTTGACCGGGCGTTTGTCCAGTTTAGTCTGACACAGCGGCGCGGCAACATTCGCCCCCGGCGGATCGAAGTGTGGCTCAACCCCGAGCTGGAGCAAAAGTTTTACGCTTTTCAAGACGTGCTCAAGCGCAAGGGTGACAGCCTGCAAGAGCTGTTTGTGTTTCACGGCAGCACGCCCGCCTGTCTACGCTCCATCATGTTTGAAGGGTTTTTGATTGGCGGGCACGACGTGCACAAGCAGCACGGCTCGGTCTACGGCCAAGGCATCTACACTTCGCTGTGCGTGGACGACGCCATCCAGTACAGCAAGGGTGGTCGAGCCGTCATGATGTGCCTGTCGCTGCCTGGGCTCCATTCGCGCCTTGAGGAAGTTACCTCGGACAGCTGGAGCCCGCGCAACCAGTGGCGCGTGTTTCGCAAGCCTGAGCAGCTGCTGCCCATGTGCATTGTGACCTACTAAGCGCTTCTGGACTGACCTGAACTGAATTCACTTTTTTTTTTACCACCGTGCCAGCGCCCCGCTTTTAGACGCAAGTCGCGGCCATGGCATCGTCCTCCGAGCCCGTGCTGTGCGCACTCTCCGACACCGCGTTTGACCTCGTGGTGTTGGCGCTTTTGGCTGGGGCAGGCCAGGGCTTGCTGCTGCCGCTTTGCGTTTGGTTGTCGGTTCGAGAGACGCCGGGCTTTGGCCCCAATGTTATTGCGGGCATGGCGCTGCTGGCCGCCTTGTCGCTAGCGACACTCGAGTACATGGTCACGCCATCGCTGTCGCCCAGTGCCAGCAGCCGATAAGAGCTGGCGTGACCAAGAGAGTGGCTAGCGTGTGTGTCTGCTGCTACGCGCTGATCTGAATTGAGCCAGCTACTTTCTCTCATTTTCACTTTCATTTTCGCTCTTTCCTTGGTCATGGGGGTACCGGTTGTGCTAGCCCGCGTGCCGTCGGCGGAAAAGCTGGGCGAGGCCTGGTGGATTGAGCTGAGCATGCACGCCATCAACTGCGCGTGGAGCGCAGCTCGCGATTTGGCGCTTCAGATTCTGAGCAAGGCCGCGTGCTCAGAGCACCATCAAACCGCGTTTTGGGAGATGCTCTGCTGCGCGCTGAACGACGGCGTGCCGGGGCTCGACTTGGCCGACGCAGATGACGCGGTCGAAGCCAGCGCCTACATGCAGCACACGCTGTTTTGCCTGATTACCAGCGCCAACTTGAAAAGCGCCAATCTGGCTACGCGGCTGCTGCTGCTGGCGGTGAGCGAAGACTGCCGCCGCACTGCTGGTGTGGCGCCAGCCGATTGGGTGGTGGGAGTGGCCGTGTCGGCCGAGGAGATGGCCGACGACCCCGTTCGGTGCCACCGCGTGTTTGGCTTTGCTGTTGCGTACCACGGCCTGCGCCGCGCCCTCAAGAACCCTGTGCATGTGCTCCGGACAGCACTGCTGCCCGCTCTATAGAGCTCCGCCGGTCGCCCGTCAGGTTTTTGAACGTTTCAAATTCAATTCAAAGACAGTCGTCGTGCCCGCTAAAAAACACTCCGCCGCTCCGAGTCGACATGTTTTCACGGTTGGTTGTCCGTTGGGAGCGTCCGCTAAAAACCACTCCGCCGGTCGAGTCGACCACTTTTGAGAGTCAGAGTCCGTTGGAGACGGCGGCAGACTGGACCTAGCCGTGTCCGCTCAAAAACGCTCCGGCACCTTATCAGCGCGTTGGTTTAGTACTGGCACGTCCGCCAAAAGTCCCTCTGCTCCGCTGACTCGAGAAACGGACTGGTTCACAACCCTAGCCGTGCCCGCTGAAAAACACTCCGCATTTCCAAATGTTCGGCCGCTGCACGCCGTGTTGTCCGCGAGAGAGTCCTCCACCGCCCCAATGTTCAGTCCAGCACATCGTCCGCTCAGATGTGCTCCGCGGCGCCTTGTTCTGCCGAGAACAAGGCGCCTATTTTTAGCGGCTGGCCGAAGCGTAGGCCCAAGGCAGCACCAGCAGCGCGTAGGTAGCTGCGCCCACGGCCGTGAGGATGGGCAAAAAGTGCGTGGCGTCGTCCAAGGGGTATATCTGGCAGGGCTGGGCGTACGAGCTGTACGCCACAAAGCACGTTACGGGCAGCAGCATTTGCAGTGGGGTTCCGGTGATGTGGTAGGGCGTGTTGGCGGCAGCCAGCCAGATGGCACCTGGCAGCACGGCGTGCTGCAGCAGGTGGCCGTTCAGCACCGTAACGAGGCTGTGCTGGTACGTCTCGGCAGCCGCCCGAATGCCGCACGATTCAAACAGCAGGTACACCGACACCCAGACGCCAACGAAAAAGCCAAGGTGGATGGCCACGCTCAGCGCCCCGCCCACCCAGCGCTGCGCGGTATCCGGCAGCGGCCGTAGCGTCTGGTCAAGCCCCGCCGAAACACCGCACAGCACCAGAATGGCCGTCAGGTGGATGGTGGTAAAGTAGTAGTAGCTGTTGGACACGGTCAGCACGCCGGCTGCCACGAGCACTGGTATCCAAAGGGGTGACGGTGCGCTGCTGGCCATGAGTGCTTGTGGGGGTTTTTCTTATTAAAAAAAAGGGGAAACGGCACGGCTAGTCTAATTTTTGTTGGGGGGGAGAGAGGCGACAAGTCGCTTCAGAAAACACTGCTTTGTAAGCTCGGGCTCACGACCCAGGCGGGCTTTCGGTGGGCCAAAACACGGCCGGCACTCGTTTGGGGCCATACGCCCGAGGCTTGGCGGGCGTGCCTGCAAAGGCGTTGAGGTGCACCCAGGCCACCTGGGCCATGGCGGCCGAGGCGTACTCTAAGACAGGCGCTGCTTTCTTGTTGCGGTCGACATACAGCGGCTGAACGGGATGGAGCCGCGGGTCGATGGCCTGCCGCAGCGCTTCGGCAACAGCCTTGTCGTCCAGGCTCGTGTCGGTGCGCACCAGCGTCAGCTTGGCCATGCGGTCGATGCAGCTCAGCCACCGGTTGTTGTGCATCAGCGTGCTGCCGGCAGGCGCTTTAAGCTTGCCCAGTACCTCGGCGGATTGCCGCCTGGACACGCTGTCGGGCCAAAACACCTGGATGCCCACCACGCTGTCGCGCTCGTTCCAGATGGGGTACGCAAACATGCAGGGTGCCGTTGGATGATGCGCCAGCGTCTGGATCAACCGGGCCGCGGTGTACTTTGTGATGTGGGGCACGTTGGCAGCCGTGATCTGGTACGGACGAAACGTTGCATACTCCGTCTCGGGTCCGGCCGCTGTCCAGTTGCGCCCAGCGAGGTTGGGCAATCGCATGCAGGCCGCATCGTCAAACGCGGTCGTGGCAGGCGGCTGTGCGACCGCGCGCGCCGCTGGCTGGTCGGCGTGGTTGGCGGCCCTCGGAGTGTCGTCAGCAACAGCAGCAGCAGCAGCACCGCTGCCGGCGCCCCGCTTTCGCGCCCTTTCCTTTTCCTTCCACGCCTTTTTCGCCTTTTCTCGCTGCTGCTGCTTCTGGCTGGCGTTGGTCGACGCACGGGGTTTCTTGACGGCCCGGGTGCGCTCGACCAAGCTGGTGTTGGCCTTCTTGACAGCGGCGGCGGCGGCCGCGTGGAGCTGCTTGGACTCTTCGTGCCGCACCCGCATCTCGTCCTTGTACGTGCTGTTGAAGCGGCCGATGCTAAACGCCGTGTCGCCAATATCGACCGTCGTGCGCTTGGTAAACTTTTTCCGGTCTACCAGGTCGCGCTTTGGCTCGTGTCGGCTCTGATGCTCGTGGTAAAACATGTCGCGCGCCTCGACCGTCTCGAATTCAATCACTAGACCGGACGGCGCCTTGGGCGGCTGGTCGGGCCGGACGCGCGGCACTTGCGAGTGCGCCGCCACCACCGAGACGTTGTTGACGTACGCGATTATATCGCGAATCTGCTTGGGCGACAGGTGGGCTTCCTTGACCGTCGAGTCTCGTACCGTCTTGGGCACGCGCTCCTTGGTAAAAACCACCGACCGGTCGGCCCGCGTCGCCCGACTCTTCTTTTCGCCAAGCTTGCGGTCGTCGCTGGCGGGCGGAGCAGAAGGCAACGGCGGGGCGTGATCGCGACCCCGACCTTCGGGGGTGCCACGGCCACGGCCACGACCACGACCACGGCCACGGCCACGGTTGTTGTTGTTGTTGTCGTCGTCGTCGTCGTCGCCGTCCTCGGGCGTTGGTTCGCGCTGGAAATCTCGAACGCGGGGGCCCTGGGGTGCACGGTAGACACGGGCCAACAGCTGGTTGTAGGGGTTGCTAGGCAAGTGATCAAACTCGCTGGCAATGCCCTGGAGCGCCTTCAGAACAGACTCACGCGTGGCAGGCGCCAGCACCTCGTAGACCAGCGCCGCCACGCCGCCATCGGGCAATTCTTCCGTTGCGCGGAACTGCCAGACGTGCGCCTCGACCGGGAGGCGGAGCGCTTTGACCCGGTTCTCAAAGGCGGTTTTCGTCTGCCTGTTGATGCCTGGCCGATTCACGGGTCGGTCTGGGTAGTGTCGGCTGACCACAATAGTGCGGTCCCAATCGAGATGATTGCTGGCCAGGTCGACTAGAATGCCGGCCGATCCGTCGGGCATCAGCGCTTTGGCGGCCTGGTGGGCACCCCTGCGGCGCTCGACTGACCGAAACACAAAGTTGGGGGCATCAAACACTGTCTTGCCAGGGTCGGGCGTGGCTTCAAACTGCGCGTAGAGAAAGGTCTCGAGCAGCTGGGTGTGCCTGTGGTTGGTGGGCACGGTGGCGGTGCGGCTGCTGGTGTCGAGGGCAAAAAAGGCGTCGGGGCACAGCTCGACGGCCGCTCGGGCCATGGGCTTGCTGGAAAACGCCACCCGCGCAGCGCCAGCATCGCCAGCCTTGGCGTTGTGGCGGTCAGCCACCATCACCGTTTCGGGCAGCAACATGACTGGAATGCCGCGTTGGTCGCGCCACTCGTACAGCTGCGTCCGCAGCGCGCGCTGTAGCTTGTGCAGGCTGGCCTGATCGCGCGGCTTGTTGTCGGCGGGCTTGAGCAGGGGGTCTCCTGATGCGCCAATGTACTTGCCGGCGTTCTTCTCGAGCCATTCGGGCGCAATGCCTACAATGCCTGCGCCACCCGGATACCAATGCGTGCACGTCAGGTTGGTCCAGCGGCCAGGCAGACCCTCAAAGGGCAGGCCGCTCAGCGTCCACTTGACTTTGTGCATTAGGTCGGCCGGAACGTCGCGCACATTGACGCACAGCGACGAAAATCGCCGCGATCCGTTTGATCCGTTGCTGGCTGGAAAAGGGTTCAGCGGGTCGGGCGTGACACCAATGCTGCGGAGGCTGGCCAGCACTGCTTTGCAGATGCGGTCGGGCGGTGTGCTGGCGTAGAAGTGCCCGATGCGGAAGCTGGCGCTAACAACGTGTGGAGCGCCAAACGCAAGACCAGTATCGGGTGACGCCGTCATCGTTGTTAACGGTGGTTGGGCTGATGCGGATGGCTGGCGGGCGAGCTCGTCATCTGCTTTTGGCACTGCCTTTGCCGATTGCTTTTTCTTGGATCGCAGAGCAGGCTTGTCGACTACTGCAAGCGCTTCCGCCGCTGCTTTGCTGGTCTTGACATTGAGGCGGTCCTGCGCCTTTTTCTTGGCGCGCCCGGCTGCAACTGCCGCGTAAGACATGGCGGGGCGGTGTGGTGCTGGCAACCCCGTGTGGGATGGTCTGTTGAGCGATTTCACAGGCAGCTACGACCCCCATGCCCTGCACTTTATGTATGGCAGCAGCTCGCCTAGCGGGGCCAGTCTGGGCCGCAAGTTGAGCGACAGCCTCGCTGATCCGCTGCTCTACCTGGGCGGCATCGTGACGCTAAGCATGTTCTTGCTGGTGATGCTGGTGATGCTGGTCTGGCAGTGCGTGCGGTGTCGCTGGCGGCGGCAGCAGCGGAAAGAGCTGGCCAAAGAGTGGCACCCGCACACGTACCGTCTGATGGCCATTGCCATTGCTGTTCTTTTGCTGCTGGGCTTTGGCTTGCCCGGGTGGGCTGCAGCGCAAAACGTCGTCACCACCCCGCTCGACTCTGTGCTGCGCAACATCAACGCCAACTCGCAGCGTCTGCTCGACACCATCGGCGACAGCTTTGGCGCTGTGCAGAGCGGCAACGCTGCTGCAGCGGTGCAGATGCCCATCATTGAGCAAGACATTACCGCCATGTTTGCGGCTGCCCCGACCGCCTGTGCGACCGCGTGCCCGCTCATCCAAACGTCCATGGAAACGCTTGTGGACGAGCTCGAGCAGCATCTGTCTGCCGCGTCCGACTCTACAGAAGCGCTGCGCGACCGTCTTACGGCACCCTGGAACCCCAGCGAGCTTGCGTCGACCGAAAAGACACTCGACGAAGCCTGGACGTGGATGACCATTTTGACAGTCGTCACAGCAGCGCTGCTGAGCGGTGCTACAGGTTCGTTGGTGCTGTCGGCGTGGCGCTACCACGGGCTGCATCGCGAGCGCGTGGCCGACACGAGCGACGCGGCCGCACAGGCCGTGTCGACCTACTACACCGTCACACAGACGCTGCTGACCATCATGGTGTGGCTGGGCGTCTTTTTGGGTATTGTGCTGGCCAGCAGCGCCACGGCGGCAGCCGACATCACAGCCGGCGTTTGTCGCAACCCGTACGCCGTGCTTGACTCGTACCTGGTGGCGTCGATGGACGATCTGGCCACAAGCAGCTTGACTGAGCGCCTCACGCGCTATTACGTGCGCTGTGCGCGCGACGAAGACGTGTACCGCTGCGAGCACCCACTGCAGGCCGACATTGACGCTGCGCGCGCGGATATCAGCCTTGGCGTAGACGCCGTGACCGAGCTCCAGGAAAAAGACCTAGCCGCGTTTGCGGCCATGTACCCTACGGCTCCCGCGACCAACCATGTGCCGCTGGCCAGCATCAGTGCGGCTGCTCTGGCACTGGGCGCGATGGACCGATCATTTCTGGCTGCAGTGCGAGGACCGGCAGACTGTCGTGTTATCGGCCCTCTGCTAGACCACGAGCTATCAGCCGTGTGCGACGATCCCGGTGTCTGGCTGGCCGTTACAGCGCTGTGCTACACCATTACCGTGCTGGCGGTGATTTTACTGCACGTGCTGGGTGGCGTTTTGCGCGATGGCGTCGATGCGCTAAACACCGACGACGCTGCCCCTGCCTCGAACGACAGTCGGTCGTACAGGCTTCTTGGTGACAGCTCGCAGGATAAACCGACGCAGCGCCGAGTGCGCGAGCGGCTGTTGCCCGCCAATCACAACCGCCGCCATGCCCAAGAACAGTCGTCAATCGAGCTCCAGCCGATCCGCTCCGGGCCATGAAGCCGGCGGCTCGGGCCCCTTGGCACTGGTCAACGCGCTTCTGGCCGCCAAGGAAAAGCCCGGGCCCGCCGAGCTGAGCCGTCTGTACAGCAAGCTCATGCACAACAACGCCGCCTGGCTCGACACATCCGTCGCCGGCAGCGTGTGCAGCGCGCTTGATCAACTGACAGAGCGACTCGAGCCCCACAACAAGAGCCGACTGGTCCTCAGCAAGCTGCCCAGCATTGCGGAAATTCGCACGCAGCTAGCCCACCGAAGCACGCACACCAAGTCGCCGTCACCCATGGACACGCGCCGCGAATCTCCAAAGACACATCTCCCAACGCGCTCCAACACCAGCCCT
>Ga0136588_1000347_pt1 | contig 17461 bp, 21 predicted proteins | sample AntRauMFilla1564_FD_104782 | JGI IMG/M metagenome (GOLD analysis project Ga0136588, IMG submission 104782) | Saline lake microbial communities from Rauer Islands, Antarctica - Metagenome Filla 1 #564 | ecosystem: Environmental > Aquatic > Non-marine Saline and Alkaline > Saline | place... | reverse complement strand
AGTAAAAGAAAGCCTGTCGGTAAAGATTCAAAAATCAAGAAGCTCAATAGATAGAGTGTTTAGAACAGAGACAACAAAGTACTTTAACGAATCAAGACATAACTATTTTAAAGAAAATTCTAATGTCACCCATATGCAGATCAGAACTATCTCAGATGGAAGAAGGTCTGGAATATGTGAGTCGAGGGATAAGTGGGTTGTACCTATTGAAGAGGCAAGTCAAAAGAGCAATATGCCTCCATTTCATCCAAACTGCAGAACAATTCAAGTACCTCTTAATATGAAAATACCTCGTCAAAAAAGCATGATCGAGCGAGGTGTAAGGATTGATGAAAGAAGTTTTAAGCCGCTTCCTAAAGGGTGGGCTGCCTAGTTTTAATTAAGTATCGATAAGGTTTTGATGAGGAGTGCATTTGAAAAAACAATTTAAGTCCGGTGAAGTTAGCGGTGAATCTTTAAAAGAAAATGGTCATCTTTACAAGAAGGCTATTCTTTGTAGAACCGGTGTGTGGAATGGCGACGTTAAAGTTGATGAAGCTCTTTTAAATCTTATTGTTAAATATAATAATAAAGCTTACTCGTCAGTAATTAATGAAAACTCATACCCTCCGGTTCAAATAGAACACAATACAGATGCAAAAGAAACTCTAGGTCGTATTGATATTGGGAAGATGCCTCTCGCTTTGGAGCCAGCCTCTAATTATAACAAGGGATGGGAAGGTCAAGTCTTAGTTGCAATGCTTAGAATCTTTGATGAAGACGCGAAGAAGAATGTAGGCACAGGAAAGTTTAACCACTTATCCGTTCAATTTGATGATGAAACAGGTGAATTATATGAAGTAAGCTTTGTCGCTGTCGAGGCAGCACGAGGATCACAGTTACTAAAACACAAGGAAAAGAAGGAAGGAAAGATGAAGAAAAAACAACTTAGCCTTGCAAGAAAAAAAGTAAAAGCCTTGGCAGTGAGACAAAATTCTCTAGTAAAGAATAAAGTCGCTCTCTCAATCGCTCTTGGTTTGACTCTTCAAAAGGTTTCAAAAAGCAAGACAGCGTTAAGTAAAAAGAATGCTGAGATTAGACTGACTCTTAAAAAAGAGAATGTTAAGTCTGTGTTCTCATCTCTAGTAAGAGAAGGGAAAGTAACAAAAGCAGAATTCGACAAAATGGATTTTGAAGTTTTCGCTGGTCTTGAGACTAAAGCTTTTGGCTTGGTTCTTAATGGGTACAGCTCAAGAGAAGTTTCAAGTGACATGTTTCAAATCGGTGACACAACTGCTGACTCGAAGAATGTTGAACTCTCAGACGCTCAGTACAAGCAGGCACTAGAAGCTCAACTCGAAGGTAAAGAGTTTGAAATTCAAACCGTTTCTTTAAAAAGTAAACTTAGTGACGAGGAAATCGCTGCTAAGAAAAAGCTTGCTGAGGAAGGTGGAGAAGGTTCTGAAGGTCTTTCAACTGATGAGCCGATGGACATTACCAAAATTATGGAAATGCTCGAGAAGATGCAGGAGCAGATTGATAGTCTTTCAGGTCTTGAAGAAGAAGTTGAAGCTATGAAGAAGCTTTCTGAAGAGGGTGAAACTAAAGAGCTTTCTGAAGATGAAGAAGTCAAAGAGTTAATGGATGACGAAGAGGGAGAAGAATAATGAGAAACGGATTATCTGGTCAATCACTTATTAGTAGGTTTAGCGGTTTAGCTATCCAAGTCGCAGTTCTAATTAAGACTGCTTATATTAAATACGAGCTTCAGGTTGGTCAACTTCTTGGAAGAATAGCTGATGGAAGTTACAGAGCTTACGCTGAAGCAGAAGTTGGAGTGGCATTTAGTGCAGCAGCTGCAACTTTTACTCTTGATGCTACAGGGCCATTGGCAAAACATTTTCAAGTTGGTGACACGGTTACTGATTTAAATGATGCCACACTTGGAGTGATAGAAAGTTACGATCCTGAAACAGGCGTTGGAACATTAACTGGAAACAGTGCTTCTGCTCACGCTATCGGTGAACGCGTAAAGATTAAAGAATCTGAGTGTTCTGTTGGTGGTTACAAAGCTAGATTCTTATCAAACGTTGTTGAGGTTTGTGAAGAAGATGGTGATGCTGTCGAGTCTGGTCTAGCTGAAGGTTTTATCGTTAAGTCGGAACTTCATACAGATCATATTGTTAGTGTGGTTGGTTATGAATCAGCTGAAAACGAAATTAGAGTTAAATAAGGAGCCCTATAATGACTAAACATGTTTTTTCTGGATTAATTGATTCAAGACACAGAAGAGGTATTCACGCCATAATCACAAAAGTTATGGCCAAATCAGAGAAGTATATCTTCACACTTATGCCAATTGTAGATGTTGCTGCAATGATTTTAGAGCATGAGATTGTTGATGACTTTGGTGGAATGACAAATGAGAGATCATTCAACGAAGAAGGGAAAGCAATTGCTTCAATCTCTACTGAAGTTGGAACTTTCAAGCCTGGTTCTTACCAAGAAAATATTCCATTCAACGAGAAAGATCTTCTTATGCTAAGAAAGGTTGGAACTGTCGGTGATAGAGGAATTACAAACCTTACTGACGGTGAGCTTTCACAGCTAAGCCTTACAGCTAAGAAGCTATCAGTTAGACTTGATAACCGTTTACAGTTTATCGGTTGGAAAGCTCTTATTGATGGAACTTACGAGTGGTTAGGTAAAGTTAAAAACTTTGGAATTCCTGTTACAAATACTTTATCACCAGCTATTGCTTGGGATCAACCAAGTGCAGATCCAGTTTTTGATCTTCTTGGTTGGTTAAATGAGTATGACGGTTTAAGAAAGTACAAGATCAAAGAAATGGTTATGAATAAATCAACTGCTTCTAAGACGAGAAAAGCTATTCTTGAACTCAACAGAAATGATCAAGGTAACGCAAACATTAGAACAGCATCTCTTGATGATCTTCTTGCTTATTACGCACCAGAATTACCAGCGGTGAAAATTTGTGAAGATACTTACCAAGAAGAAACTGTTGTAAATGGTAAAGTTACAGCGAGTGCTGCGAAGACTTTCTTAGCTAACGGAATAATTCTTTTAATTCCTGATTTTGAAGGAACTGAGTTCCCAGCTTTTGGTCAAATCCAAATCACTGAGAATATGAATGGCCCAGAGGCTACTCTTGATAGACCAGCTCAGGGTGTTTATACATTCATTGATGAGAAAGGTCTTGAAAACAAGAGTAATCCACATATCAAAATGATCTCAGGATTTAATGGTGGTGCAAACCTCATGAGACCATTCGATGTTTGGAAGTTCGACGTATTATCATAATTTAACTAGCCCCTCTTAGGAGGGGTTTTTGAGAGGAAAAGATGACTAAGAAAAAAGAAGAAAACAAAGAAGAAAAAAAGGTTGTTGAAATAGAGACAAAACAAGAAGGATTTAAAGTTAAAGCTTTAAGAACTATGACTTGTCTTGATGGTTCTCAACTACTTGCAACTCAGATTTGCTTTATTAAAACACAAAAAGAATACGACAGACTTAAAGCTGACAAGAGAGAAATCTTTACGGATGTTAAATAAGTCATGAATCAATACCTCAGCGTTGAAACTATAGATGCATTAAAGGTTCGTCTTAATATAAGAGAAGATGACGATGCAACATTTCTAGAAATCATCGCTGAGTCTATTGGTGAATTTGAGACTCATGTGAGTAAGAGGTTTATTGTTCCTCTTAAAAGTGAAAGTGGGATTGTTTACGATTCAGCACCAGAACACTCAAAGAGCCAAGTACAAAGAATTATCAAATCTATCGTTAAAAAGAATGCCGCTCTAGAGTTTAATGTGAATTCTGATGAGTCTTCAAACTCTTCATACTTAGAGCAACAGTATAAATCAATCAACAGGGGTTATAAATACCTCCTAGATAAAGAGTACGATTTTAAATTCAAGCTTCAAGATTTCGCATCGGACTACAAGCCCACTCAAGTAATTGGTCTTGCTAGAAATAAGTTTGATGCTTGAGTTCTCGAAGTTTGAATTACCTAAAATAGAAGATAAAAGCAAAGGCCCTAAGTTTGAAAGACTTAAGGGTGACATACTAGGGTTAATGCTAGAGCAAAGAATTGGCACCTTCGATGCTGAGGCATCACCAGATGGTGAATGGCAAGAGCTTAGTCCTAAAACAAAAAGATCTAATGAAGATGGCCACAAAATACTCCAGGACAAAGGTATTTTAAGAGCATCATTTACAGAAAGAAACGACGGTAACTCAGAGCAAAGCATTGATGGTGATGAAATTTCACTTCAATCAAATGTCGAATACGCAGCACTTCAAAACTTTGGTAGTAAAGATGGGACACATCCTCCAAGAAGGTTTGATTTATTTTCTGAAGAAGACTTGGCTGAGATCGATATTTTAATTCAGGACTATTTAAATGAGCAGTAAAGGTGACAAAAGAATTGACGATGCGCTAATTAGCCTTACAGGCAGTCTTCCAACTGATCAGCTTCTTGAGTCAATAAAAATACTAATGTTAGAAGAGCCTCTATTTAAACTCCTATTTGGAGAAGATGGAGACAGAATTAATGTTTCAAAAGTTGAGCCAAAATCTTTAAACGCAACACCCTACATTCAAATGAGAACAACAACTGAGACTTACGAATCTTGTAATACTTTTTTAAGAGGAACCATAGACACTCGAATAATGCTTCCAGTTTCATTTGGTGCTGACTTTTTGAAGAAGAAAAGACTAGCTCATGTCTTTTATCGATTCTTCACTGGCGACCGATTCAGAGAAATATATTCTATGGTCGCAGGGTTTGAAGGTTTTAAAAATGTTCGATTTAATTACAACGCAATGTTTATGGTTGGTAGAGATAGATTCCCAGCAATCACAATGAGCCTTCCGTTTGATCTCAATCTTTATAGATGGAAACTTGCTAATAGAGATATTGATTTCTCAGAACCTCTTGATGGTGAATTAAACATCACAACTTCTTACGAGTTAGAAGGTTATCTCGACATTGAAACGAAAGAAATAATTTATAACGATACAATTGATATTGAGGAGCCTGAATGAAAAAGACAAAAGAGATAAAGAAATACAAAGCCTGTAGTGGTTTTGTTCTTCCTGTTTTTTACGAAGGAAAGATCATCCATATATCGGAAAAGTCAAAGTTAGACATTGATGAATCTCTTTTGGATTATGAATCTTTGCATATTTTCAAGAGTGCTATTAAAGATAAACAAATAGAAGAGGTGAAATAATGTTTAGTTTTACAAGATCCCCATCAATTAAAATTTCAGTCGGCGTAGATCAGGGCGCTGCTGTTGGTGCTGATAATGATTTGATTCTTATTGGTAGGTTAGCGGTTGCTGGTTCAACGTCTATCGCAAACAGTATAACAGTTATTGAGAATTTCGGAGACGAAGTTCTAGCTAAAACAGAGGCTGAAGGTTATTTCGGTTCTGACTCTGAGCTTGTTGAAATGGTTGTAGCAGCTATTAGGGGTAATAAGTTTTCTAGTGCTGTTCCAAAGGTTTTTCCTAGAATTAAAGTTTTATCACTTGCTAATGCTTCAATAGATCTTGCTGGAGCTCTTGCTGCAAATATATCAGTTCCAATGCCTTATGTTTCGGTTTGGTTTCCAGCCTCTGAAGACACATTAAGGGAATCGCTTAGAGATCATCTAGACTTTATCTCTTCAGCTTCAAGGGGACAGAGTGGACAGTTTGGATCTAGTGCTTTTATTGCTACTGATGCAGTTCTTGCGACGGCTACTGCAAATGCTCTGGCCATCGGAAGTCGATTGATATCAATCCCATATCTTAGAGATACAGCGGTCACAAAGGCAAATAAAGTTTATGCCGTGTCAGCAGCATACGCAGCTGTTGCAGCGGTTAATCCAGCACCATTTAATCCAATGAATGGTATTGTTGTCGGTGGATTAAATGTTCCTGTTTCGACTGCTGATCATCACACAACAGGTGATACAGGTACAACATCTCTTGCATTAAGTGCTGGACTTGCACCTCTAGAGATTAACTCAAAAGGGCAAGTAACAATTTCTAGGGCCATCACTTCGATTAGAACTAATGATGCCTTTGAAGATGTTTCATACTTTGATTTTCCAGATATGCAAACAATCTTCTTTTTCAGAAAGACTGAGTTCGCAATTGCTGCTCAGGAGAAATATAAGAGAACAAAAGCCTCGAAAGAAGTAGCTCAAAATATTATGTCTGAAATTAAATCAGCTGCTATCGACTTCCAAGACGCAGGGATGTTTCAGCAAGTTGAGAAGTTTTTTGACCAATTTACGGTTAATAGGTCGACTACGAACAGAAGTGCTTTTGTTTATAGAATACCTTATAACGTTGTTCCAGGTCTTCATAATATCGGAATTGAGAACACAGCAACAACACAATTTGATGAAGTAGAACTTTAGGAGATAAGATGCAAAGAAAAGCAGATAGGGCATTCGTAGTAATTAACGGTCTTGAAATTGGAGATTTAAAGTCTGCAAGTGTTGATAGAAATAGCAATGTTCAGTACTCGTCAACGATGACTAGGAATATGAAAAACTCTGGTTTTAAGTATGGAAATACTGACATCAATGTTTCATTAGAGTCAGATGTTGATGGAGTTCAAGCAGCTGTTGATACGGCCATAGTTAATCCTAATGATAGTATCGATTTAGTTTTTATCTGTGGTGGTGAGCGATTCTTAGTTAAGAACCTTGCTGAATCAACAATGTCGATGAATGGTTCTGTTGGAGATGCTTCAAAGTCTACTTCTTACCTAGCTCTTGATATTGTTAATGAAAATGGTGCTTCAGTTAATGTTGCAATTAATTTAGGTCAGTAAAATGAACGATTCTAAGTCAGTTGAAGATGTTTTAAGAGATTTTAGAAAGGGCTACAAGACTTGTGCTTTTAAGTACGGAGATTGGGAATGCTCTTTTGTTCCTCTTAACGCTGATGAAGAAAATCAAATTTTGATTCAGGTTGAGTCTAGTTCGAATTTTCCAAATGATACAGTTAAGAAAATGAAGCTTCCACTCATGAAAATGAAGAAGCTAATGTTGACGGCTGCAAATAAAGAATCAGTAAACATGATACCTGGGTTTTTGGATGCGCTTTCTTCAACTGAAATAGAAGTGCTTTATGATCAATACATAGCTGGTTGCCATCAGGTTAACAGTAGTTTCGAGGATTTAACTGCAAATCAGTTTAATGATTATATCGAAGCGGTAAAAAAAAATCCTGCGAAGGTGAGCGACTTATCTATCTTTCAGCTAAGAGCGATTGGACAATACTTTTTGGCAGAAATCCTACCGACGGTCAAAGATGCTGGTGGCAATTAATGAACCTCGCTAAAGAATAAGGGGTAATTGTGGCAGACAATAAAGTTGAACAGATCGTTAAGCTTAATACCAAGGATTACGCCAAGGGATTAAAGGACATGACTGCAGCGAATAAACTCGCTGAAACTCAGATGACTAAAAGCCACAAAACTGTAGCTGATGAACATCAAAACAATTCTGTTAAACAAATAAAAAATAATTTTAAAGTTTCAAAGTCAGCAAAAGATCTTGCAAAATCATTTGCAGGAAACTTCAAGAAAGGCGTCGTAATCGGTGGAGCCGTTGCTCTAGCTACTGGTGTCAAGAATGCTGCAACTGCAGCTGCAAAATCTGTATTATCAATTGATAAAGCTATGGCCAAACTCCAAGACAAGTTTGATTTATCTTCCAAGAAAGTTAAAAGCTTTAGAAGCCAGTTCAACTCCTTATCAAAAGAGACCGGTCTATCTTCTGGTGCAATCGCTGAAGCCGGAGAAATTGGACTAGCAGCATCGGGCGGTAAAGAGGCAATTGGTATCGATTCAATTTCTAAGGCAGCTAAAATAAGTGGTGATAGTCCCAAAGAAATTGCAAGAACAGTGGCTGATTTTCTCAAAGGATCTGGTCAAGAATTCAGCAATGATAATGTTAAAGACTTTCTGGATAGCGCAAACTCACTTTCAAGAAAGGGTGATTTAAATTTAAGTGAATCCATAAAAGCACTTTCAATTAATTCCGGTGACAAAGCAAAATCGGGCTTATCTAACAGAGAAAATGCTGCATTACTCTCAGGTGCTTCAGGTGTTGGTCAAGATAGAAACTCTTCGTTGTCTGCAATCAATGCTTTAGTTGAAAAATCTACTGATGGATTTGGTGGTGACGCTGCCCTTGCCGGAGTGCTCGGTGTAAAGGGTGGATTTTCTACAGATGGAAAATTTGATGTAAATAAACTAAGAGAAGCTTCAGAGAACAAAAACAAGTCAGGACTAAATAAAGCTGACTTTGAAAAACTTCTTGTTGGTACCGGATTATCAAAAGAAGAAGCTGAAGGTTTAAATTCAATTCTTTCAGAGTTTGATAAGTTTGAAGAAGGATTTAAGAAGACTGTCACGGACACCAAAACCCTATCTGACTCATTTAAAAATCAAACAAGTAATATATCTGACAACCTAGATAAAATGAACATGTCTCTAGGCAAGGCAGCTGATCAAATACTCTCACCACTTTCAAGCGTTGGAGCAGACCTATTAAATGGAGACTTTTCAAAAGGTATCTCTAACATAGGTGAAGCTCTCGTTGATTCTGGAAAGGGTGTTTTGGATAATAAAGCCGCTGTGGGTAGCTCAATAGCTACTGTTGCCCTCGCTGGCTTACTATCAAGTAAACTGGGAATGTTCAAATCAGAAGCTAAAGAGAGAGCAATTGAAGCAGCCACAGGTGAAGAGGTTCAAAAAGTTAATGTCATAAATTTCAGTGAAATAAAAGGCATGGGAGGTCTAGGCGAAAGTCTAGGGGGATTTAAGAGTAAAAAAATGGGCAATGTTTTTGGTGGAAAATTAGCAAAAGCCGGAGGTGTTTTAGCCGCTGGAGCAGCTGGGTATGCCATCGGAAAAGTCATTAATGATACCTTGATTTCTAAAACTGTCGATAAAACAAGCGATGGCGCTTTTGAGGGGAATATTGTTGAGAGACTTTTCTTCAAGCTTGATAGCCTTATGGGCGGTGAAAACGCTGAAATGATTAAAAAGGCAAATAAGGTGCAGCTCGAAATCGTTGAGAATGCTCGTTTTAGTGCCAAGCCGGTTGCTTCTGACTTAGATAGGTAAATATGAAATGGGATAAATTAACAGACGGTTATTTTAAAGGTTATCGATTTCATGTTGCTGTTCCCAATAAAGATCATCGCCACGGTATAGTTTCTTCAAAAATTGAAATAGAAAGACGTCTTCAGGTTATTGAGTTTAGAGATTTTAAGGGTGGAAAGATAAATGATCTTGAGCAAAAAGTCGTTCCAATTACTGTTGATATCATCTTCCACGGTCCAAGTTATCAGGCCGAATACGAAGAATTTAAAAAAATTTGCTCCGAGGGAACACCAGGTATTTTAACTGTCCCTACTGAAGAGAAATCTTTTGTTGTTTATCTACAGAAATTATCAGTATCAGATGCTGTTGGTGAATCAAGTACTAAGAAGGTTTCAGCAACCTTTTTAGAAGATACAACTATTGACGCAAATAATTTACCTAATCAGAACCCACCACCAAAAGAATACAATGTGACCGAAGAGAGAAATGCAATCTTGGGCGCAATTGGTGATGTAAAAAAATCTATTGAAGAGAGTGAGTTTCTATCAGCCGTTAAAAGCTTTGAAAGTGGACTAAGTACAGTTAGGAGGTATTCAAATGCCGTTCTCGCAATTGAAAGTGGCATAAAAGCGAGGATAGTTGACCTCACTACAAATCTTCAGGGAACATTAACACTAGCTTTAATGGCCACCTCAGTTATTACAGATAACCTTTTGGGTATTGATGCAAGTGATGACTCAGGAAAAAACGTTGGAACTCAGATTGATCCAGAAACAGGGAACGAAATTGTTCTTTTAGACGATCCAAATGAGCAAGATGATGAAGAGGAAGTCTCAGAAATTGTTGAAGTTGAGAATCCACAAGTCAAAAGCGCAGTATCATCTATTGGGAAAGACACAGAATCATCAGCTGAGCTCGCTCTTGACTCAATAATTGTTGATTTAAAGAAAAAATCAGATGGTTTATCAGAAACGACCGGTGCAAATTTTGAAGATATTAGACAAAACCTTCTAGGTATCGTGAGTTCACTTGAGGTTTTGAGATCAAATTCAGCAATAAAACCTGTTCGGGCTCTACTGGTCCCATATTCAATTAGTATATTTGAAGCTTTTTTACATAACGAAATAAATTTATCCGAGTTAAGAAGAGTTATTAGGCTTAATTTTCACATAGATGATCCATTAGTTATTCCTCAAGGTGAAGTTCTATACGTATGAAAACAAAATATGGGATGAGATTTATCTCTAAAAAAGATCTTCGGGTTTACGAATCTGACTTGTTCTTTGCCGGAGATAGAGCAACTAGTTTCAATTTCAAATCTTCAGTTTTTCAATTCACAGACGTGTTTGATTTCTCTATTGGGGTTCCAAATGGTGTGGCCAGAGATATACACTCTCATGATATTGTAGAATTCTACTTCGAAGTCAATGGAAAGAAATACAATATCGGTGTTGGTTATATTGAGGACTTCCAAAAAAGTAAATCAACTCAAGAAACAATGATGTCGGGAAATGGTCGAGACTTACTTGGAATACTCCAGGATAGGTTCTTCTCAAAAAACCTTCACTCTGAAAATATTATGATCGCATCACTGATCAAGAAAACAATAAAGAATGAGTACATAGATAACTACACAAGAAACTTTAAAAATAGAAAAGGAATTGTTAAACCTGTCTCAATGTACAATGGACCATTTCTTTCTTCGAGTACCTCTGAAACATCGAAGGCACAAATACTTAAAAAAGCATCTTCAACAATTCTAAACTTAATTTATCAGGACCATGATGGATTTGTTGTTGTTAGAGGCAAAAAAACGAAACCCACAAGCAAAGGTATTTTAAAAGAGGGATCAAGTGATGTTATAAATCTCTCTATCTCTGAAAAATTCTCAGGTGCTTATTCTGATGCAACAACTTTTTACAATGCTGCTCAATCAGCTGTTGATAATCAATCCAACAGTGCTACCTCTATTAACTACGACAAACGAATAAAAGGCATTGTTAAAAAAACTTTTTATGACACCTTCAACGTTAATGATATTAAAGATTTTGCTGGATCTATAACAGCAGAAAAAAGAATAAAAGAAGTTGCTGAGCACGAGCTTAGAATATCAAACAGAGGTCTATGTTCGGTGGTGATATCTACCGATAGGCCATATTTTATCGACAAGTCATCTGGAGAGGTGATCCCATATAGGCAAGGTGATGTTTGGACGATCGAAAGTAATGATAAAGATCTTACGTCTTCGAGTTTTCCAGATGGAACTAATCGCCTAGATTTTGAACTTAGTGGGATCGATGTGAAGAATGATTCAACTGGAACCAATATCGAGTTAGAATTTCATCTTCCTGAAACTATTGTTTAATGAACGAATCAAAATTAAAAAAAATCGTCTTTGGTTTTTTTCAACCAATGTACCTTGGGGCTTTAACCTATAAAGAAGGCTTCTTGTTCCACGTTAAGGGAATAGGTGGTTTTGGTCAAAAGGTAGCTCCTCTTCTTTTTCCGTTTGGAGTTGTTTCAAACCCTCATGATGGAGTTACCGGTTACTGTGATTCTGTTGGTGGTGATGCTAGATCTCCTGTTGTTACGAATCAACTTGATAGAAAAAGACCGCAACCTTCAGAAAAAGGTGAGGTTATTTTTTATTCATTTAATGGTGACTCACACAAAGTTTTAATTTACCTCAAGCCCAATGGGAGCTTAAAAGTAATTGCTGAAACTGATGTTGAGATAATTTCTCCTTCAGTTACGATTAAGAGCCCAAAGATCGAGTTAGGTGAGGATAGTTTAGAGAAGATCGTTAATGGTGAAACTTTTCAGACTTTGTTTAATAGTCATAAGCATACTGGAAATTTGGGTGTTCCAACATCTCCCCCAATGGCCACTGACCAAATGAAAGCTGAGCACCTTTCGCAAACTGTAAAGGCTGAGATATGAGATTTTTATTTTTAATAATGTTCGTTTTTTCTGTTAACACTGAAGCGGCTATGACAGCAGCATCATGTAAATCAAAAATTGAAGCTGCGATAACTGCACAGTTCGGTGTTACGCCAATTCAAAGTCCAAACTTTATAATTGCAATCTGCACTGGAATAATTGAAGAGATTCAAACGAATGCAGTTGTAAATTCAATTACAACCGTTTCTGGTGGGTCTTCCTCTGGTCCACATCCAGCCGTGGGTACAGTCCAATGAGCTTAATAATAGATTTTGATGGTGAATATGTTTATGAGCCAGACTCAAGAGCTCTAAAAACCTCGAGTAGTAATGTTTATAAGGCAAATATTGAGTTGAGCTTGCCTCTTGGTGAGTGGGTTTATTCTCCTAATTCAGGTCATGGTTTAAAAAAATATTTAAAGAGCGGTGCAAGAGAAGAGACTGTTGAATCTTTAAATAAAGAAGCGCGTCTTTATTTAGACAAGTATGAAGCTGAGATTGTGGATCAGGCAATTTCTCGTGGAAAAAGCGAAACAAAAATTAAGATTCAGGAATAGTTATGTTTAAAACGAGCCAAGAAATTTTAAATGATATGCTTGCAAGTTACAAGCAAGTCACTGGTATTGATGTTAATCCTAATGACCTAGGTGATGAAGTGGTTATTAAATCACTTCCGTATGCAAATGTTATGAGCGTATTTTATGCAAAGCTTGAAATGGTAAAAGATGCGAGACATCCAAACTCTTCCAACCCAAGTGATCTTGTTAAGCACTTAGCTTCTAGATTTTTACCTGTCAGAAGGCAACCTTCTCAAAGCCAGGGGCAAATCGGTTTTGTCTCTAAAGATAATTTTCAAAATATTTTATTTCCAATTGGTGTTCGTGTTATTAGAAGCTCCACTGGCGAGGTTTACATATCAACTCAAGAGGGATTATCTGATAATACTGGAAATGTTACCATTCTTTTTAGATCAGAAAGAAGTGGACAAGCTCTCAACATTGATAAAATAGATGAAATATTTTCTGTTGAAGGCGATCTCGCTGGTTACGATAAAGAAGGTTCAAGCATTACTGTTTTTGCTGACGGTAGAGATCTCGAGAGCCCAACTGAAATGCTCGAAAGGATTAATGAGTATGACAGAAAATTAAACACTGGTGGTAATCTTCCAGCTTATGAACAATTTGCTAAAGATGCAGATCCTTCAGTTGTAACCGCAACTGCGATTAAGCACCCAAGAGGCGTCTCGACGGTTGATGTTGTTATAACTTCCGGAACTACAGACATCGAGGGCGCAGTTAGGGCTAATCTCCCTGTAGTGAGGATCCCAAGTCTTGATCTTATAGCTACAGTACAAACCTACGTAAGCACTCAAAAGCCAACTACAGACGACTTTCTAACGAGAGGTCCAACAGAGGCTGAATTTGATACAACTATTTCCTATAGGCCAGAGTCCCAAGATGATATTCCATTTATCGAAGAAGAAATAAGAAAGCTTTGGGAAATCTTTGTTTATTCTGCAAAGTCAGGTTCGAGAATTGAACCAACAGAACTAGAGAGAAGAATAGACCAATCTCTTGGTGCTCGTGTCCCATACAGAAGAGTTAGCGATTTCACTGTTGATAATTACTATAAAGATATTTCAGATGAAAATATTTTAAAACCTGGAATACTCACACTAAGTGAGGTGTAGTTTTGAGCAGAACAGTTGAATACTATAATTTATTATCAAGAACAGATCACCCAGTTTTTAAGAAACAGGTTTTAAATAACCCCAATCCCAACTCATTCAACTCGGCTTTTAATTTTATGATTGCAGTTGAACTCGCAAAAGCCAAAGAAGCTCTTGATGACGTTTATATTAATCAATACCCACACACTACAAACCTAAACGGAATTGATGGGTGGGAACAAAACTATTTTAATTTTTCAAAAACAAATAAGCAAATTGACCAAAGAGTACTAGAACTTCTTCGTTGGATTAATTCAGATATAAGAATGAGCCTACCGGATGTTATTGATGCTTCTCTAGCTATTGTAGGTAAAGAGCCATTAGTAATCGTATCAGCAAGCCAAGGAAGTTTTATCCTCGATGAAGCTATTCTAGGAGAGAGCACAATACTTGATGCTGAAGATAGTCCTCAATCACGAGACACATACATAGTAAGGTTTGCCGAAAATGTATCTTCCACATTACTAGATTTACTCGATAAGAGATTAACTGCGATTGAAAAAGCCGGAAGTAAGCACGTTATATCCTCTCCTCCTATTGAGTGGGTTATTGGTGATTCTGCTTTAGATAAAGACACAATACTGAGGTAATAAATGTTTGATTTAGGAAAGGTTAATTGGCTTGGACTGCCAAACTTTATTGTTAAAAGGGAAGATCTTGATGATTTTCAGGAATTCATGCTTGATCAGTTTAGAGCTTTTTACTTTTCAAATTATAATTTTGGGATATTTGGACAGAAGTACGTTTCGTTAGCTTCAGGTTTTCAGTTGAATTATCCAGAGTCGGTATGTCTATTTGATGATGGTAATGTTGGAATTCTTGAGTCGGGGAATTTTTCTCTTGACGCTGCAGATCCTGTTGATCCAAGAATTGACCTCATTCAAATAGTATTCACTGAGGTGGTTGATAGAACTGGTTTCAGTGTTTCCAATCAAGCTGTAGATGTTACAAAAAAGTTTGTGGCCCAAGTTCAAGTTAAAAAAGGGGTTGCAGCTGCAGCTCCCACTTCACCCAACCCAGACGCAGGAGCTATTTCATTTTGTAGAATTCGAGTACCTGCTGGGTCTATCGCTCTCACAATTGCTAATTTAGATCATTCTTCATCTTCGAGAAATCAAGCTGGAATAAAAAAAGATGAACAGGTTTACCTTGTTGAGAATGGATCGGTTGGACAGAGACTTAAAAATTTAGATTTCGATAGCTCTGTTTCAAGAATGTTCAAAACAAATATTCATATATTCAGAAAGACAGATGATTTTTTTAAGCAAGCCTTTGGTGTACTGGTTGGAATTTTTAATGAGGCTAGTTTGGAATGGGACGTTTTCCCAGAGCTTACGAGCAATGATGTTGGTGTCGATTTTAGTATTGATGCTGATGGTTTTGTTACTTTAGAAAACTCTACACTAGCCGGTGCAAACTATGAATCTCAAATCACAATAAGTAACTTAGAGTTAACGAGGAAATAATGAAAAGATTTTTATTTTTAATTTTACTCTCTAGTGTCTCTTTTGCTCAGTATTTGCAAAAGGAGCCATCGGATGGTTTTGTAATTGGTAGGTCTGGAGTATCTTCAGTTGATCCATTTTTCCAGTTTTTAGGTACGACAATAAAGTTGGAGGCTGACAGATCAAGTGGTTCATTATTGCTGAGAACACCGGTCGTTAAGATTGGCGATGGTTCTGATGGAACCATAATGCTTTCGCCCACGATAGGGTTGAGGGCCAATACTGCAAGTAATAAGCTTGAGCAGACTGTTGACTCGGGAACATCATTTAATCCTGTTGGTCAGGGTGGTGGCGCTGGTGGTGGGGAAAATTATAATAATGCTTTCGCCTCTAGTCAGAATGCAAACGCTGAAGATGGAATTTTAAACTGGACTTTCAGCGGTGGAACATTTGAGGCATCTTCTGCAGATCCGTTAGAAGGCGATAAATCTTTTAATTGGACTCCGAGCGCTCAGGGTGACTACGTTGATTCGCCTGTTTTAAATTTCAATAAAGACATTTTTAAAGGAAGATCATGTCAGGTAAATATTGAATATATTGGCGGTGATGAAAATTTAGGGCTTCAAGTTATTAATGGTAACGATGAAGTAATTGCATCTTTTAGGAATAGTAATAGTGACGGAGAAAACAAACTTCCAAAGCATACCGTTACAGCGATTGAATCGGTGGGGTTTATTTGTCCTACAGGCGCAGATATTTTAGCTGATTCTGAAAAAGGAAATTTAAGAACTAGAATAATTAATTTGGGTGCTACATCTTCTGAATTAATTAAATTTGATAAAAACTACTCAGGAACGTTAATAGGATTAACTGAGACAACTTTGCCAGATTTACTTAGCGTTGATGTTAGCTCAACACTGGATATCATTAATAATGACACAAGTTGGATGGATAATTGTTTTGTAAGTGGCTCTGATGTACAGTGTAATTTTAGCTCTGGTGTTTTTAGTACAAGCCCAAGTTGTAATGCAGACAGTGGATCTGTAAATTCAAACTCAAATTTCTGTAAGGTTAAAGCCGTAACCTCTAGCGGTGCGACGGTACATTGTCAAAATTCATCTTCTCAAGCAAGTGTAACTTCGGAAGCGTTCTCTCTTTTTTGTATAAAGCAAGGCGCAGACGCAAAACAAACAGTTCAAGTTTACAAGTCTATTCCTAAAGTTAGTGAGAATATTAATAGTTTTACGGCTAGAATTGACAATTCTGGGGGAGTTGGGAATGAAAATACTGACTGGATATCTGGAGTTGCATCAAAGTCTGACACCTCTCTTTATACAATAATATTCGTTTCTGGTTTATTTTCTTTGAGTCCAACTTGTTCTGTTTCTGAATACAATTCTGACACAGGCCTAAACAGTGAGGCCAAAATCTCTGGGGAACCATCATCTTTTGGGCTGACAGTTAGGACGGGCTTCTCTAGCACCGCAAGCAGTTTTACAAAGTCACCGCTTAGCTTTTCAATAACTTGCAACAGATCATTGGGTGACTTCAAAATGCCAACAGCACAACCAGTAATAGTTGGACAAGTAGAAAACTCTTATGCCTCTAGTGGCAAGCAAGTTAGAGTTGAAGGTTGTAGGGTTTCCAACACTGGTACACCAGTTACAGATAGCTCACTTTGCAACAGTTGGTTAGATTCTTTGGGTGACAATGGAGTTGGAAGGACTATTTTGAATTATTCTGGAAAATTCTCTAGCCCCCCAATTTGTACAGTGGTTCCTCAGTCTGTCAGTAGTGTCAGAGCTTGCTACTTGAGGAGCGAGACTACTCTGAGTGAAATAGAAGTCCTATGTCAAGCTAGTGACTCAAACACAGACATGGACTTTGAAATATTATGTATAGGAGATAAATAATGAAATACATACTACTAATTTTAATAAGCTTAAATTGCTTTGCTAACTTTATTCCAAAAAGTAAGTTTGGAGAAAGTGAAAACGTAACAGTTTGGTTAAATAAATCAAAATGCGAAAAGAGTCAGCCCGATAAGTGCATAAAAATTGATTCAACTTATAACTATGAATACTCTGAATTAAGAGAATTTAAAGAAGTTGAAGAAAATTCAGTTTCTTGCATTGTTGATAATTGCGAAAAAGAACTTAAAAAACTCAAGTGCGATGAAGGTTTTAAAAAGCGAAAAGGTTTAATTTCTGTTTATTGCTATAAGGCTATT
>Ga0136588_1000345_pt1 | contig 17503 bp, 13 predicted proteins | sample AntRauMFilla1564_FD_104782 | JGI IMG/M metagenome (GOLD analysis project Ga0136588, IMG submission 104782) | Saline lake microbial communities from Rauer Islands, Antarctica - Metagenome Filla 1 #564 | ecosystem: Environmental > Aquatic > Non-marine Saline and Alkaline > Saline | place... | reverse complement strand
GTAGAAAAACAGTAGTACATCCCTCGATCTGGCGACACGTAAAACGACGGGGTTTTCTCCGCTGAAAAAGGAGACTTGCCTTTGTAGTTTTTGCCCGCCTTATGCAGCTCCACGTACGGCGCAACGATATCGACAATACTGAGTTTATCTTTGATTTGCTGAACGGAGTCGGACATAGTGCTAGCAGTATACTTTATATTACTCAATTGAGCGAAAAGCCGCTTTGCTTGGTACAATGGCAGCTATGTATACCAAAATTACGGTCGGGGTATTGCTTATGTTTGCTGTAGCGGTCGGGCTTTTGTTTTTCTTTAGTGATGTTGAGCTGACGAACAATCAGCTAGTTATTGCCCCTAAAACCAATCAGATAGGTGTAGTTCCCTTAGCCATCCAAGTTGGGCAACTGTTTGCAATTGGACACTGGCCCAGTATTCCAACTGACCTGACGACACAGCGGGTCAATGATTTGCAACTTGGAAGTGTCATCGTGATGGCGGCACCCACAGATGAAACTGAGGTAACGCAGTGGACTGATACCTGGCAAGCTAGCAGCACGACACCCTTACTCATTAGTATCGACCAAGAAGGTGGAATAGTTTCTCGGCTCAAGGGACCAGAACACCCACAAACTGCCCAGCCCCAAATCACCACCGTAGAGCGAGCCGATGAAGTAGCGCAGCAGCGGGGTCACGCGTTGCGTAGACTTGGCATCAACGTCAACTACGCGCCGGTGTTGGACCAGAGTGTTTTGGCAGATTCGTTTATGTATCCACGAGTCTTTCGTGATCCGACCATGATTGCGACCTTGGGTGACGCGATGATACGTGGATACCAGGACAATGGAGTTATAGCCGCACCCAAGCACTTTCCTGGTCACCCAGACTCCAGTGACGATTCTCACATCACACTGCCAATTCTTGACCTAACCTATGAACAATATATCGACCACACCCAACAGTTTACCGACACGATCACCACTGGAAACGTCCAGATTCTTATGACCGCCCACGTGTTAGTACCAGCCCTAGACCCGACACACCCCGCCACAGTCTCGCCCGCTGTACTAACTGACTTGCGAGAGCGAGTCGGCTACGACGGCGTCATTATTACTGACGACCTAGCGATGCAAGCGATCAGCGACAACTGGGGCTATGCTGAAGCAGCAATTATGTCGCTGCGGGCTGGTGCCGACATGGTGATGTTAGCGGCCGAGCCACAGTATGCCAGCAGTACCATAGCTGCAGTGATTGAGGCAGTCGAGAACGGCGAACTATCACGCGAACGAGTGTTTGAAGCGTATAGTCGCGTGATGACAGTGAAGGAGAGTCTGTAGCGAAAGGCGGCGGTACCATTTTGGATACGCCGCAGCGAAGATGCCTTGAGCGAGGACCCGGATTCAAAATGGTACCGCCGCCTTGATCGCAACCAAAAGAAAAGCGCACCGGTCGGTACGCTTTTCTTTGTATATTCAACCACTAGTCCTGATTCGCCTGCATCTCTTTGATCATGTCGTATTTTTTGGATCCCTTGAAGCCTGATCCAGCTGGGATCAGCTTACCGATGATGACGTTCTCCATCAAACCAGCTAGGTTGTCCTCACTTCCGCGCACCGCTGCGTTGATCAAGACGCGAGTAGTGTTTTGGAATGACGCCGCAGACAAGAATGACTTACGGGACAATGATGTTTCAGTGATTCCCATAATTAGTCGGTCACCCTTGGCGATAGCTTTGCCGGCTGCTTTAAGGGCAGTGTTTTCTTCTTCAATCACCCACTCTTCAACCACTTCTCCTGGAGTGAAGCGTGACTCACCTCGTTCGGTGATTTTCTTGCGTGACATCATTTGTTTGACGATCAGCTCTATGTGCTTGCGTGAAATAGTCACCCCCTGCAACTCATAAATCTTGTTCACTTCAGAAATGATGTAGTCCTGTGTCGCTTCTTGACCACCGAACTTGAACAGCTCTGGTAGCAAGGCTGAACCGTCGGTCAGCAATTGGCCGCGTTTGACAGTGTCGCCCTTGGAAACAGTTTCTTGTCGACGATAGTCAACCGCGTATTCCACCGCGTCTTTTTTCTTTGGTGCACCTTCGGCTGTCATGTCAGGTGTAACAATAATGAATCGTTCACGACCTTCAGTACGAATGCCAGTAACCAGTCCTTCGAACTTACTGATCACAGCTGGGATCTTGGGCTGTCGCTTCTCGAATACCTCCTCTACTCGAGGCAGACCCTGCGCCACGTCTCCCTCGGCGGTCGCGGTACCAGCCTTGTGTTTAGTGTTCATCGTTAGCTGCGTTCCTGGTTCACCAATGGCTTGGGCGGCGATAGTTCCAACCGCCTCACCGATGTCAATCAATTCGTTTTTGGTTAGGTCAGTGCCGTAACACTGCTGACACACACCGCGCAACGTCGCGCAGGTCATTGGTGACCGTACAGCAACAGACTCACAGGTTGAACCTTCAACCGCCAGAGCATCGAGTCGAGTCATCATATGACCTTTCTTAAAGATCACGTTACCCTTCGCGTCAACCGCGTCTTCAGCCAAGATGCGTCCCTTGATCGCCTTACTAAACGCAATCTCGATCCCAGAGGCAGAAACCCGACTGATCAGTGTGCCTGCTTTGGTCTTACAGTTGGCTTCGGTTACAATCGCATCCTGTGCCACCACAAACAGTCGCCGGGTTAGGTATCCGGCTTTGGCGGTTTGAAGCGCCGTATCGGCCAGACCCTTTCGTGAACCGTGAGTCGTGTTGAAGTATTCCATTGGTGACAGTCCTTCTTTGAAAGAAGAAATAACTGGCGCTTCAATTGTTTCTCCTCGGGTGTTCAGGATAAGTCCCTTCATACCGGTCATCTGTGAGATCTGGCGGATTGACCCTCGAGCGCCAGACTTCCACATCGTGTAGGCTGAACCGTCGACATCCATCTGTTCTTCGATTTTCTTTTCAATCAAGTCTTTAGTCTGGTGCCAGATGGCAGTGATCTGTCGCTTTCGTTCGTCTCGTGACAGCAAGCCCTCGTTGTAGTGTGATAACACTTCGAACTCTTGCGCCCGTCCAGCGGCGACTAGGTCTGCTTTTTCAGCTGGTACAACTACCTCGTCGATTCCCCAGGTAATACCTGACTTGGTCGCAAACTTGAACCCGTTCTTTTTGATTTTGTCGACCATCTTAGGAACGATCTCTGTTCCCTGTTCGTCGATCAAGTCAATGATGATGGCAAACAATTCTCGCTGACCGAGCTGTTCGTTGACGAAGTCATGGTCACTTGGTAACACGGCGTTGAACAACAATCGCCCTACGGTAGTTTCAAATATCCCACCGTTGTACTGGGCGTACTTTGGTGTATCAGTAGCCAGCACCTTTACTTTAGCCCGCAAATCAACCACGTCGTAGTCGTAGGCGTTGATCGCATCGTTGGGTGACGAGAAGGCTTTTCCTTCTCCCTTGGCACCTACCAATTCTCGCGTCATCCAAAAGGCTCCCATCGCAATATCCATCAACCCTTCCGAAACTACTGGCTCACCTGAACCTGGCTTTAGGATGTTGTTGTTGGCAGACACGATCATCTTTGCTTCTAGCTGTGCCTCGTCAGACAGTGGCACATGAACCGCCATCTGGTCACCATCGAAGTCGGCGTTGAAAGCCTTACAGACAAGTGGGTGCACCTGGATCGCGTTACCCTCGATCAGAACCGGACGAAACGCCTGGATACCCTGACGGTGAAGCGTCGGTGCGCGGTTGAGTAATACGTATTTGGCTTTGATGATGTCTTCGAGGATTGCCCACACTTCTGGCACTCCATCTTCAATCAAACGTCCAGCTCCACGGATGTTGTATGCCAACTCTTGTTTGAGCAGTTGTGCGATGACAAACGGTCGGAACAACTCTAGTGCCATGTGCTTGGGCAGACCACATTGGTCAAGCGCCAAGTCAGGCCCAATCACGATCACCGATCGACCAGAATAGTCCACTCGTTTTCCAAGCAAGTTTTGTCGGAAGTACCCTTGCTTACTTTTGAGGTAATCAGATAGTGACTTGAGCGGTCGGCGTTGCGCCTGACTCATCGCTGAGTACGCACCACCACCGTGACGAATCGAGTTGTCGATCAACGCGTCAACCGCCTCCTGCATGATGCGCTTTTCGTTACGCAAGATTACGTCTGGCGCTTGGATGTCGATCAGCTTCTTGAGTCGGTTGTTTCGGTTGATGACGCGACGATAGAGGTCGTTCAGGTCAGATGACGCATGTCGCCCACCCTCAAGTGCAACCATCGGCCGGATTGCGGGCGGCACCACCGGGATACGAGTCAAAAACAACCACTCTGGCTTCACGCCAGCGTTGATCATTCCCCGAATGAGTGTTAGTCGCTTGTCGATTTTTAGTCGCTCCATTGCGCCGGCTTTGGTGTAGCGCTCTTCTAGTTCGTCAACCAACTTTGGCAGGTCGATGTTTTTGAATAATTCATAAATAGACTCGGCCCCAATCTTGGCTTCAAACAAGGTTGAGTACTTGATTGAGAACTTGTGGAAAGTCGCCTCGTCAAGCACCGTTCCCTGTTGGATTGACTTGATTTCTTTGGCAGTTTCATCGGCGCGGGTCTTGAGCGCGTCGCGCGCCTCTTCGTTTTGTAGCGACTTTAATTTAGTTTTGTACTCGGTTTCCAGCTCAGCCATGATGCGTACACGATCACCTTCACTTACTTTGGTGATGATATACCCGGCAAAATAAATCACCTTTTCAACTGACGACGCCGTGATCCCCAGGATCATCGCGATGCGAGACGGCACACCACGCAAAAACCAGATGTGAGACACTGGCACACACAGGTCAATGTGACCCATGCGGTCGCGTCGTACGATGGCGCGCGTGATTTCGACTCCACACTTTTCACAGATGATGCCTTTGTATCGAATACCACGGTACTTTTTACAGCTACACTCGTAGTCTTCGACCGGACCAAAGATTCGTTCGTCGAACAATCCGTGTTTTTCAGGACGCTGGGTTCGGTAGTTGATAGTTTCTGGCTTGGTCACCTCACCCCATGACCACTCGAGGATGGTTTCTGGATCAGCCAACTTCAGTCCGACACTAGTGTAGTTGGTCGGGATCATTGGTGGTTTTTTGAACTCGGTTTTTTTGAATGTTGATTCTTCCATAAGCAGTGGATTTAGGCTGATTCAGCTTCCTGATAATTGCGTCGTGGTCGTTCTTCACGTTCGAGTTTGACGTCAAGTGCTAGTCCTCGCAGCTGGTTCAACAGAACGTTGAACGCGGCTGGTGTATGTGGGTGACTGATCTTTTCGCCGCGCACGATGGCATCAAAGGCGGCTGACCGACCGATAATATCGTCGGACTTGATGGTCAACATCTCGCGCAGGGTGTAGGCCGCTCCGTATCCAAGCAGCGCCCAGACTTCCATTTCCCCAAATCGCTGCCCACCAATTTGAGCCTTCCCACCCAGTGGCTGCTGCGTAATCATTGAGTATGGCCCGATTGAACGCATGTGAATCTTGTCTTCTACCATGTGGTGCAGCTTCAAGATGTACATAAATCCAACTGCTGTTCGCTCGCCGAACTCTTCTCCAGTCAGACCGTCTCGCAGCTGGATCTTACCGTCTTCTGGGAAACCGGCTGCTTTCAACTCTGCCTTAACGTCATTTTCGTCTGCCCCAGCAAAGGGTGGCACGATGGCTTGATACCCAAGCGAGTTAGCCGCCATTCCCAAGTGCAACTCCAGGATCTGTCCCAAGTTCATACGTGAGGGCACACCAAGTGGTGTCAGCAGTACGTCAACTGGCGTTCCGTCAGCGGTGTACGGCATATCTTCCTCAGGCAAAATACGTGAGATAACTCCCTTGTTACCGTGTCGTCCAGCGAGCTTGTCTCCCACGGACACGTTACGAACCTGAGCAACAGTAATCAAAATCTTCTTGATCACGCCGCTTTCTAGGTTGTCACCGTTTTCTCGTGTAAAGATTCTGACTCCGATCACCCGACCACGCTTACCGGCTTCTAACCGCAACGATGAATCTTTCACATCTTTGGCTTTTTCACCAAAGATTGATCGCAATAGTCGTTCTTCTGGGGTCAGCTGTGTTTCTCCCTTTGGCGTCACCTTTCCAACCAGAATGTCCCCTGGTCGCACCTCAGCTCCGATGCGGATCACACCAGTCTCGTCGAGGTTGCGTAGTTTTAGTTCTGATACGTTTGGAATGTCTGGCGTAGTTACCTCGGGGCCAAGCTTGGTGTCACGAACCGCCACTTCAAGCTCGTCCAAGTGAATACTTGAAAACTTACTTTTCTTTACTAGTCGTTCAGAAATAATAATCGCGTCTTCGTAGTTGGCTCCGTTCCAACTCATAAATGCTACCATCGCGTTTTGTCCAACCGCAATCTGACCGTTGTCAGTTGAAGTGGTGTCAGCCAGCAAGTCTCCTCGCTTGACCTTGTCTCCCACTGAGACTGATGGTCGGTGCTGAAAGGCTGAGAAGTCGTTGGTGCGCTGTAGTTGCGCCAGTTCATAAGCCCGTGGCTTGCCAGTCTTTTCTTTTATAACGATTTGCTGTGCATCGGCCTCGATAACTTCGCCGGCTTCGTGGGCATAAATCACCCGTCCAACGTCTCGCGCACTCATCCCCTCTACTCCAGTTGCGACCATTGGTGCTTCTTGAATCACACACGGTGTCGACTGCTTCTGCATGTTTGAACCCATCAAGGTTCGGTTGGCGTCGTCATGGTTCAAAAATGGAATCATTGACGTCGCTACTGAGAATGGCTGGTTGGTCGCAATGTCGATGTATTCGACGTCGTCTCGCGATACCAGTCGTGGCTCACCTTTTTGTCGAGCGTTAACGTACTCTAGTTTGATTTTGCCTTTGTCGTCAACCTCAATGGCTGAGTGAGCGATGGTAAACTTTTCTTCTTCGTGAGCGTTAAAGAACGTCACTTCGTCAGTCAGCTTACCCTTTACTACCTTCATGTACGGCGTCTCGATGATTCCAAACCGGTTCACACGAGAGTACATTGCCAGGCGCAGGATCAGACCGATGTTCGGCCCTTCTGGAGTATGAATCGGACACAGTCGCCCGTAGTGAGATGGGTGTACGTCACGCACCTCAAACCCAGCTCGCTCACGAGTTAGGCCACCAGGACCAAGCGCTGACAGGGTTCGCAGGTGCTCAACTTCAGCCAAGATGTTCTGCTGCTGTGAAAACTGTGACAACTGGTTAGTAGTGAAGAACTCTTTGATAGCAGCCTGTAATGGTCGAGGGTTGATGATCGCCATTGGCAATGACGTTTCAGCCTCGATCGTACTCATACGATCTTGGGTATTGCGCTTCATGCGAGTCATTCCCACTCGTACACGTTGCTGGAGCATTTCACCAAAGTAGCGCACCCGTCGGAACCCTAGGTGGTCGATGTCATCGGGAGTAGCGTTGACGTCATGGTTTGACTTGATGATGTGCTCAAGGATCAACTGCATATCCTCAATCGAGATGATTCGCTTTGCTGTGGCCTTGGCGTCGATTGGTAGTGCGTTGCGTTCGTTAAAGTGATGTCGTCCGATCTCTGACAAGTCGTAGCGCTCTGGTGCAAAAATAGATTTTACGAACTCACGCGCATTGTCGACTGTTGCCAAATCACCATCGCGTAGTCGTTTGTAGATTTCGATATAAGCGTCGTCAGTGGTTTTGGCTGGGTCTTTTTCGAGTGTAGCTTTGATGTATTCCTCACCGCGCTCTACACCACTCATCAACTTGATCATGTCTTCGTCTTTTTCTACGCCAAGTACGCGTAAGAGTGATGTGATTGGGAACTTTTTCTTGCGGTCAATCTTGACGACAATGATGCCGCCAGCTTCTGATTCGATCTCAACCCACGCACCACGTGCCGGGATGATCTTGGCCCCAAACATGGTTTTGCCCTTGACGTCAGCAGCGGTAAAGAAGATACCGTAACTTCGCGCCAACTGCGGCACAATCACTCGCTCTACTCCATTGATGATAAACGTTCCGTTGGCGGTCATCACTGGCACGTCAGCCATAAAGATTTCCTGTTCTTTTTCCGACTCAAACGTTTTGTTTTTCAACACTACAGTCGCGCGTAGTGACGCTTCGTACGTTCGCTTGTTGGCCTTGGCAAATTCTGGGGTGTATTTTGGCTCACCTAGTTCGTACTTTTTGAAAACCATTTCAAACTTCTTTTCAGAATAGTCTGAAATAGGCGAAAATTCTTTGAAGATTTCCTTCAGTGCCGTCTCAACGAACCACGTGAACGACTCACGTTGTGGCTCGATCAGGTCTGGCAGCGGAATGCGAGGGGCATGCGCTTTTTCAAATCGCTTCTGGGGCAAGTGCCCAATGGATACTTCAGTCATATATGTGCGACAAGTTAGATATAGTAAACAACGCAAAAGGGCGCCTGGCGGCGCTTATACATTATTTAGTTCTATCGGAATAATAAAAACATCACTGACGTGTGAATATACCTCCGCTTTGAACCATCTCCCAATCAGAACTCATCCGAGATCGCTAGTAGCGTTTGTGGATAGGAGTATACGGTATTTAGAAAGTTTTGCAAGGTTATCTATTTATCTGACCTTCGCTTTTCTATCTCTGCGTGATTTCCTCCCAAGAAAACTGGCGGGACTGTGTATTTCTTTTTCTTAAATTCGATCGTCTCTGGCCTAGTGTAAGTCTCGCCGTTAGTGTTGCGGTCATCCTCGAGTGAATCGATATCCCCCAGCACTCCCGGGATCTGGCGCGATACGGCATCGATGATAGACAGTGCCGGCAGCTCGCCACCGGTGAGGATATAATCCCCGACGGATACTTCCTCTGCGTTAAGTGCCTTTTTCACTCGACCATCGATTCCTTCGTAGCGACCACTGATCAGTACTAAGTGGTCATATTTCTTGGAGTATTGCTTGGCTAGGTCTTGGGTAAACACAGTCCCGCGCGGAGACATGATCAGCGTTTTTACTTTCTTGTCAGCTAGCGCTTTAGTCTTCCTCCCCACTGCTTTTTGCCATGCCTTTAAAACTGGCTCTGCCATCATTACCATTCCGGGTCCACCGCCGTACGGTTTGTTGTCGACCTTGCGGTGATTGTCGGTCGTATGTTTCCGCGGGTCGTAGTACTCTACCGAAATCTTCTTCCCTCGCACCTTGGCCCCTTTCCCTTTATCAGTTTTTTGCGCCCGCCCCAAAACACTCGCGTCAGTGTACGCGCGACAGATGTCTGGAAATAGAGTGATTACGTGGAAGTTCATGTTACCAATTACGTTTACTGTGGATGATTTGAATAGACAACTATGTCTTCAGGCTCTAACTGAATTTCTGGAGTCAAGTTATACCGAGCCATACTTTTTCCTCAATCGTGCAAACACCACGTCGCCGGAAACAGTTGGTTCATTTAAAACAATACGTCGATCAATTTCTTGCAATTCAGATTCTGTCAGTTGTAATGTGTCTCTCCCAGATACCTCAGCCAAAACCCAGTCAGCATAAAATTCCTGATCAGCGACAGGCAAAGATTTAAGAGTCTCAATAGCTTGTTCCAGCTTAGTCATAAGAAAAACTATAGCACAGAAAAGCTTGATGCCTATCGGAATCAAGCTTTTCTATTTACTTTAATATGACTAAATCTTCAAATCCGCAATCGCGTCATCGAGACTCTTCTCAGCATCGGCTGATCCACCGTTGTCTTCTTGCATCACTTGGGCAGTTTCGGCGTCCATTTTTTGCCCTCCTTCTGGTTCGTTAATCTTGAGGTTTACTCGCGCTTCGTGCTTCATGCCAACCACTCGCAAGAGGGTGCGGATGGCTTTGGCGGTATTACCACTGCGACCGATGATCTTGCCCATGTCGTCTGCGTGCACATCGAGTGTCAGTAGGACTCCCATCTCATCGACAGTGCGGTTGATTTGCACTGACTCTGGAAAATCAACCAATGACTTGACGACAGTTTCTAAAAATTGCTTATCTTCGTGCTGTTCCATATATCAGATCTTATCGTTATGTGTAAGCAAGCGGTGTATTGAGCACCTTGCTACTAAAATAATACGCACAAAACACGTACCGGTCAACACCAGTACGTGCAAAAGAGTGTGTGTAAACTTAGTCCTTCTTATCTTCTTCAGGAGTCTCCTCAGCTGGAGCGTCGGTTTCAGCAGCCGGCTCTTCGACAGACACTGCTTCCTCGACTGGAGCCTCAACCTCCTCTGCAGAAGCTTCGTCAGCTGATTCTTCTGGAGCAGCGTCATCTTCTGCTGGTGCAGCGTCGGCTGCGGCTTTTTCTTCAGCGGCTGCTTTTTCAGCTTCCACCTTTGCCGCAGCTGCTTCTTCCGCTTTCTTGATCGCTTCCTCATCTACGATTGGAGACTTTTTAGGTAGGACGTTGATTTTCTTGGCGTCGATCACTCCTTGGGACACAAGGATGTTGTGCATCGTTCCAGACGCTTGCACACCTTGAGACAGCCACTGTTTGGCTTTGTCTGTATCAAGAATAATAGTACCCAGTTTTGGGTTGTATGAGCCAATTCGATCGACATGCTTGTCGCTCTTCACACCAGTTCGCTTGTCGGTAACGACAATTCGGTAGGCAGGGTCGTTCTTGCGACCAACTCGTTGTAAACGCATCATTAACATAGTGGCGCTAGCATAGCAGAATAAAACAAAACGTCAACAGCGCGCTCCAGCAAGCGGGGGTTTTTGTAACAGGCCCTGATGTCTAGCCGCTACTACCTAGCAATACCGCTCCTAGCTGCTATACTGCAAACCATATGACCACAACTATAGAAGGACAGATTCTTGTCCGCGGGAAAGGTACTGGCTTTGTTAAGCATGAGGATTATAAAGAAGACTTGATCGTTAATCGCGAAGACCTGGGTTTTGCGCTTGATGGCGACACGGTGACGCTTGAATTGAACCCACCGGTGTTGGGTCGAAGACAAGGAGGCAAAGTTACCGCCGTGACGCACCAGGCTCACCGAGAGCTGATTGGTGTCGTAAAAGACAAGGTGAATGCCGGAGGCAGAGAGGGTGCCCTGGGGCAAAAAGAAGTAGATGGCGCAAAGATGCGTTACCTAGACCCTGACAACCATCGCATCCACATCCGCCCACTACTGCCTGACACCACCGTAAATGATATGGGTATGAAAGTCGCCGTGGAAATCGACAGTTGGACCAGTCCGCACACCGACCCAATCGGGAGGATTGTTGAAACACTTGGACGTGCTGGCGACCATGAGACCGAAATGCAGGCCATTATTCGGGGCGGCGGTTTTGCCCAAGACTTCCCTGTCTCCGTTCAAGAAGCGGCCGAAGACATGCATCGCCGACAAGAGCAAATTTTTGCCGATGCACTCGCCGACCCCAAGCGGCGCGATGTACGTGGTGTCACCACCATGACCATCGACCCGCACGATGCCAAAGACTTTGATGATGCACTTTCACTTGAGACTCTCCCCAATGGGAACGTGTCCATTGGTATTCACATTGCTGACGTGTCCCACTATGTAGTTGAGGGCGAGGCCCTTGATACCGAAGCCAAGGAACGTGCCACATCTATCTACTTAGTTGACCGTGTGATCCCGATGCTACCCGAAGTCCTCTCCAACGACCTGTGTTCGCTGCGACCCAACGAAGACCGTCTGGCTTTCTCAGTTATATTTGAACTGACACCTGACGCCGAATTGGTGGGACAATGGTACGGACAGACAGTCATTCATTCAGATAAACGATTTTCTTATCAAGAAGCACAGCAAGTGCTGGACGACGGTCAGGGTGACTATTTTGATGAGCTAACCACCATGATGACGCTTGGACGTAAGTTGCGTAAGTTGCGCTACCAAGCCGGCGCCATTGCGTTTGAGCAACCCGAAGTAAAGTTTGAGCTAGACGAACGCGGCGCACCCATCCGCGCGTACAAAAAAGACCGCATCGAAACCATGATGATGATCGAGGACTTCATGTTGCTGGCTAACCGAGAAGTATCCAAACACGTAAATGAAGAAGCTAAAAAACTCAACAAAGACCTAGCGTTTGTCTACCGTATCCATGACCAACCCAACCCAGACCGCATCGAGGAACTGGCAACGTTTGCCCACGCTCTGGGGCATGAATTCGAAACAGAAAAAGGTACAGTTGGAGCCAAGGCCCTCAACCAGCTGATGCATTCGGTCGAAGGTAAGCCCGAAGAAAACCTCATCAAGACTGCCGCCATCCGCAGCATGGCCAAGGCTGTCTACAGCACAAAAAACATCGGGCACTTTGGTCTGGCCTTCAAGTATTATTCTCACTTCACCTCGCCAATCCGTCGCTACCCAGACCTGCTCGCACACCGCTTACTGCGCAAGCACCTCGATCACGTTAGCGTCGGGCCAAAAGAAACCGGATCACTTGAAGCCACCTGCCTCCACTCATCAGAGAAAGAGAACGAGGCGACCAAAGCCGAACGCGACAGCATCAAGTTCAAGCAAGTCGAATACATGATGAACAAAATTGGCGACGAGTTTGCCGGCATCATCACCGGTGTGGCCGACTGGGGTATTTACGTGCAAGAGCAAGAAGCCTTGTGTGAAGGTATGGTCAAACTATCGAGCCTCAAAGGCGACTTCTATGAACACGAAGCCAAGAAGTACCGCATCAAAGGCCAAAAAACCGGCAAAGTGTACCGCCTAGGTGATGAGGTGAAGGTAAAGCTAGTACGAGCCGACGCCGAGGAGCGACAGCTGGATTTTGAGGTGGTGGAGTAGCGATTTGACTAATGGAAGATCCAATTATAAACAATTGTTACAAATTACTTGCTGCGTACAAGACAGGCGAACTTGGTCAAACAACCATGCCTGAGGATACAAATCCTGGGTTCTCTAAAAAACAGACTGAGGAACGGCTTTGTTATTTTTCTCTACCTATGGCGTTGAATTATCAGCGTGATAGCTACACTCTATGGAAAAATGCCTTAAAAACATATGAAGACACCGAGACTAGGGACGTATTTTGTGTTCAAGCAGTTTCAAAAATGACCGAACAAGAGGTGCGGGGGAAACTTCAAAAGCACAAACTTGCCCTACAACCAAACAAGCACATTCAAACTTGGATCAGAATATCATCAACCATAGATGTGGAGTGGGGATCTTTCTCACAACTAATTCAGTCAACCAGTAACGATTTCCTTCAATTGAAGCATTTGTTGCAGCATAGACATAAAAAAGGTTTCCCCTATTTGTCTGGACCGAAAATATTTAACTACTGGTCTTTCATCCTTAGTAGTTATTGCGACGTTAATTTTAGTAACAAAGAATTTATTGAGATTGCGCCAGATACCCACATTACAAAATGCTCAGTGAAACTTGGGGTGATTACAGAAGATGGAGCAGGAGTACTATCACGTGACGAAATATCAGAACGATGGAGAGAGCTGCTTGATGGTCACGGCATTACACCAATCGAAATGCATGCCCCATTGTGGTTTTGGAGTAAAAATGGATTCATCTATTCTTTGCAGTAAACTTCTATCCTACAATCTACACATCTCGATACGTCTTTTCATCACGTAGACGGATATTGTCTATCACAACAGTGTCACCAACGTAATGAAAAATAAAGCGCCATCGGCCTTTGCGGGTGCGGTAGAAATCTGAATTTTTTAGTTTTATAATTGAAAATGTCTCAGGTGTAGACTGTAATTCTTGTGCGTACTGCAACAGCTTGACGCGGTCTTTGGGTGATAGCTTTTTGAATAACTTTTCTAGTTCGTTCATAACTCTTTATGAACAGAGGCTCTCTAGGTCAGCCACAGTCAGGCCGCGACCCTTGTTATCTCGCAAAGCGTCAAACACTGTCATCTCATTACTTTCTAGCCGAGCTGGTCTGATCTCAAGCACGCCGTTTTTATCGGTCACGGTAATATGCTCAGTCGCCACAGCTTTGCGCCAGGCTACCGGCAAGGTGATCTGACCTTTGGTAGAAATCTTTTGTAGTTTTGTAGTCATAGCTTACTTCTTTACTTTCTTACTTTACTACAATAGTTTCTTTTAAGCAATCAGTAACAAAAACCGATTCTAGCTCACTGTTTTTACTTACTTAGCATTAACCGCCGCCTCATCAAACTTCACTGACAGCACCTTGGAAATACCGTCGCCGGCCATGGTGATGCCGTAGAGGATGCCGGCTCGACTCATAGTTTCTCGGTTGTGGGTGATCAGCACTAGCTGCGACTTCTGGGCTAACGCCTCGATCATGTCGCCATAGCGGCGGCTGTTGGCCTCGTCCAGCGCCGCATCGGTTTCGTCAAGAATAATAAATGGTGGTGGATTGACCTGACTCATGGCGAAAATAAGCGCGATGGACGTCAGCGCTCGCTCACCACCGGAGAGCATCTGCAGACCCTTAACCCGCTTGTTGGGTAACGCAACGTGCAGGTCGACCCCTTCTTCTTGTAAGGTTTTTGCACCAGCATCTTCTTCATCTTCACTTACTTTAAGCTTCACTCGTTCCAACTTGGCTTCCCCGCCACCAAACATCAGGGTAAAGAATCGGTTGAACTCTAGGGCGATTTTCTCAATACCGACCACAAACTGTTCGTGCAATTGCGCATCCATATCAGACACGAGTCGGTTGAGATTCTCAACCGAAGACTCGAGATCAGCGGTTTCCTTGGCTAGGAATTCGTCTCGCTCTTGGGCGTCTTTGTATTCCTTTAGTAAGTCTTCGGTGGCTCCGACACCAAGCTCCTCAAGACGAATTTTTAGCCGTTCCAGGTCACGGCGACGCTCTCTCTGCTGCTGACGATCCTCGGCCACTACTTTAGCCTCGGGCACAGCTTCCCCGTCCTTGGTCATAATCTGGAACGACAAATAGTCAGCTGCTCGACGACCCAGCAGTGTCACTGCCTCTTGTAGCTCGCGCTTAAAATCGTCTCGATCACGCTCAATTACTTGCAGTTCGGTCTGCAAGGCAGTGAGCTGTTGCGCCAACTCTCGCTCTCGCCCTAACTTGATAAACAAGGTTCGTTCGGATTCATGCTGTTGCGTTGAGATTTGCTCCAGTGCGTTGCGGGCAGCACTCAGGACTTCAACCGCCTGCTGCTCGGCTGTCTGACACTCGGTCAAATCACGTTGCGCTTTTGGTAGTTGCTGTTCTAGGTCTTGCAGCTCAACCCTATCGGCTTCTGAAGTATCGACCCGAACTGATTCAGCTCTATCTATAAACTGGGTTAGCTGACTGACCACATCACGTAAGGTGCGTTCGATTGTGTTGGCATCTTGGCGACTAAGCGCCTTGTCTGCCGCTGACTTGATAGTTTCGATCAACCCTTGCAACTTGGAACGCGGGATCAGCTGCGGCGCTTCGGCTACTGGTGCAGCCACTTGTTCTATACGCCGTTGCAGCAGCGACACTTGCCCTTGCAGTGTACTGAGTGCTCGTTCAGCTTCGGTACGCGTGGTTCGTGCTTGCTGTACAGCTTGCTCGGCAGCATCCCGGGCGCTTGTGTCTGGAGTGTCAGTGACCTGGGCTAGCTGCTGTTTGATAGCTGCAATACTGTCAGTTAACTGTGTCAGTTCAGCTTGAGGCTCGACCTGCTCTTGCCTAATCTGATCGTAGCGATGTGCTAGATAGAGGTCTTCGCGCTTAAGGTACTGGGCATAGACAATCGCCAACTCAGCTTGCACCGCAATTGAACGTTCGGCCCGCTCAACTTGTTTCTTGAGGTACTTGAGATGCGGCGCAGCTTCGCGGCGCAGCGATGCTACCTGGGCGATATTCTCCAGCGTCTTGTTGAGCTTTTTTGCAGCATCAGCTTTCTTGATTTGGTAAACCTTGAGTCCTAGCGCATCTTCGATCATCTCGCGCCGTTCGCGAGGCCCCGCCGTGATTACTCGGTCCGCTTCCCCTTGAGAAATAATGTGGTGACCAGTTGAACCGATGTTAGCCTCAGCCAATAGTTCATGAATGTCTTTGAGTCGAACGGCAGTATCGTTGAGCTTGTATTCATTTTGCCCATCACGGTGCACGATACGTTCAATGGTGATCTGGTCGTAGTCAAACGCGAACGTTCGACTAGTGTTATCAAATACGACCTGCACACTAGCGCGGTTCCCACGCGCCGAACTGTCCGACCCACCCCAGATCAAGTCCTCGCCCCGCTTACCACGCAGCGACTTGACCGACTGCTCACCCAACACAAACCGAAAGGCTTCGGCCACATTACTTTTACCTGAACCATTGGGACCAACAATAGAAGTAATTGGTGCCGAAAACTCTAGTTCGCTTTTTTTGGCAAATGACTTGAAGCCGTTGATTGTCAGTTCTTGCAAGTACATACTACTGACACTGGCCACCTAGACTATAAACGGCGAATGATTCGTAATAAGCAGGGTCGCCAGGAAAGCAGGTGCCACCACTTGAGCCAGTTGCGCACACGCTAGAGCAACGTGATAATGGATCACCAGGCGCCAGACCAGACGTTGTATCAACACCACCCAGGCAGTTGATGGCGGTTAACTTATACCAACTACCAACTGAATCAGTACGGTATTCTATATCGCAATTATCGTTAGCAGCCTCGGAGGCTAGTGGCAATATAGCAATAAACTCGGGTACGAGGTTGTCTATAAACGGAGCGGTGCAGTCACTGTCTGTTGCATACAGCTGATCACCGCTGGTGATCAAACAACTGGCAGCTGGCAGCGGATATGTACCACGCTGTGAGCGATACGTTTCAAGCGCTAGTTCGACTTCTTTTAGTTCCACTGTCATGGCTTTGTTACGCGCATCGTTTCGAGCGTCACCAAAACTCACATACACAATCCCTGCCAATACCGATATGATCGTTATGGTTACCAATAGCTCAATTAACGTAAAAGCCCGCCGTAGTCGCATATGACTGATGATACCATTTTGCAGAAATGTCTTGAGGCAAGTTATCCCTTACCCGCAACGGACGATCTCGGTGTCGTACTCTCGACCACGTTCTTGATCACTAACACCTCGGGCATCGTTAGAGAAACCACCAGAGACCGCGAAGGTTGTCTGGTATTGTGCCGGCAAACGACAGCTGTCCAATGGGCCACTCGGGTTGTTGGACGGACTGGTTGGGGTGCGTTGGCAGATACCCGGGTCGTCATACGACTCGCCTGACCCGCTTATACCAGTAACAAAGTCAGCGCCACAGCGGAACAATGGGTGATCTTGATCAATCTCGGCAGTTTCAACCGTGTTTAATGCCATAAATTTGTACACTGACCGTTCACTGTTCACCATGTACACGTAGCCTGAATTTGAGCCATTAAGCCTCGGGTCAACTGGTAATTTGGGTATGAATTCTGGAGCTAATCCGACAATGTACTGCTCACTGCCTGATGGACATGCATAGGCAGATCCTACCTGCCCTGAAAATTGAGGTGCATTTATATCTGTCGTTGGAACGCCGCGACAGCCTGCTGGATACTCACCGTATTTATTTTTATACAACGCCAGCGCCGCTTCAACCGTCCG
>Ga0136588_1000343_pt1 | contig 17531 bp, 20 predicted proteins | sample AntRauMFilla1564_FD_104782 | JGI IMG/M metagenome (GOLD analysis project Ga0136588, IMG submission 104782) | Saline lake microbial communities from Rauer Islands, Antarctica - Metagenome Filla 1 #564 | ecosystem: Environmental > Aquatic > Non-marine Saline and Alkaline > Saline | place... | reverse complement strand
CTGGGAACTGGTATCATCAGGGCAGAATCAGTTAACTTAACTGATAACGTGGTAAGGACTTGGCATACGAGTAGGTTAGTATGCGTGGTATGCGAGGTGAGGTTAGTATGCGTGGTATGCGAGGTGAGGTTAGTATGCGAGGTATGCGAGGTGAGGTTAGTATGCGTGGTATGCGAGGTGAGGTTAGTATGCGTGGTGTGCAGCATGCTTACTGGGAACTGGTATCAAAAAGCAGGCGAAAAAAAACCCAGCCTCGAAAGGCTGGGTAAGGATCAAACAGTTAAATCTATTAAGAGACTATTAATCTGCTTATATGCCTCAAGGTGTAAGGTGCTACCGACTTTGCGATAAGCGTAGTCTGTTAGGATGTGACGCGTACCCTCTAGGCTCTTGATCGCGTGGGATAGGGATTGTTCCAGTGTTTCGCTGTAACGCTCTAGGGCTTGTATGCGAAGCTCTTGTGCGGCAAGCCGTTGACTTAATGTGGCTATCATAATAGTAGATTGATGATTCATAGTGTTTAATCCTCGTAAAATTAGGCTAGGGGACTTGCGCCCCCTAGTTGGTTAGTAGATTACTTCTGTTTAGGGAAGCTCTGCTTAATGCGGCTATCTAGTGTGGCCAATTGATCGTAATATTGCTCCGTTAGCTTGCGTACCGATTCATCTTGTGGAGTTGGTTCCGCTTTTTTCTGGTAAGCATTTAGTATGCTAGCCGCGAACTTGGCAGACCGTTCGAGGTAGCTTGCGGTCGATCTTGTGCCACGTGGCACCGATTGGGACTGGGTATCAGCCGATTGAGCGCCGTCATACGATACAGCTTTATTTATCGCTTCTTCAAGAGCTTTGAAGCGAACAGTTAGATAGCGCTTCTTAGCAACTATCATGCCCTGACCACTAACCCGTAGTTTCCTTTCTGCGGGCAGCATGTCGATGATTTCCTTCTTAGGTGCTTCGATTGCTTGGCGTGTCTTAGCAGGTAGCAGTGCAATAAACTCCTTTTCAAACAATGCCATAACGGGCGACTTCTTTTCGACTAAGTGAGAGTAGCGAATGCCCGCCGTGTATAAATCTTCTAACACTTCCGAGCTAGATTTATTTAGCTTCTCCTCTTTTGTTTGATTGCCAAATAGGACGGGAGCGGCTAAGTGTATTGATAGGCGCATCGCGTCAGCCTTAGTAGTTGAAGCTTCTTTGTTTGCGTTAATAACAGTGGTTGCATTAGTCATAATAATTACCTTGTATTTTAGTATGCTAAGTAAACGCTTAACACGTGGGCCGTAGCAGTATTGCTGCGACTTGGTTACCACTATACATTAGAATGCCATTCTGTAAAGGTTTGAGCAAGTCTGCGAGGGTAAAGCAGTTAAATTAACTGATTATAGGGGGGGTACCCATAGGGTATAGGCCCGTTTTGGCTAGATGGAACCATGATATCGCTTGTATTACTATTTTAGACGAATGATGGGTAATATTTTCGGTTTTGCTGACCCCACCCCCCTATTTTAGGGGATACCCCCCCACCCTTTTTTATTAAGTACCTAGCCCACAAAATTTTTCTATGCAAAAAAGCCGGAAATCCTTTACAATGCCCACATAACCAGCTAATCAGCTTGCGAGAAGTGATGCCAAACACCCATTTAGTCCCGGAACTAGGGGTAGAAATACCCGCAGACCTGTCCCCAATGGAGCTTATGACCCGGGCGGAAGCCGCGTGCAACACAGTCGCATACCTACAAGCCTGCGGACTAGAAGACGAAGACCCCACCCCATACGACGCAGAACTGTCAGCTATGATTACTGCAGCTTACGCGATAGACCCGAACCAAACCTCCAAAGACATGACCGACCAAGCGTTCTCAAGTTTAAGCATACCAACAGTAAGGTTAGTAGGGTCTATCCTAGATGAATTTGGGGTGTCAGCTGCCAGATCAGCCATTGCGCTACGTAACCTAGTTGAAAACAAACTGGTCATAGAGACCGAGAATCCAGACGCACGCATACGATTACGCGCCATAGAACTAATAGGCAAGATGCCCGAAGTGGGCGCGTTTGTAGAGCGTAAAGAAGTGGCTATAACACACGTGTCCGTATCCGAAACCCGCCAGAAGCTCCATGAAAAGATAAGTAAACTACGTCAAGAGATAACAGTAGAAGGTGAGTTCCTAGCGGTAGACGAGCTAAAGAAAAGTGTGATGAAGCCAGCTGATGAGTAACCCCCTTACTGAGCTATACGAGCCTAAGCCCTTATCCAAAGACGACTTGGATTTCATGTTGGCTAATTTAGACAAGTTTACCGATGGGGAGATAGAAGACCTCTATGAGCAGGTAGACAAGTATGCGGAGCGGGTCAAGATAGAGGCAGCCCACAACGATTTAATTGCGTTCTGCTGTTACATGCAGGCAGACTACAAGGTCGGCGCCCACCACAGAATACTAGCAGACCTGCTAATGGAGATAGAAGAAACCCTCCATAACGTAGGTAAAGAAACGGAAGTGGAGTTCACAGAAGAAAACGGCAGCATGCCCTCCGTGTCCGTTGAAAAAAAGAGTGGGAAAGACAGAATTTGCGTCAATATACCACCCCGACACGGTAAATCTCAGCTCGTTTCTATCTACTTCCCTGCGTGGTTTTTAGGGCGTAACCCGACCATGAAGGTGATGATGGTGTCACACACCACGGACTTGGCTGTTGATTTTGGTCGTAAAGTACGTAACTTAATCTCCACCGATCCCTACAAGAAAATATTCCCTACCGTTACCCTATCAGTTGACTCAAAATCTGCAGGACGCTGGAACACGAATTCTGGCGGTGAATACTATGCCTGTTTACGCTTACACACAAAAATCCACACAACAAAAGGGCACCGACCTGCTGGAGAGATAGCCGTAGGTGATGTCCTGCTGAATGCAGGCAGCCCAGTAAAAGTCTTGGAGGTGTACCGGAGCAGGCACGAGGCAACTTACAAGGTGAATGGGTTAGACTGCTCCTCCAACCATCCGATATGGACAATGAACAGGGGCTGGGTCTACGCCAAAGACATCCTACCAGATGACTGCTTGTGTGTGGAGAGTATTTTGGGTAGAATGAGGGCTCTTATATGGAGGGCCTATGGCTGCTATCTGGAACACACCAATGTACCGCAGGTGGTACAACATAAAATCACGTTGCAACAACCCCAACAACGAGAAGTGGAAGCACTACGGTGGCCGAGGCATTTACTTGTGCGAGCGGTGGGAACAGTTCGAGAATTTTGTAGAGGATATGGGGCCGCAGCCCACTCCGAAGCATACAGTGGGGCGGGTAGACAACGATGGCCCTTACAGTCCAGAGAACTGTCGTTGGGAGACAATACTGCAGCAGCAAAACAACAAGCGTACCAGCGTTTTTGTGGGGGGGAAGACCTTAGCCCAGAATGCTCGGGATTTGGGTATAACACCGGAAACAATACGGTACAGGATAGCCCACGGGCACAACCCGCTGTCTCCAACCAAGAAGCGGAAGAAGAACTACGGACGTATGGTAATCCAGAAGGACTTGGATGGCTCCGTAGTGCAGCAGCACGCCTTCTTACCCACAGCCGCGAAAGTGATAAAACCGGACAACCCCAGAGTCGGGCTGAAGGGTATATGGCGGGTGCTAGAAGGACAGCGAAAAACCTACTTGGGTTTTGTTTGGGTGTACGCCGAGCTGGAACAGTCCAAGTAGCACACCACGTCACTCCCCACCCCTTTGTCAACTTCCTAACTGATGGAGACCACACCTTCTTTGCTGAGGGTGTATTGACACATAACTGTGGAGTTGGCTCAGCACTGGCAGGACGTGGTGCACACTTACTACTAATTGACGACCCCCACTCAGAACAAGATGTGCTTAATGGTAACTACGATGTGTTTGATAGAGCATACGAGTGGTACACGTTCGGAGCACGTACACGATTAATGCCCGGTGGCGCTGTAGCTATTGTCCAGTGTATGGTTGGCGATACGAACGTTTTGCTACCTGATGGTACAGAGAAACGCCTAGACTGTGTGCGCCCCGGTGACGTTGTTGCTACCTATGATAAGGGTAAGCTGGCTAAGGCTAAAGTACTTAATTGGATGAACCAAGGGCCAGACCACATATACACAGTATCTACTACTGATGGTAGGTCTGTTAGAGCTAACGATAGACACCCGTTCCTTGTGTTGAAGCCTGATGGAGATACTGAATGGATAAGACTAAGAAACCTGAGGCCGGGTATGGCCCTTGTATCAATGAAGGGTGCAGCAGGCTTAGAAGGGCGAAAACAAAGTCGGGTAAGTGCAGCGCCTGCCAAACAAACTACAACTACCACAAGCGCAATCCCGGCGCACAGCACCAACCCCGTGGGCACCACGGTAAGTATAAAGGAAAAACTTGCGTCATTGAGGGGTGCAGTGTACCTGCAAAGAGTAGGGACAGGTGTCCTAAGCATGCCGCAACACACCGGTATAACGAGCTTAAAGCCCGTGGGACGGGGGAGCACTATGACGCAGCCCGCCGGCGCAATAACCACCTCAAAGCAAAATATGGCATCAACGATACTGAGTACACTAGGTTGTTGGAGGGACAGGGGGGCAAGTGTGCTATCTGCCAGCTTGGGGTGGATGAGGTTAAAATACCGAGTACTTGGAGTGACGCAAACCCCCTCGCTGTTGACCACTGCCACGATACCGGTAGGGTTAGGGGGCTCCTCTGCAATGACTGCAACCTCATTGTCAAACAACACGTTGACGAAGGACTGTTACGCCGCGCCATTCACTACATCAACAATAAGCGAGGTGACGTTTAGTGGGCGTGAGGATGTATTTGACATCGAAGTGGATAGAACGCATAACTTCATAGCAAATGCCATTGTATCATCTAACACCCGGTGGCATTTGGATGACATGACAGGCAGGGTGGTGCGTGATATGCACCAGAACCCACAAGCTGACCAGTATGAGGTGATTGAGTTCCCAGCTATACTAGAGGTTGATGACCCAGAGAACCCGGGCGAGGTTATAGAGAAAGCACTGTGGCCGGGGTTCTTTGAGTTAGAGGCATTACATAGAACGAGAGCGTCTATGCCACTATTTCAGTGGAACGCGCAGTACCAGCAGAATCCCACCTCGGAAGAGTCCGCTATTATAGCGAAGGATAAGTGGAATACGTGGCGCAAAGAGAAACCACCCACGTGTGAGTACCTCATCATGTCTTTGGACTCGGCAGCGGAAACTAAGAACCGGTCTGACTTCACAGCACTAACAACGTGGGGTGTGTTTTTTAATGAGCAAACAGACGCCTACAATCTAATACTTTTGAATAGTATTAAGAAGCGTGTAGAATTCCCAGAACTAAAGGCGTTATGCCTTGAAGAGTATAAGGACTGGCAACCAGATTCCTTTATAGTAGAGAAGAAAAGTAGTGGTGTGGCCCTATACCAAGAGATAAGGCGTATGGGCATACCAGCAAAAGAGTATACCCCACACCGTGGTAGTGGTGACAAGATGGCCCGGTTAAATTCTGTGGCAGATATAATTGTCTCAGGGTTGTGTTGGGTTCCAGAGACTCGGTGGGCGGAAGAGTTGGTTGAAGAAATAGCCGCGTTTCCAGTAGGCCGGAACGATGATTTGGTAGACTCGACAGTAATGGCGCTTATGCGGTTCAGACAGGGTGGATTTATAAAGCTACCGTCAGATATGGAAGAAGAACAACCTGACTATAGGCGAAAACGTGGATATTATTGAGGAAATGAACCGTGGCTACTAACATAGATAAAAGCTTTTACGAGGCTCCGAAGGGAGTTGAGCTAGATGACGACATGGACGAGTATGAGCTAGATGAAGGGCTAGGTGAGGGTATTACCGAGGATATGGTGACTATTGTTGAGCTGGATGACGGCACAATAGAGATTACTATGAACGAAGAAGACCTTGACCCCCTAGTAGAGGCGGAGTTTGGTGATAACTTAGCGGAGTACCTAGATGATGAAGTCTTACAGGGCATAGCCGAAGACTTAGTAGGCGCGATAGAATCTGATGAAGAAAGCCGCAAAGAGTGGCAGGAAACCTACACGAAGGGGCTAGATGTTCTAGGCCTGAAGTACGAAGAACGTAGTGAGCCATGGGAGAATGCGTGTGGGGTTTACTCTACAGTGTTGTCTGAGGCGGCTATGCGGTTCCAAGCGGAGGCCATGAGTGAGACGTTTCCAGCATCGGGGCCAGTTAAGACTAAGATCATAGGTAAGGAGTCGCGTGAGACTGAGGATGCTGCCAAGCGGGTCACGGCAGACATGAACCACCAGATAACAGACGTGATGGTTGAATACCGTCCCGAGCACGAAAAGATGCTGTACGGGCTAAGCCTGTCCGGCTCTGCGTTTAAGAAAGTGTATAAAGACCCAACACTTGGGCGCCAGACGGCGATGTATTTGCCAGCGGAAGATGTGATTGTACCCTACGGCGCCTCCACGGTTAGCACAGCTGAGCGCGTTACTGAGTGCCTAAAGAAGACAGAAAGTGAGATGCACTCACTGATGAACTCAGGGTTTTATAAGAGTATAGAGCTGCTTGAACCCACATCCATATTCACAGACATACAGAAGAAGAAAGCTGAGGAAGAAGGGTTTGACCTAACGGAAGACGGCAAGTACCCCCTGTATGAATGTCACGCGATGCTGTGCATAAAAGACGTGGATGCGTATGAGGACAAGCACCAAGTAGCGAAGCCTTACGTGGTTACTATTGACAGAACTAGTGGTGAGATTGTGGCCTTATACCGTAACTGGGTTGAGGGTGACCCGGTCTACACCAAGCGTGATCACTTCGTACACTACACCTACGTGCCCGGGTTTGGGTTCTATGGCCTTGGGCTGATACATATCATAGGTGGGTATGCAAGAGCAGGAACCTCGCTAATACGTCAATTAGTTGACGCGGGCACACTGTCGAACTTACCCGGTGGGTTTAAAACCAATGGGATGCGTATTAAGGGTGATAACTCACCAGTTGGGCCCGGAGAGTGGGTAGACGTGGATGTGCCAAGCGGTACTATACGTGACAACTTAATGGCACTACCTTATAAAGAACCGAGCCAGACTCTGCTTGTGTTGTTAGACCGGATAACAGAAGAAGGCCGAAGGCTTGGGGCTATCAGTGATTTAAACATATCTGATATGAGTGCTAACGCGCCTGTAGGTACAACACTTGCGTTGTTAGAGCGGACACTGAAGCCCATGGCGGCGGTGCAGGCTCGTGTCCACTATGCGATGAAACAGGAGTTTAAACTACTCAAACAGCTAGTAGCAGACGGGGCCCCTGATGACTATGGCTACCAGCCTGCAACCGGTGTGGAGAGTGCACGCAAGCAAGACTATGAGATGGTTGAGATTATACCAGTCTCAGACCCTAACAGCAGCACCATGGCCCAGCGGGTAGTACAGATACAGGCTGTGATTAGTATGGCCCAGCAAAGCCCACAGATATATAACATGGCATACCTGCACCGTCAGGCTATCGAGACCCTAGGGGTTAAGAACGCAGACAAGATAGTGCCAGTAGACGAGGATGCCAAGCCGCAAGACCCAGTGAGTGAGAACATGAATGTGCTCACAGGCAAGCCGATACAGGCGTTTATCTACCAAGACCACCAAGCGCATATAGCTTCCCACATGTCGTTTATGCAAGACCCGATGATCGCACAGTCTATAGGGCAGAACCCCATGGCCCAGCAGATTATGTCGGCTCTTCATGCACACATAGCGGAGCACGTGGCGTTTGACTACAGGCGCCAGATAGAAGAAAAACTTGGTGTGACTATGACAGCACCGAACGAAGAACTACCACCGGCTGTAGAGCTAGAACTGTCCCGTGTCGTGGCCGATGCAGGCAAGCAGTTAACTCAAGCACACCAGCAGCAGGCAGCGCAGCAACAAGCTCAAGAACAAGCCGAAGACCCTGTGTTTAAGATGAAGCAGGAAGAACTGGCTAACAAGAAGATGAGCGAGGAAACCAAGGCTGCCGAAGTGGCACGCAAAGCGAAGAAAGATGCGGATGAGATGGAAATAAAGCGGCAGCAGGAACAACGCAAGGACGGGCAACTCCAGATAGATACTACCATGGGGGCACAAGCGTCTGACCAGCGGGCAAAAGAGTTTAGAGTCAAAACTGCTCTGGATGTAGCGAAAATTGAGCAGCAAGACAAAAAAGATATTAAGGACACGGACATAAAAACGGCCCAGACCTTAATTAGTGCGATGAGTAAAAACCCTAATGGAAGGAATAATGGAGAAACTTAATGGCTGATAATGCGCTAGATACGCTGCTAGAGCAGGCTGAGACCGAGAAAGATATATTGAAAACTGCTATGGCTAAAGGACTGTACAAATCGTATGAGGAGTACAAGTACGGCTGCGGGCAAATCCGTGGTATTGACGCTATGGTTATGAAAATACAACGGATAAGAGAATCTATTTACACAGGAGACGACGATGAAAGCTAATGTAAACCCTATTGGTATGGCACAAGAAACACCCCTAGACGATACGCAGTTAGAAGCAACGCTGCCCAAACCTAAGGGGTATAAAGTACTAATTGCACTCCCAGAGGTGAAACAAACCTTTAGTGATTCTAAAATCATTAAGGCAGACAGCACTCAACGGGAGGAGAAGATACTCTCAATGGTCGCGGTGGTTATTGATATTGGCGACGATGCCTACGCAGACAGCGAGAGATTCCCTAACGGGCCATGGTGCAAGGTAGGCGATTTCGTTATGTTTCGTCCTAACTCAGGTACTCGGTTCACTATTCAGGGCCAAGAATTCCGGCTTATAAACGACGATTCTGTTGAAGCCACAGTGGAAGACCCGCGTAATATTGCGCGTGCATAGGAGTAAGTTATGAGTGAAGTACAAGCTGCAGTAGAAGAGGAAGACTTTGTTGATGTGGAGTTAGAAAGCTCTGACAATGAAACCGCCGCGCCCAAAGAAGAGAAAAAGCCAAAGGTAGAACCTGAGGTTGACCTCGAAATCGTGGACGACACCCCGGAAGAAGACAGGAATAGAACCCCGTCTGAGAAACCAGCAGACCCTACAGAAGAAGAGCTGAAGAATTACTCGAAGCAGGCAAACGAGCGAATTCGGCACTTTACTAAAGGCTACCACGATGAACGCAGGGCCAAAGAACAAGCCCTCCGGGAGCGTGAAGAGGCCATAGAGTATGCTAAGAGCTTACAAGATCAGAACAAGACGCTACGAGGTTCTGTAGGTAAGGGCCAGCATGCTGTAGTAGCACAAGCAAAAGCAGCAGCAGAAAGCACGCTGGTGAATGCGAAGTCGAATTACCGGGCCGCCTACGAGACAGGTGACGCGGATAAGGTGCTAGAAGCGCAGCAGGCACTAAACGATGCGCAGTACCGACTAAATAAAATTGCCGACATCAAACTCAAACCTTTACAAACTGAGGGTGGTGAGGTAAAACAAGAGCAACAAATACAGACAGAGCAAGCACGACGACCTGTCCGTGACGAAAGAGCTGAATCTTGGCGTGAAAAAAATGCTTGGTTTGGCTCAGACGACGAGATGACTTCGCTTGCGCTCGGTTACCACAACAAGTTGATAAAAGAGCAAGGAGTTGACCCTAAGTCTGACGAATACTATGAGAAAATTGATTCTCGTATGCGAAAATTGTTCCCAGAAGCGTTCGATGAGGAACCCAAAATAGAAGTTAGTAGGGGGAGTAAACCAGATGTTGTTGCGCCAACTACCCGAAGCACCACACCCAAAAAGGTGAGGTTGAATAGAAGTCAGTTAGCAGTAGCAGAAGCAATGGGACTAACCCCACTACAATACGCCGAACAGGTTGCAACTTTAGCGAGGACAAAATAATGGCTGATAACAGAATAAACAAAAATAGAGACACAGAAGAAAGAGAAGCTACGGTACGCCCCAAAACTTGGAGCAAGCCTAGTGTATTACCAGAACCAAACCCAATTGCGGGCTGGTCGTTCCGGTGGATTCGACTCTCTATTAGAAGTGAAGCTGATGCCACTAACTTTTCCTCAAAGACGCGAGAAGGGTGGGAACCCTGCTTAGCAAAAGACCATCCTGAGATTGTTCTCAACACGGTTGAAAGTGAAAGATTTGCTGATAACGTGGTAATTGGTGGTTTGGTGTTATGCAAAATGGCAGACGAGATGGTTGCTCAACGGGAAAAGCATTACGCAGATGTGCGTGATAGCCAACTCAGAGCAGTCAATAATGATTTTATGAGCCAAAATGACCCGGCTATGCCTAAATTTAGTGAGCATAAGTCTAAGGTCAGTAGTTTTGGCACTGGCTAATAGTTTTCAAAGGAGACTAGCATGGCTTCTTCAGCAACCCCATACGGCCTAAAGCCGATTAATTTGATTGGGGGCCGCCCGTATTCTGGTGCAGTCCGACACATCAAAATCGCTTCAGGCTACGCAACTAATATTTACAACGGCTCAATCGTTTCTATATTAGCAGACGGTACTATTGGTATCGTTACAACTAACGGTGATGACTCAACTACATTCCCTGCTGGTACTATCGGCGTGTTTGTTGGTTGTGCTTATACCGCAGCGAACGGCACACCTACTTGGTCACAATACTGGCCTACTGGTACTGTTGCCGCTGACGCAGTAGCGTATGTTGTGGACGACCCGAACGTACTATTCCAAGTGCAAGCAAACGGTGCAGTAACGCAAGCAGATTTGGGCCAAAACACCCACCTTGCAGCTGTACAATCAACTAGCACAGGAAATACAACAACTGGAAACTCGAATACTGCGGTAACTGCCACAACGGCAACGACTGCAACTTTTGGCTTCCGTATTGTTGACTTTGTTGACAGCTCAGAATCTACTGTAGGCGATGCTTATACTGATCTGATCGTTAAGTTCAACCCGGGTCAGCATTCTTACACTAACCAGACCGGGATTTAAGGGGTAGATACCAATGACAATTTCAAGAGCCCAACAACTTAAAGAACTGGAACCGGGCCTAAACGCCCTATTTGGTTTAGAGTATGCAACTTACCCTGAAGAGCATAAGGAGATTTTCGATACTGAAACCTCTGACCGCGCCTTTGAGGAAGAAGTTAAGTTATCCGGTTTTGGCGCAGCCCCAGTGAAAACTGAAGGTTCCGCGATTGCGTATGACAACGCACAAGAGACATACACGGCACGTTACGTGCACGACACCATTGCAATGGGCTTCGGTCTTACTGAAGAGGCAATGGAAGACAACTTGTATGTTAAGAACAGCTCTCGTTATACGAAAGCTCTTGCGCGTAGTATGGCTTACACGAAGCAAGTTAGGGCAGCTAGTGTCTTAAACAATGGCTTTAGTGGCGGCCCTACATACGGTGACGGTGTTTCTTTATTCAACTCTAGTCACCCACTAGTATCTGGTGGTGTAAACGCTAACACTCCTGCAACGCAAGCTGACCTCAATGAAACTTCTTTGGAAGCGGCTATTATTCAGATTGCAGCGTGGACTGACGAGCGTGGTTTGCTTATCTCAGCCCGACCTAAGAAGATGATTGTACCTCCGGGCTTAATGTTCGTAACGACTCGTCTGTTGGAAACTGAGTTACGGACCAACACCATGAACAACGATACCAACGCCATCCGCGTTATGGGTTCAATCCCAGACGGTTCAGCAGTGAATCACTTCTTGACTGACCCGGACGCATGGTTCTTGAAAACCGATGTACCAAACGGACTAAAACACTTTGTACGTGTTAAAATGTCTCAAGGTATGGAAGGCGACTTCGAGACTGGTAACGTTCGTTATAAGGCTCGTGAGCGGTACAGCTTCGGCGTATCTGATGCTCTGGGCATGTGGGGCTCTTCAGGCAACGCCTAGTGAGCTAACAGGGGGGCTGCTTCGGCGGCCCTTTCTACTTTTTCTTAGAGCACCCTGACCGGGCTCAACTAATATTGACCGGAGATACCCCATGGCTATATCAAACACAACTGGCCCTATTGAGTCTGAAGCAGGCTTTATCACAGGCGCAAGTTCACTAGTTTCTGTGGCAGCAGGCACCACTCTAACCCCGGCGGATAACGCTGGTAGAACTATGGTTCTTGGTGTTGCAACAGGCGCAACAGTGACTTTACCTGCAGCTACAGGCACAGGTAATACATACAAATTCTTTGTTGGTACAACAGTTACTTCCAATGCTTATATTATCCAAGTTGCTAACGCTACCGATACTATGGCTGGTGTTGCTATTGTTGCTAATGACACAGACGCAAGTGCCTCGATTTTTGAGACAGTCGCGGCGTCTGACACAATCACACTCAACGGAACCACTACCGGTGGTATTCGGGGTGGCACGGTAGAGCTTCAAGATGTTGCTTCTGGTGTGTGGGCTGTCCAAGTAACTGGCGCCGCAACAGGCACAGAAGCGACTCCATTCTCAGCAGCTGTTTCATAAGGTAGGTACTTGTAATGGGTAAACTACGAAGCAAACAAAAACCAGCGCCCAAGAAAGCTAAGCCTACAAAGCAGAAAGCAGCGAAGGCAAAGGAGTAACTTGTGAACGATATCCAAGCAATACGCTCGACTGGGGTTGGCGCTGTAACCACTGCCAGAACTCGCATCACGGGGTTAAGTGTGCTCCATAATGCAAGTGGCGCAGGCAGGCTTACATTTACTGATGGTAATGGTGGCCCTGTTAGGTTGGACTTAGACTTTGAGGCAACGGCAGATTCCGCGCAGATTAACTTCTGTGAAAACGGCATCCTTTTTACATCCGGTGTGTATCTGTCTACAGCTACTAACATCACTGCGGCAACAATATTCTACGTAGGGTAAATGCTATGAAGTGTAAGAGCAAAGACAAAGGTAGTAAAACAGGTGGGACGGCTAAAGGCTACGCAAAAGGTGGAAAAGTTGATGGTTGTGCTATAAAAGGCAAAACTAAGGGCCGTAGTATAACAATGTCTCGGGGTCGGTAGTAAATGCCGGCTAAGCGCGTTGTTAAGAAGGCAATGGCTTGTAACAAACCTAAGCGAACACCCAGCCACCCAAAGAAGTCGCACGTTGTTAAAGCGTGTAGTAAGGGAAAAGAGAAAGTAATAAGGTACGGCGAGCAAGGTGCAACTACAGCAGGTAAGCCCAAGAAGGGGGAGTCTGATGCTATGAAGGCCAAACGCAAGTCGTTTAAAGCCCGCCACGGCAAGAACATAGCCAAGGGGAAAATGAGTGCAGCTTACTGGGCTGACAAGTCTAAGTGGTAGGGGTAAACAATGCCAACGTCAGGAACCACAACATTTAACCTAGATTTTGCAGAATTAGCAGAAGAAGCGTGGATGCGTGCGGGCAAAGAAATGCGCTCTGGCTACGACCTACGTACAGCTCGCCGGTCGCTAAACCTGTTGTTGATTGATTGGCAGAACAAAGGCATAAACATGTGGACTATTGATGAGGGTACAATAAACCTCGTCGAAGGCACTGCGCAATACGACCTCCCAGCTGATACCATAGACTTACTTGAGCATGTAGTTCGGACTAACGCGGGCGATGTGTCTACACAAAGTGACCTGAATATATCACGCATAAGCGTGTCTACTTACGCTTCTATACCAAATAAGCTATCCCCCGGCAGGCCTATACAGGTTAAAGTTGATAGGGCACGAGCAAACCCAGTTGTTACATTATGGCCAGTCCCAGACAAAGGAACTGAGCTAGCACCGTTCTACGTGTTTAAGTATTGGCGCATGCGCCGTATAGAAGACGTTGGTGATGGCGCTACGGAGCAGGACATTGTGTTTAGGTTCTTACCCGCACTAACTGCCGGCCTAGCCCACGCACTTTCTATGAAAGTTGATAACATTGACTTGAACCGTGTTGCCTTACTCAAACAAGAGTACCTAGAGATTTGGGATTCAGCTACACGGGAAGACAGAGAGAAAGCAACCCTTCGGATAGTCCCCAGAATTAGGATGTAGCCCATGGTTGCTAAGTATGCTTACGGCAAGCGGGCAATAGGCGAGTGTGATATATGCGCTCAAACCTACAGGCTGCAACGACTAAAAGAAGTTATCCGCAAGGGCTCACCTACGGATTTGTTGGCATGCCCCACCTGCTGGGATAAAGACCAGCCGCAACTACGAGTTGGGGAGTACGAGGTAAGTGACCCCCAAGCCCTTAAAAACCCAAGACCTGACACAGCATCGTTAGCTGCTAGCAGAGGTTTTGTAGTACCATTAACGCAAGTATCTGCAGTTGTTAGCATCGGAGGGGTTACTGTAACCATAATATAAGATGAACTACGCCACACTTAGTGCACGCATACAGGACATCGTAGAGGACAGTATAGACGATGCCCTCATAGCTACGTTCGTAGAACAAGCAGAACAACGTATTTACAACACAGTCCAGTTGCCGGCGCTGCGTAAGAACGTGACTGGCACACTAACAGCTTCTGACCCTTATTTAGCTATCCCAGACGATTTCCTATATACCTACTCAGTAGCAGCAATAGACGCAGACGGGGCATACAACTACCTCACTAATGTGGATGCTAACTTCATCCGAGAGGCATACCCCAACCCTACAACAACGGCAGCACCTAAGTATTACGCCATATTCAGTGATGAATTTTTCATTGTTGGCCCCACCCCAGCCACGCCTCAATCGGTAGAGCTACATTATGGCTACTACCCAGAGTCCATAGTGACGGCTGGAACTACATGGTTAGGGGATGAATTTGACTCAGCGTTACTAAATGCCTCACTTTTAGAGGCTGCACGCTTCACAAAAGCTGAAGAAGATGTGGTTGCCATGTATAATCGTATGTATACCGAGTCTATGGCCTTGCTTAAAAACTTAGGTACAGGCAAATTGATGCAGGATACTTACAGGTCTGGGGAAACCCGGGCCCGCCCGAGCTAACCGATTATGGCTATAACACAGGCAATGACCACTAGTTTTAAAGTGGATTTACTCAACGGGGTTCACTCCTTTGGGGTATCCGTAGTTAGAGCAGATACTAGTGCAGACACGTTTAAGATAGCCTTGTTCGGCCCCGATGCAGCAATAGGCCAAGACACTACGGTATATACAACCGCTGAGGAAGTTACAGGCACAGGATATACAGCAGGGGGGCAGGAGCTAACAATATCAACAGCGCCAACGTCTGCGGGTAACATAGCCTATCTAAGTTTTAGTAATGTAGTATGGAATTCAGCCACGTTCACGGCTAGGGGCGCCCTTATCTATAATGAGACACAGGGTAATAAGGCCGTTGCAGTAATAGACTTCGGGGAGATAAAGGCCCCATCAAATGCAAACTTCACACTTGCATTCCCAACAACAGATATAGCGAACGTTATTGTGAGGCTAGGATAATATGTGGGTAGAAATAGTACCAACACAGAACCCAAGCTGGACTGTGATAACGCCGTAAACGAGGCTGGACATGGCAACTTACCTTAATAACTTACGCTTAGAAGAAACTGCAACCGGTGCTAATGATAATACGTGGGGGGTTTCAAACAACCTAAACCTCGCGCTAATCACAGATGCGTTGGGGTACGGCACCCTAGAACTAGATGCGGATGCGGATGAAACGTTCACTATGCCCAACGCGGCTGCAGATGACCTGCGGTCAATGTACCTTAAATTCACTTCTGCCGTTGCCCTAACTGCCACACGCACACTAACTCTTGCGCCAAACACGGTCTCTAAGGTGTGGATTATTGAGAACGCCACAACTGGCAGCCAAAGCCTAACCATAAAGCAGGGGTCTGGAGCTACTGTAACCATACCCACAGGCACTACTAAAGTCCTTTGTTCGGACGGTAATGGCAGTTCTGGGGCGGTAGTAGACTCTTTTACGACTATTAGACTTGAGACTCCTTCTATTGGGGTTCCCACTTCACTTACCCTAACAAATGCAACTGGCTTGCCTATCTCAACAGGTGTTTCGGGCCTTGGCACTAACGTAGCAACATTCTTGGCCACGCCCTCTAGTGCAAACCTTGCAGGGGCCGTTACAGACGAAACAGGTTCCGGGGCTTTGGTCTTCGGTACTAGCCCCACCTTGGTTACACCAGCACTTGGAACCCCAACGGCTGCGGTACTAACTAACGCAACAGGACTCCCCCTTTCTACTGGCATAACAGGCACCCTAGCTATTGCAAACGGTGGCACAGCAGGAACAACAGCGGCGATAGCTAGAGCTAACATACTACCCGCTTATTCCGGCAACGGAGGGAAGGCACTTGCAGTAAACGCAGGCGCTACTGACGTTGAATATATCTCTGTTCCGGGCACAGGCACGGTGTCCTCTGTCGCTGTTTCAGGTGGCACTACAGGCTTAACGACCTCAGGTGGCCCTGTTACAGCCGCTGGCACAATCACCCTTGCTGGCACACTTGCCGTTGCTAATGGGGGAACTGGGGTTACTACTTCTACAGGCACTGGCGCTACTGTGCTTAGCACAAGCCCGACCTTGGTTACTCCCAACCTTGGCACTCCAGCGTCAGGCACACTAACTAACGCCACGGGCTTGCCTGCATCTGGCGTTGTTGGAACTGCTGCTATCCTTGGGGCTAACACATTCACAGGGGCACAGAACTTCGCAGACAACACACTGCAAAGAGCTAACCTACTAGACTACGGCGAAGTAACTAATGCTATTGGCTCAACTGGTGGCGGCACACAAAGCATCGACTTAACCTTAGGCAACTCTGTCACAGCTACAGTAGACACTTCAGCTAACACATTCACATTTGACAACCCTACAGCCGGTGATGAGCTGTGTGGCTTTGTTCTATTCCTAACTAACGGCGGTTCACAGACAGTTAACTGGCCTGCTTCGGTTGATTGGCCTGCTGCTACAGCACCTACGCTGTCTGCTTCAGGTCTGGACATACTTGTTTTCACCACTGTTGACTCAGGAACTACGTGGCATGGTCAAGTTGCCTCAACATTGAGTTCATAATATGACAGCAATTAGAAGAGCAATGATGGCAGCGGCTGGACAAAGTGGCGATCCTGTCTATGTCGAAGATGTGTTTAGCACTTATCTTTATACAGGCAATGGCTCAACTCAGACTATCACTAATGGCATAGACGTTGATGGTGAAGGTGGTATGGTGTGGTGCAAGCTACGCAACACAGCGAACAGTCACGGTATATTTGACACAGAAAGAGGGGCTACTTATAGGTTAGATAGTTCTGGGTATTTTGCCGAATCTCCGGCTGATGCTGATACCCTGACTAGCTTCAACTCTGACGGCTTCTCTCTAGGGGCTGACTCAGGGTCGGCCACTGTAAACGGAAGCTCTAGCTATGACTACGTCTCATGGACATTCCGCAAGCAAGCGGGGTTCTTTGATGTTGTAACCTACACAGGTACAGGCTCAGCACACGCTATAAGCCACGGTCTAGGCTCAGCGCCTGGAATGATAATCATCAAGAACATAGACCAAGCTGACGCATGGCAGGTTTACCACAAAAGCAACACGGCCAATCCTGAGACTGATTACCTAGT
>Ga0136588_1000342_pt1 | contig 17566 bp, 34 predicted proteins | sample AntRauMFilla1564_FD_104782 | JGI IMG/M metagenome (GOLD analysis project Ga0136588, IMG submission 104782) | Saline lake microbial communities from Rauer Islands, Antarctica - Metagenome Filla 1 #564 | ecosystem: Environmental > Aquatic > Non-marine Saline and Alkaline > Saline | place... | reverse complement strand
TGTCCTTATACCAAGCTGATTCCTCGGAACATCTTTTAATTTTTATTTTAATCCCAAATGGTTTATCTCCTTGACTCATATCTTATTTTTAATTAATTTTTTATCGCTAGCTCTTTCGATTAAGTATTTACCCAATCTATCAGCTGTCTCCGGATTTAGAATAATTTCATCATCCCAAATTTTTCCAGATATCAGATGCTTCCATGAATACTTAATTCTTTCTTTTAGGCTCCTTTTAGGGATTATTAACCCGTGGCTAAAAATGGCTAAGCTAATATCTAAGTCTTCTGGATCTTTCCAATCAGTTACTAAAATACCTTCTGAATAACAGGAGCAAGAAAAAAATTCTTGTTTTTTTATATTTTCCTCTGTACCTAATACCATATTATTTTATATTTAATAAATCTGTTATAGTTTCATATTATTTAAATAAGGTCTGATTGTAGTAGATCTAGGAGAATCGTTTACGAAAACTTTTCCTCTAGAAAGCCCATTTATTCTAGAAACTATATCTAGTGGATTTTCTACTTGATCTAAACACGTTATAACTATATTTTCCTTAGTATTAACATTCCCCGTCGGTAGTCGATCGTAAAAATTACAATCGATAGAAAACTGAAGTAACTTAAAATCTAATTTTGCAATTTTAAAATCCCCTTGATGCTCGTGGGTTTTATTAGATTCGTATTCGTTATTTTTGAGTTTAATTTTCCTTTTTCTAAAAGGTCCATCACCATGTCTAGTATGGTATGCTCTAGTGACCATGAAATTTTCTATCACTGATGGAGTTATTTCCTCTTCATTCAGGATTGTATATGCATTCTTTACTGTTGTTTTAGATCTGGTTACATATGGAAAAGTACCATATTCCATATCGATTAAAACCCCCTGATGCCCTTCAAATATCAAAGTTTCGTATTTAGTGGTTATTTGGGAAAGTTTTTTAATTGTACATATGGAAAGAAATTCTAAACAGCAGATATAATAAGTATCTATATCAAAAGTTTCCCCGTAATAATCCTGTATAGCTTCACACTTGGAATAAAAAATACCCTTATGTAAAATATCATGAACATAAAGCTTATAGTGATCTTCATTTCTTTGTATGGTTCTACCAAATCCTACTCCAACTGAAGAATGCTTACCTTCGTTATCTTTCCTATTTCTATAAACATCTAACGGAGTAACAAGCATAGCCCTGGGATCATAATATTGCATTTTATAAAAACCTAATTTTAATAGCTTTACTATTTCTTCGTAGGTACCGATAGGTTCCACAGTACAAAACCGAGAATAAAAGGTTTCTATATTGGAAGTGGTTCCAGATCCAGTGTGGTGGTGTACGTGAAGTAAATCCCCCTCCATGACGGTATGGCCTACTTGATTTCCCCCTCCATATCTAATTACTAAAGGTTTAGGACTAGAAAGGGACAACCACTTAGTGACTGTCCCCTTTCCTTCATCTCCGTAACCTAATCCTGTTACGATTGATACTTTCATTATAAAGTTATTTTGATTTCATCAGAATCATCTGAATCCTCCATTTGGAATTCACTGGGTTTTTGACTTTCTGAATTAGATCCATTAGAATGTCCTCCATAGAATTTAGCTACCCTATTTCCGATAACCTCCGCGATTTCATTATAACTTTGAACCGTTATAAAGTTCTCATGTAATAGATTTTCCCAATAGCTTTTGGTTCTATTAGATTGTCCCTGGTAAGTCTCATTAACATTTATATGAATAACATGATACTTTTCAGAAGCCAAAATCAATAGATCATTCGCGGTGAATGATTCCTCTCTTTGGAGACCATAGAGACTAGCTAATTTTGAACCTGGAATATTGTCAAGCCCTGGTTCGTCACCAATAGTAACTAGAATCCCTTTCTGCCCCCTTTTTTCAAAACAATCTATTGAAGTGTGCTTTGCTGCATGATACCATGCTAATAGGTAGCTTTCTCCTGCATTTCCCCCTCCTCCACCTTCTGGATATACCAGCTCCAAGGATTCATCAAGTTTTTCATCAGAAGATTCAAATTGTCCTACTTGAATAGGATATCTATCACATTCATGATCTCCTATAGCTAGAAAGGAAACTTGTGGATCCTTTATTCCATGATCAAATATATTTTGAATCATATTTGGCAATCCGTCGTTAATCAATTTAGCTGGAACTGCCCCCATACTAGCGGTAACATCTAAACCGACTATAATAGCTAAAGAATTAGGATGTTCCTCACTATCTCTAGATTCCCTTATAATTACTCCATTTGGGTCTAGAGCCTCGTGTATTCTACCTACTGCCTTTTGTTTATATACAGTGTCCAGAGTATCTTTGGTTACTGAACTATAACCTCTCACTTTAGATCTTGTTGATCTAGAATGAAAATCATATCCTCCTCCTCCCATGACTATACGCTTTCAGATGTAGTTTGTAATGAAAAGTTTTCATTTTGAGAAGCTTCTTCGAAAAGATCTCCGTATCTTTTTTCAGCTACTGCTAGCTTTATCCCGATTTCTCTGATCTTAATTCCAATCTCTATATCCTTTTTAACGAATACATCAGATTCAAAATCAGAAGGGTTTATAATTGTCTGGGTATTAGAAGGGTTTATATCTAACATATTATCCCTGTCTAACTGCAAACTTTCTAGATTATCCCTTAGATCCTCTATAGTTCTTCGATACTTTTTCTCAGTATCTTTAACTATCTGAAGACCTCGGTCTTGTCTTAATTTCGTATTCGACCTCATTAAAAGTCTTCCGAATTTTCCTTTTTCTTCTACTACTGTTTCTGGCATTTTTCTGGTTTTTATATTAGTGATTATTATTAATTATTCTTCTTTCTGTGGAATTCTTTTCCTTTTCCTTCCATCTATTTTAACAACGGGAATCGGCTTATGTTTCAATTTAATTATACCTTTTTCTATCCCTCTGAATATATCTACTGCAGATATCTTTAGATCTTGTCCTGTAGTTTCTCCTTTCAAATGTAATATCTCTCCAACGGTTCCTATTATTTGGAATATCTCCCCGTTACTTTTATCTAGTTTATCTAAGATATTTTCCTCTTTGCTTTCGGTCATCTGTTTATTTTTATACCTATAGATTCTAATGAATCTGCTACTAAAGAATTCCAGATACCAAAAGAGCCATTAATTATTTCATTGAAAGTAGTCCATTTGACAACGTGGGGTTCCTCAGTGTATATTTCCCCATTCCATTCTGTAATAATATATGTAAATCCCATATATCCATTCCTGTGCATAGCAAAAATTACACTTGATGAATCCATATTAACCTCTATTCCGGTTTCCTCTAGTATTTCTCTAGCCATAGCGGATTCTAAAGAATAGTCAGTATAATCTACTTTACCCCCAGGTAGACCAAAATCCTGATGGTCTGTTTTTCTACTTACTGCTAGAACATTTCCGTCTTTTAATAATACCCCCTGAACAGTAAATTTAGTTCCTTCGGGATATGATTCGCATTCTTGTAAATCTCTTTTGCAAAAATCTAGCATAGTAATTTAAGATATAAAATGTGGTCCTCCCTCTTTAGTTTTCCAGCTTAACCGAAGCCATTTTTTTGGTATGTAATGAGAGGTTCCGCTTTCATCTAATATGCGATGTCCCCCTTGTTTACCTATATTAAGCCAGGCTGGAGAATTTATAGTTTCCTCGGTTGATTCGTAATGATAAGTTCTAGATATCTCATTAGAAATATCTTTGAAAGTCATTTTACTTTTATTATTCAATTCAATTTTCGCCATGTCTTATCTTTCTATACAACATTTTTTATATTTATTACCAGATCCGCACGGGCACGTATCATTCCTTCCTATCTTTTCGCTAGGAATTTTAGGTATTGCCCATTTTTCAACCACTTCTTCCTCTATCCCATTTAGATGATTAATCTCGTGCTGCCAAACCTGTGCTTGGAATCCCTTATGTGTTTCTTTTATTAAATCACCATCTGTATTGTAGAATTCTATATCTACCATATGGGACCTTTCAGCTACGATTATTTTATTTTTCCAGGTCAAACACCCTTCAAATTTAACCCTTTTAATCCCGTATTCTTTAACAACTTTTGGATCTATTGCTATAATACATTTTCTTTCTGGATCTTCGCTATTCTTTATAGCACATATTCTTAATTGGAATCTCTCCTCCCCTAGTTTGCATTGATTTGCCGCTAATCCTATACAATCCTCTCTTTCCTCTGCGTAAGATTTAAACCTTTCAATTATATCTAGGTTATCGCTAATGAACCTAGATATGTTTTCTATCTGCGGAGTTTCCGGAGTTTGTTCGTCGGGGATTACTTTGAATTCGCTCATGATGCATATCCTATTATTCCGTATTTAATATCCTATTATTCCGTATTTAATATCGAAAGAGTAATTTTCGGATCTGTAATAATCCAAATATTTTTTATACTTTTTTCGAATTTTTCAATATAATCTTTAGGTATTATATTACCAAGTTCAGTTATTCCAACGCCTTTCTCGTTGTCCAAATTTATTACTCCTACTTCTTCGTCGCTATGATTTAACATGAAAACTACTTCTCCCTCTTTTTCTCCACATCCATATCCAGGACTCCAAAACATATCCTTCTCAAATCCTTCTTCCTCTATATAAGGATCTGGTATTATTTTTTTAGGAACTAATTTAGTTGAAGTAGTTAATTTTTCCCCTGAATCCGGATCGTAATTAATATGGGAGTCAAATTCAGATCCTTTCGAGTTTAATTTAATTCCGACTGGGATTTTTATAGTTTCTTTTTTTGCTAATATGTAAGGACCTATATAATGTCCGTAATATACTCCCATTTAATCTATTTTAAATTCAAATCAAATGTAATATAAATATTTTAATTAGCTTAGATCTATCTGGAAATATTATATACTTCTAGGTCTTTTTCTTCTTGTAATAGTAAGATTCCCTTTGATTGAACTTTACCATTTTTGTAATATGCGTAGAATTTTTGTACTTTAGTTATTCTTTCCACATATACTTTCTCTTTTGGATATCTGTTATAGATGACCTTAACTTCCGCACCAAATAAATCAACTCCTTCCCATATTATTTGATCTCCTGAAATATAAGCAAATTCTTGAGTAATTTCTGTTGTTAGGTTTTCGATATTTTCTTCTTGCGAAAAAGCCAGAGAGCTTAGGAAGAAGAAAATTATTAAGATAAATTTTTCCATAATAATTGATTATTTTAATTAAGAACGTTAATGTTACGCTCTCTATATATTAAATTAACGTTAGGGTTTCATATTTCCGTCCCTATGACGTTAATTACTATCCAACGTAGACCTGGCTTTCCCCACTTATTTTCCTTCCTTATTAGAAGCTTATTTGCCTTTGGATAATAATCAATCATTCCAAAATCGTCGGTATAGAAACTATAGCTTCCATTTTCCCTCTTCTCTACGTCTACATATTCCTCTAATCTACCTAACCATTCAAATTCGAAAACCTCACATCTTTTTTCTCTCAAACTTCTGTTATAAAGTCCGAATGCTTTTAGATCATTGTCCTCTGATCTAGCTTCTTCTAAAAGTTTTGCGCTTTTTGGTTTAGTGTTATCTATTTCCATATTAGCTAATATAAGAAATATTTTGGTAATTTCTATGAACTAATGGAAAAATGATTCTCAACTGCTTCGACAGTTTTATCAAGCTCACTCGCATAGAATCCAGCATGGTTTATACAACCGGCCTCCACTACCTTCCATCCCGAATCGGATTGGCAAATATCCAAAACCCATGCTTCTGCTAATTCACCTTTAGATATAACTGAATTAGCAAACCCTAAAGCCTCCGGAGAGATGTCTTTATTCAAGTAAACCTTTCCTCCTAATTGATAATAACTTCCTGTTATTACCTTACCCCCAACTATCCATAATCTAATCTCAGAATAAATCTTTTTAGGAGTTGATACTTGAATCCTGGTATCTTTATGAAAATCTTTATATCCCTCTTCTTTAAGATATGCTTTTAGAGTGTTGTCCCATTTTTCCTTATCAAATATTGAACCAGTAAAAGCCTTATTATCTTCAACAGGTCTTAAAAATAATTCTCCTCTTTCCCAAAGTAATTCACTTCCAATTGTCATAATCTCGGAATCGTAATTCAATAGTAGATTACCCCACCATTTAGAATAAACTTCGTAGTTATGATTTTCGTTGATCATTGTACCGGGGTTCCATCCTCTCTCTTTACATATCCTAGTCATGGTTAAAGAACCCCAACACCATACTTCTCCCTTTGGTTCTATTTGAGGTAGATCTTCAACATTTACAAATTCCTCTGGAACATTTTTCATATCAACTACCCAATCAACAAAGGGATAAATCCTAACTATTATATGAGGGATCTCGTATTTTTTTAGAACCCCTATTAGTAGATTATAATGAGATTCTCTGAATAAATTTTCCTGAATTATATGTAGCATTGTTAAATTATTGAATCAAAAAGGAACTCTGTAGTTAATGTAAGACCGGAGACTTCCTCTGGGTTTTCTTTTATGTAATTTTTAATTTTCCAAGTTAGTCTTTTTTTTATGGAAGCGCCTTCTTTACTGATCCTATTTACCTTTTCTTTATTTATGCTATAGTTTTTACAACTTTGACACATATCATCGAATTCTAAAGCATCATCACCTGAAGGATCACTTTCCCCTCTTTCATGTAAAATAAAACACGGATTCCTCCAATCATCACCAGCTTCGAATTTAAATATATCTCCTCCACTTATAGAGTTATATGCCTCTGAGCAAGTTCCGTTAGATTTTCTTATTTTTTCAATCCTTTTTCGAATTACATAGTGTCTAATTAAAAGCTCCGATATTTCTTTAGCTTTTTCCGTTTCCATAAATTTCAGATATAAAAATATGATAAGTAGTATTCATGCCATCATCCTCTTCCATGTCTTGAAAATCTAAAGGTGACTCTAGGTATTTTTCTACCCTTTTAGCATACCATTTGTTGTACAGTATAGCAATTTCCTTAATTTTTTCTTCTGCTACATCATGTGCTCCGGAAACCGAAAAATAAAAAGAAGCTCCTTCGGATCCGTAGTTAACCTCCCAACATTCATCCAATTTCTCATATAGCTCGTCGGAGAGAGAATTATATATTTTTTCTTTTTTCTTAGCCATAATAAACTTATTATCCCATAGGGTTATCCCAGTCAAAGCCGTAGGACATTTCAGAATACCACCGAAGCTTGTTTTCTATTATCTGTATTCTGATATCAGAAACCTTTAAATTTTTGACTAAGTAAGCTTTTAGTTTATCTATGCTTTCCCCACCTTTACCTATTATAATTCCTGGTCTTCTGGTTGTTATTGAGATTACTAGAAATTCATCTTTAGAATGATATTCCGCTTGTATTTCTGTTATGCTTTCCCTTAGCGTTAGGTTTGGATCTCCCATTTCATATCCATAGAAATCATCTATAGCTTTTATTACGGGCTTCAGTAATGCTTCGTCCAACTCTAAAGGTTTTTTATTCTCTTCATTCAGATCTTTTAATTCAGAATAAAGTCTAACGTTACCTATAGGAACCGAAACAAATCCATTGTCAGTTTTTAAATAAGCTAACCCAGCTCTAGTTCTTTCAACTATAGTCAGATCTGGGATTTCACTTACTTTGGTTCTTCCGATTATATACTTTCTTAGTCTAGAATCCATCCCTAAATCTCCTCCACACGTAAGGTATACTTTTTTGCCTATATTCGAATCTATAAAATCGTAAGCTTTCATAATTATTTTCTGGTTACGGTAGCCCCTAAAAGACCGCCTGGTGTATTTTCTCTTGGATCAATACTATTTGAATGTAGCTGGATTTCAAAATTAACGGAAATCTCATGATCTTTATTGTTCTCAAATATGTTCCTCCCGGTAACATATTCAATGATAGCGGTTTCAACTTCTTCTTTTGTTAACTTTAATAAAAATTCCATATTTATTATTTTACGTTAATGTAAGAATATAATTTAAATAATCCCCTCTATTTTATCTCATATTCATAATGCTTTCCACACTTAAGACATGAGTCTTGCTGTGTACCATTTTTATCTAAAATAGTCTGGAAATTTGCATGTCCCTTATTGCACCTCCATTTTATAGTATAAGCGGTAAATTCTTCTACTATTTTACCTTTCATAGAAGATTTTTTATAAGGGGACTTTAATAATTCAGGAACTTTCTTTTTTTCTTCGAGATCCAACATCTCTATCCTTACCGTGAATTTATCTACCTCCTTCTTATAAATTTCACTATAATAATCGACATATTCTTGATCTGAGGAATATAAAAAGCACTCGTCTGCGCATTCAAATTTATCCCTATTCTCTCCAGGAAATATTTTATCCAAACAACAATCTTTTCCCCTACATTTTCTGTTACCCATTACCCAGTAATATTAATTCCTAGTTCATTAAGATCCCTAAGCATTTCCAAATCTTCCATTGTTGGAATTTCAATATATCTTTTGTTTTTCCTCATCTGAACTATCCAATAAGTTCCCTCAGCATTTGGATTACATGAATATCTTGGACTTCCATCATAAGATAATTCTGTAGTTTGATACATGAAGAATTTAGCTGGACTCATAAATGCTACTGGATAATCAGGATGATATCCTCTGGTATAATATTTAAGTTCTCCTTCCATAAATCAAATATAATAAAAATAATGGACTATTTAGGATTTAAATAAGCAAAAGAATTCCAAAAATCATAAACTACAGAATATCCATTATAGGTAAACCATTTTAATAAATTATTAAATCTATCAGGATTTCCTAATCTTTCCTCTGAAAAGTTTATTGATTCGAATATGATTAATTCGGGTTTATTTACTAAATCGAAGTTCAGACTCATTATTAGTTCATCATCCAAGTTTTCTACGTCGAGGTGCAGCCATTTTAGATCACTTTGAAGACCCTCCTTTATTATCAGATCATTTAAAGATATGGACTGAGTTATGGTTGTCCTCAGTTCGTCATTATGTATATGAGATTTCATATGGGAAAGACTAAGAGTATTAGCTTCGCCGCCACTAAATTCATAAAATGTTACTTCCCTAGAATGAGTATCTACTATATTATTTAGACATTTAATATTAGTAAATACTTTGTAATTTTTCTCTAATTCTTTAAAAGCTTTTTCAGATCCTTCTACTAAAATGGCAGAAACGCTTCCTTCTATTACTGGGTTTACCCATTCACCAGCAGTCCCGTCATGTGTTCCGATTACTATCCCCTTTGCCCCTCTATTTTTATTTACCCAATGTGAAAAAAATTGGTCAGAAGAATCTCTGTGTATTTTTGGATCTAATTTAAATTCAGCATAAACAAACCCCATATCGTTTCTTATAACTGCCCTCACGTTTCTTTCCAAAGGATCCCAGGTACCCCACATTCCAGGAGAAAGCTTGGTTCTGAATTTAACATGCTCAGTTTCAGATATACCGAAAGGTGTGGAATATACCACGAATTCAAATCTATCTTTTGGATATAACCATCCAGCCTCTTTATGAACCTGAGCTTTAATTTGTCCTAGTGGAAATTTAGAACATTTAGGTACATATTTTATACTAAACATTTTTAAGTCTATCTATATAGCCTTCTAATAATTTAATAGCTTCCTTGGGAGTTTGGGTTTCAAAAATCCCTTCGTCTATCATTTCTCTTAAATCCTCGTTAACATTAAGTATCGCTTTTTCTACATCAGTATAGTTATACTGTTCGTCTACTTTAGGATCCCCGCTTTTTAGGATCATATTTAGATGTTCCCCTTTTTTGCACGAATGACTATTAGTACCAAATTTCTGAAATTTACCCTCTACCATATAATAGGAGCTTCCACTTTCAGCATACCGGGAAAAAAGATCCATTACTGAAATTCTTCCGCTTATATAATCCATATTCAGAGAATTCCAATTTGTACCTTCATCGTTTTCCAGATCAGGAAACCTGATAACATCATTAACCATTTCTAATTGATACATTTCACCGTTTATTATACAATATGGGAAATCTACTTCTTTTTTCATTTATTTTATTTTTTCACTTTTTATCCAAAAAATAATAACGCAAATACCCAAAGAAAATGTTAATAAGGCATATGTTATATCAGTTAATTCCATTATTGAATTTTTTCTAGTTTTTCTAACAGGCTTTTCCTCTTTTCTTCATTGAGTACTTTAATTTCATCTAGTTCTTTTAGAAGTCTTTTTTTCTCGGTCTCTTTCTCGACTTTTTCTATTTCCTTTAATTCCTTCTTTGTGGCGACTTTTATTTCTAAAGGATTAAAAACAAAACCTCTATGGTCTACGTGATGCATTATTTCTGTATGAGTAGCGCCCATTTTTTTAAATTCTTCCAATAGTGATATGAAATCTTCTATTTTAATACTTTCGGTTTGTCCAGCGCAAGAATATATATTTCCTTCTTCCGGAATTGTTATATCTTTCCCCCTATCAAAGTATTCGTCTTCACTTAATCCCAAATCTTCGCTTACTTTAAAGTCTAGATCGTCGATTTCCTTTTCTCCTAAATATCTAAAAATTATTCTTTTTTCCATGATCATAAGTATTTAATTTCACCTATCCATTTATTATAAACTATAATATCAAAATCTGTTTTATTTACTTTCTTAAGAAATCCCATTCTATCTAGTGTCTCTATTTCTCCTTTAGAAGAAATTAGAGGTTTATATGGAAGTAGGATCCCACCAAATCTTTTGTTAATATGCGCCCACTCAGAAGGTGATTCATTAGGAGTTTTACCAAAAATATCCGCCTTATTCCAGACTATTCTATTAAACCAAACTATATTTGATAAGTGCTGATGAGATAGTGATGAATATAGAATCTTTTTTCCGTAAAAGGTAGTTCTAGTTTTTTCCATATTCAAATATAAGCTAATCTTTTCATTATTCAATGATCATCAAGAACAAAAAAGGTCCTGATATTTCAGGACCTTTATTTTCTCCGTTGGGTTAGATTAGAGGGATACCTCTAAGGTATCCGAGCTCATATCATCCATGACAAATACTGTTGAATCATTTCCCATGAAAAATTCAGAAGTATCCATTTCCATAACTGTAACTGTTGTATCAGTACCAGATACTTCACCTTTTGAGAAAGGATTAGTACAACTAGTTGCTGATAAAAGTAATAGGGAAATAATTAAAAGTGATTTCATAATTTATAATTTTTTTGGGGTTTGTAAAGACTATATATCGAATAGGTTTATATATTATTCTCCTATATATTTACTAAGATATTTCGTCTTTTTCGTCCTCTAAAGCAAAATCTAATACCTTTCCCATGGCTAATCCTCTTAAGTATGGAAGATGCCCGAGTAACTCTCTAGTTTTAAAATCCTCCTTATGTGCGACTTGATCTTTTAGAATGATTCTAGATTGGCTGTCTTCCTTGCAAATATCGATCTCTATAATATATGAATCCTCCTCATATCTATAGGTTTCTAAAGTTTCGGTTTTTACCTCCAGCGTTGCATCCGGGAATAATAACCTTATTAGTTCTATCGTTTCTTTCATTTTTAATTTTTTAAATTCCTCATATATATTTAAGGTGGTTAAAAACGAAAATTTTTGATACTATAAAAAAAGGAGCAAAATTTTGCTCCTTTTTAAGTTGGATGACTTTTTTATTGCCTGCTTTTATTTGCGGGCTTTCTATATATCGATGGATGATCTCCTGTTTTTATTCCTCGATATTTTCCATTTAAGTTTAGTAGTTCTTCTATTACGGGATTATGGTTAAGTATATCTAGATCTTTTTCAGACATATTAAATTCATTCAATTTAATTCCTAGAAAAAGATCCTGGGAGATTCTTTTTTTCCTGTATTTTATCTGAGCTAATCTTTCAGACCTTTTAGATTTCCTATTCTCCTTATTTTCTTTGTTATGTAACTTGTTAAGTACATAAATTTTTCTAAGCAGTTTCTTCAACCATTTCTTCATTTTTTGCTATTTCTAGGGACTCGGATACTATTTGTACTATCTCATAAGGATCCGCATTTGAAGCGGGTCTTCTATCCTCTAGATAACCTTTCCATTCTTTTATAGTTGTAGGCGGTATTCTAATTGAAGCCCCTCTATCCCCTACTCCAGTAGAAAATTTATCAATTGCCTGAGTTTCGTGATTTCCGCTAAGCCTTTTTTCATTATCAGATCCATATACGGATAGGTGTTCCTTATGCCTTTTTTCAAAAGTTCTGAAAATACTTTCGAAATATTCCTTATCTCCGTTAGTTCTCATTCTAGAATCGGAAAAATTACAATGTAGCCCTGAACCGTTCCAATCACCTTCCATGGGTTTAGGATGAAGCTCTATTTCAACTCCATATCCTTCTGACATAAGTTCTAGTAAATATCTAGCCATCCATAGATCATCAGATGCCTCCATTTTACCTTTACCTAAAACCTGAAATTCCCACTGTCCCGGCATTACTTCAGCATTTATTCCGGTGATATTTAATCCCATTGATAAACATGCATCTAGATGTGCATTAACGAAATCCCTTCCGTATACCCTAGCATCTCCTACACCACAATAATATTTACCTTGTCCCTCAGGAAATCCTGATTTTGGAAATCCTAATGGCCTTCCTTTTTTTATTAACGTATATTCTTGTTCGAATCCAAACCAGATATCACTGTCCTCTTTTTCTATAAGAGATCTTTTATTACTTTCATGTGGGTTTCCATCAGCATCAAGAACCTCACACAAAACAAAATATGTATGAAACGTAGCCTGAAATGGACTCTTATACATTTTTACGGGCTTTAATAAACAATCTGAAAAGTTTCCTTCAGCTTGTTTTGTTGAAGATCCATCGAAAGACCATTCTGGACAATCTGATAATTGAATCTTATCCTTTTCTAAGTCTATAACTTTAACTTTGCTTCTTAAATTTGGCTCGGGTTTTGTTCCATCTAGCCAGATGTAATCTAATTTTACTTTCATATTTGTTTTTAGCTATTTTTATCTCCGGATTCCAAGTTATGCTCGCTGGTAATCATAGCAATCATATGCAATTTTATAGTATCTATATCTTCTGGATTAGCTTTGCTTTCGTTTAGTTCTCTAACCGCAGCCTTTACTTGTAGATATGAATTTCTCGCTAATTGCTTAACTTGTTTCCTATAAGTTTCAAGTAATTTTTCGGATCTTTCGTCCATAATTAAAATTCTTTACTAATTATAGAGAAAATAACCTTAAAGTTTCTCTCTGATTTCTGCCCACTTTTCTTTGGAGAGATCATCGACAAATATAGTCCCTGGGTTTAGTTGTCTTGCAACACATTTATGACAAATCACAGAAACTGAATGAGAGTCCACATCATTAACTACATCTTCACATGTTTTACATTTCATGGAAATATTAGACTCGCTGTTTCTTCTTTTGAATGATTTTTTACTAGCCATTACTTGGTTTTTAATTTTTTGAATCTCCTTACAATTTCACATAAAACCATATCGGTGTCAGTTACCATAGGGGGAATTGACATAGTTATACTTCTACCCCCGGTTTTACATAATTTACTTATTTCCGAATGTGCTAATTCTATTAGATCTTCATCGGACATATTTTTTTGCTTATCTCTAAAAATCTCTTCCCTATTCATTTTACCAGGATTCTCTGTTTTTGATTCTATTCTTAAAATAGCTTTTTATTAGATGTAATAATCTACTTACCATTTATTTTATCGTTTAGTTTTTTTATAGCCCTGTTTATAGAATTGTCCTTGGATTCTAGCCAATTAGTTATCCTCACGATTCCCTTGTTTCTGCTCCCTAGCATATAGAGCATTTTAGGTAAAATTATGGGGGGAAGAACTATAAGGAATAAATTTTCATATGATATGTTTATTCCAGTGATTATCATAAATAGAACCATTAGACCCAATCCTATAATTACACTGAAAAAGATTATATCACTATTTCTCATTTCTTCTATTTTTTATAGAAAATCTAGCTATTCCCGATTTTGCTATATTTGATTTATATAGTATATCAGAAACTAACATCATTTCTTCAAAGTTGTCAACCAAGTATATATTGGGTAGATTTTGAGCTTTAAGATGTTGATATACCAGTGCTCTAGCTCTTAAGCTTTCTTTAGCTCTTTCAGAATCCTTCATTAGATCTTCATCCAACTTTTGTTCTATCATAACCACAAAATCTCTTCTATCATCTAATTTAATAGAGCTTAGTACACTAAACCCAACTTCCGCCAAAGATCCAACTGCGTAAGTTTCTGATGTAATTGGAAAAAGTATAATAGAGTCAGTAGCTAGATGCTCTGCTTCAATCTCTGCCAATGATGGATCCCAATTTTCTACTTGGGGATTAAAAAATTCTATAGATTCTTCCTTAAATAATTCAATAAAAGAATCCCTCCATTTACTCCTACCGCAGGTACCAAATAATCCGATGCAATTTCCCATATTCTATATTTTATATTCCAAAAAATCCCATTCTCAGAAGAGAATGGGATTGATTATTAAATGAATGTAATTTACATTCTCATTTTTTCTAAGTCTTTAACGGACTTGCCTCTTAGTTCTTCCTCTTTCTTATCTAAGATTAAGGAATCTATTCTAGCATTATGTTCTTTTCTTTTGCTAGCTTCTGATGCATTTTCTGCTTCTTCCATTTTCGTATTCAGAATATCCAAAACGATATCAAACTTTAGTTTGGTTACCTTATTTTTTGGAGTTTTTCTGGTTAGAAAAGACTTAGCGGATGAAGACTTATATTCTTCTTCTAGCGAAACCGCTAATACGTCCAACTGTTTTGTGTTAAGATCCCAGAGTTGCTCTACTGATAGATTTCCAGATGAAGTTGCCACTCTCAATTTTAATTTACTTGCTTCTTTATACATGATATTTATTTATTTGATTGTTTTTAAAATTTAACCTTTACTGTTCTTTTGAAATTTCCTCCTAATTTAACTACTAATTCGTCTCTAACAGTTGAATTGAAGCCCAATCCAGATAACTGCTCTCCTTCAGTCTCGATCATATTAGTTGATCCAAGAACTTCTAAAACTTTTCTATGCTCTGCTAGTTCCGGTTTAAGATTCTCGTTATGGAAACTTCTTAATTTGGATTCAGCTTTACATTTATTTAGCATAAAGAAGTAGTGTTTATTTCCCTCTTTGTTTCCATCCCAGTGATTTGGAGAAAGACATACTAGGTTAACTTTATGGAAAGATCCACTTTCCAATCCATATATTTCTTTAGAAGAATAACCAGTTTCGGGTAATTTATGTTCTATTGAAAAATTACCTCTTTTTAAAGTTACTTCTGCCACATGGACGTTTCCTGTAACTTTTCTGTCATATTCATAAGAGTATGTTTGGCCGTCAAATTCAATCTCAGCTTTAAACCCTTTGGAATTTCTCCCTGCATACTGGCGTACGAAAAACTTATATGTTCCATCAAGCATCTTATTCATTACAGGATAGGTAATATTTTCTACTACCTTTCTTCCTCCTCGCTTATGAGATTGTGGTTGAGTTATATCTATATCCAAAACCCCCATTGTGGTCCAACTTTTTTTATTCCCGTAATATATTTCATTTCTATTAGGTTCTAAGCAATGTGCATCAAGGTCAGAATTGTCGATGTCATCTTCCGCCCACATTATAGAAAACCTTAATATCCCATCTACCCCACCTCCCTGGGATTTTACTGCTTCTTTTATTTCTGATTTACCAGCTAAATTACCATTAAATGTCCAACTATAATTATTGTCCCATTTAAAGATTCTTTTACTTTCCTCAGTTTCCGCAGTGGTTAAGGTTACCATATTATTGGAATGCCTATTTTCCAAGAAGGCCTCAACATCAGTACATCCGGGAAGAATTTCTTCCATAAATTTATCTATAGAAACCTCTTCTACCTTATCAAATTCGTTTCTTTTGTGCTGGTGTTTTTTACCTGCTTTAACATTATCAAATATAGAAACGGCTTTGATCTTTCCTTCTCCTACATTGATATGCTTAATTTCAGTAACCTTTATATCATCTATTGTAGCAGTTCTTCTATTGAAGGATTCTACATAGTCATTTTCTTCGACGAATTTTTTAGCCATTTCGATTTGAGCCTTTGTGATAGGAGCAACTGCTTTCATATAGTTAGCAGGATCTACCCTCTTATTCCAGGATCTACAAGCTTTATTAATTTCCTCCCCCATTGCTAATTCACTGCATAAAACTCCAATAAGCTCGTTTTTGAATTTAGCTATACTTAGGCCAAAGCTAGTTTTCCAGCACCAACTATTTCTAGATTTTGCAGGAAGATCGTCATATGCTTTTTTGAATGGTATGAATTTTTCGATCTTATGTTTGTGAGTTTCTCCATTCAACAAAGATCCTTGTATGATTAGATCTCTAACGAGTTCTAATGTTCCTAAAGGAATTTCTTCCATAGATTTTTGAAAAACCTCTTTTGCAGATCTATAATCAGCCATAATTGATTCTACTGACCTGCCACTCTTATCAATAAAGTAGGAATCTATGGATAAATTTAAATGATTAAATTCCCTGATTTCATTAGGCTCCACTCTATTCGGATACATATCCGCTTCTTCCTGAGTGTATCTTTTGGTATTTTTTTGAATCCCTAATTGAAATTTGCTCGAATTTTTTGTGCATTTTTCATAAGGTAGAGAGTTTAGCTCATCAAAAGTTTCAAAAAAGACTTCTGAAATCTGGGATCCTGTTATAGCTTTATTTAAAGCTTTAGCTACAGGGTTGTAAATTCCTTCCACTTCTACTCCAAAAATAGAAACGATGTTGAAATCAGAATCTACCGAAACTATATTACCATATCTCCTAATGAAATTCTTGCAGTGATTACAATTATGAGTGGAACTTTCAGGATCTATAAAGATTGGATCGTCTCCATCCTCGAATGCCCCCAGATATAAATCCCATACTTGTCTTCCAGTAAGTTCGACTCTGAACAGGGATCCAGTTTTGCACATTTCAGAGAATTTCTCTTGAATTTTTTTATTGAATTCCTTCATTAATTTCTATTTAAGTGATTAGATAATTTAATTATTGTGGGACAAATATAAAATAAAATAATTAATAATCCTTATTTATTTTACATTAATGTTTTTTTCTGATATATTTGAGGTATGATAAAAGACAAATACTCCCATTACGATGAGATGCTAGATAATCATAAATTAACTGGAAGATTATTTAAAATCATTCCATTTGATTTTAGATTCAGTAAGGAGATCACTACAATAATTATGGCTATCCCATTGGTTCCTATAGCTTTACTTTTCTCCCCAGTTACATTTGGAATATTTTTCCTCTCTATTCTGATCCTAAATATTGAGTATAATAGGGTCGATTCCATTAGACAGAAAATAATGGTTGATTGTATATGGAGCCAATTAGTTTTTGAGGACGAAATATCCAGTGGAATGAAACAACTTCCTGATGCTAATCCCTATATAGACCAAACAGATATAGATTGTATTTTTGGT
>Ga0136588_1000341_pt1 | contig 17620 bp, 17 predicted proteins | sample AntRauMFilla1564_FD_104782 | JGI IMG/M metagenome (GOLD analysis project Ga0136588, IMG submission 104782) | Saline lake microbial communities from Rauer Islands, Antarctica - Metagenome Filla 1 #564 | ecosystem: Environmental > Aquatic > Non-marine Saline and Alkaline > Saline | place... | reverse complement strand
TAACCGACGATGAGCGCGCTGCCGTGGCGCGCGACTTCGAAGACGCTGTCACCGAGACTCTTCTGAAGAAAACCAGCACGGCTGTCGCAGACACCGGTGCGCAAACCCTCATCGTTGGCGGCGGAGTCAGCGCCAACAGGTTCATCAAACGAGCCTTCGAGACGCATTTCCTGCATGAGCACCCCGATTGCACCGTCTACTTCCCCACCCAAGCACTCGCCACCGACAACAGCATCATGATAGCGCTAGCCGGCCACGCCCGCGCCACTGGTGCACTATCACCACACGGAGCCGAAGGCATCCAGGCCGATGGAAACAAGAGTTTGTAGTTGACTTTTACATGTATTTATGTATAATATAAAAGAACGTTCACCAAAGGAAACTAAATGACAAAACCAGTTGAAGCTCTCTCGGTCACATTGCTGACATCCGGATCCCCAAATGGTCTTCAAGAAGAGATCAATCGTCATATTGAAAATGGCTGGAAGCTGTATGGCCATCCTTATGCGTATCCAAGTAGAGAAAGGCAACCTCCGCAGCACTGCCAGATGATGGTTGAAATGCCAAATAACTAGCCGCTCAAGAAACGCTCTAGCCGTTCCTCTGAGCGGCTTTTGCTTTGTCTTTCTATATCTACGCTGTCGTGATACTCTTTTTAGACTATGCGTGATCAAAATATCAATCAAAATCAAGCCCATTCTAATAATCAGACTACTATTCCAGAAATCTTCCTCAAGCCATATGATCCGGCTGCGCACGAGGCTGACATCTATAAAATGTGGGAAGAATCAGGGTATTTCAATCCTGACAATCTGCCAGGTGACCGAACGGAAACGTTTTCCATTGTCATGCCGCCGCCAAACGCCAACGCTTCCCTGCACGCCGGGCACGCGTTGTTTGTGACGGTTGAGGACATCATGATCCGGTTTGAACGGATGTGCGGCAAGAAAGCCCTCTGGCTGCCTGGGTCTGACCATGCCGGGTTTGAAACGCAGGCCGTATACGAAAAACACCTCCAGAAACAAAAACGATCACGGTTCGATATGACCAACGAAGAACTGAGGTCAGAGATCTGGGACTTTGTACAAGAGAACAAAGCGATTATGGAGGACCAGGTGCGATCACTCGGTGCTTCGTGTGACTGGAGTCGAGAACTATTTACCCTCGACGAACGATCGGTCAAAATCGTCCACGATACGTTTAAGCAATTGGAGAAAGACGAGTTACTATACCGAGGAGCTCGTCCAGTGAACTGGTGTCCAAAACACCAAACGTCTTTCTCTAACCTAGAAGTCGAACATGACGAACGGGTCAGCAAGTTTTACTATTTCCAATACGGACCATTTGTGATTGGTACGTCACGGCCAGAAACAAAGTTCGGTGACAAATACGTCGTGATGCACCCGGATGACGCTCGGTATGCAGAATACGAACACGGACAGCAGATCGAGGTGGAATGGATCAACGGACCAATCACAGCCACCGTTATCAAAGACGAGGCTGGCGACCCAGAGATGGGGTCCGGTGTGATGACTATTACTCCGTGGCATTCTCACGTCGACTTTGACATCGCCAAGCGACACGACCTGGACTATGAACAAATCATCGACTGGCGCGGCAAGCTGATGGCAACTGCTGGAGCAGAATTTGAAGGAATGAACATCAACGACGCCCGAGAAGCGATCGTAAAAAAACTAGACGAGGAAGGTTTACTGGTTAAAATCGACGAGGACTACAGTCACTCAGTCCCCTGCTGCTACAAATGTAACAAGGAGATCGAACCACAAATCCGTGAGCAATGGTTTGTTAAAACCAAGCCGCTGGCAGCCAAAGCCCTCGAAGCGGTCGCAAACAAAGAAGTAACGTTTGTAACAGAGCGAGACGAACGAGTATTTAAACACTGGATGGAGAACATCGAGGACTGGCCCATTGCACGCCAGATTGCTTGGGGGATCCCAATTCCAGCCAAAGTCTGTACCGAGTGTGGTCACGGGATGGTTGATTTGGATGATTCTATTACCGCATGTACAAAGTGTGACAGTGCAGTTGAGCCCGACCCAGATACGTTTGACACCTGGTTCTCGTCAGGACAGTGGCCACTGGCGACGACTGACTTCCCTAACGGTGATGACTTCAAAGAGTACTACCCAACTAGCGTGATGGAAACAGGAAAAGACATCATCTTTTTCTGGGTGGCTCGCATGATCATGCTGGGACTATACCGAACTGGCGAAGTACCATTTAAAAAAGTGTACCTACACGGAATGGTGCGCGACAAAAAAGGCATCAAGATGAGTAAATCAAAAGGTAACGTAATCGCTCCAAAAGAGATCCAGGACCGATTTGGAACTGACGCGCTGCGGATGGGGCTGATGGTGAACAACACCCCTGGGAGTGACATGAACCTCGATCCAGACAAAGTAAACGCCTACAAAAAGTTTGCGAACAAAATCTGGAACATCACTCGGTTTTCGCTCGACAACCTAGATGGACTCGACATGCAGGTGCCCCTGACCGAATCAGACGCCGCCAACCTCGAAAGCGAGCTGCACAAAGCTGTAACTGACATCACCAACCAGATGAACAAAGACCGCTTCGACCTGGCGGCTGAAAAGCTATACGCATTTGTGTGGGACTATTTTGCAAGTACACTGATAGAAGAATCAAAAGAACTGCTCGCATCAGACGATGCGGCAATCCGCGCATCACGCCAGCGACTACTGGCAGAATACCTCGTCACATCACTCAAGATGCTACATCCGTACATGCCATTTGTAACTGAGACAATTTGGCAAGAACTGCCAGCCGAACTAAAGGACCAAGACATATTGATGGTGGCAGCGTGGCCAACTGCAAAGTAAGTTACTCTCCCCAGCAAAACGGTGGCACCCCAAAGGGTTGCCACCGTTTTGCTACAATAAGCCCAATGGAATCAACGATCTTTGTTGTTGCCTTGGCTGCCGGCCTGATCCCGACCATCTTCTGGTTGTGGTTTTGGCTGCGTGAGGACAGTCTCAAGCCTGAACCATACTTCCTCATTGCAATCACTTTCATTGCCGGGATGGCGGTAGTGCCATTGGCATTACCGCTACAGCGCCTGGCGCTTGAGCTCTACCCTGGCGCTAACGTCATGATCAGCTGGGTGATTATTGAAGAGCTGTTAAAGTATGCCGTGGCACTGGCGGTCGTGCTTTGGAACCGCGCCGTTGACGAACCAATCGACATGGTGATCTACCTGATTGTGATCGCGCTTGGGTTCGCAGCACTCGAGAACGCATTATTTGTATTCAACCCATTAGTCATCGGTGAGTACCTGAACTCAGCCCTAACCGGAGGTTTCCGCTTCATGGGTGCCACACTACTGCACGTACTAGCGTCTGGCACCATTGGTATGTTTTTGGCTTTTACGTACTACAAATCAAAAACTACCCAGATGATCGCTGGTACGGTTGGATTACTAGTAGCTATTATATTACACACATTGTTCAACTTTTTTATCATGGAAGCCAGTGGCACCACCATCCTGGGTGTATTCTTGTTCGTTTGGGTTGGTATAATTATCCTGTTCTTACTATTTGAACGTGTTAAAATGCTAGAAAGAAACCATAACTTGCGTACATAATTACTATGAAAAAACTCTCATTTTTAGATCGACTAACCGGCAACAACTCGGACGACCTTGATCGCGTCCTTGGTGACGAACACGAGTTTGGAGATGACGAGCTGTCAGTCCAAGACGACTACAGCGAGGAAGAAGAATGGGAGGATGAAGAATTGTCCGCTGGAACCACTGACCCACAAGATGGCGAGCTGCCGGTGGATATGTACCAGACTGATGACGAGATCATCATCCGTGCAATTGTTGCTGGCGTCGACCCATCTGACTTAGAGATCAGTATTACCCGCGACATGGTGACAGTCCGAGGCACCCGTGAAGAGTACCAAGAGGCTCGAGACGACGGTTATTTCCATCGCGAACTATTCTGGGGAAGCTTCTCTCGCACCCTGCTGCTGCCAGAAGAAGTGGCTATCGACGAAAGTGAAGCCAACGAAAAGCACGGCATGCTAGAAATCCGCCTACCAAAACTAGACAAACATCGCAGCACCCAGTTACGGGTCAAGACCAAGGCACAGAAGTAAGATACAAGCACAAATAACAAAACCGCCTAACGGCGGTTTTGTTATTTGTGCTTGGGAGCAGGCTCGTCCTGACGTTCGCAAATTCACTACATTCATAAGCGCCGCGGGACACACCTCGCTATTCGTCGCGCCAGGGGCGCGCTCCTCATAACGCTCCGGCGTTCGAGCCAGCCCGTAAAGTACACATGCACTTTACTTCCCAAGCGCATAAAAACCCCTTTCGGGGTTCTTATCTTGTGCTTGGGAGCAGGCTCGAACTGCTGACCCTTCGAGCTTCAATCGAATGCTCTACCAACTGAGCTACCCAAGCAAATGAGTCATTATAAATAAGTTTATTTATTTATAACCGGCGAATGCAGCTTGGGTAACGAAGTTTCCCAAGCAAACGCTCTAAAGTACCAAGTAAGTCTGCGAGTGCAGCTTGGGCAAGCTTTGCTTTCCCAAGCAAGTGAGGAATATTGTTCCGTCACATGCCCTACTCTTGGTAAGAACTATTCTACCGATTTATAGGCTGATTGCAACCTACACTCCCCCATCAGCCTCCCCACCCATCGCTTCATAAAATTGTTTCCAACCTGGCACTTCTTGCAAACCTGTTTCAAACGTCTCAAACGACGAGCCTAGCGTTGTAAAGTACGGTTCAACGATATAGTAATACACCAAAAACGGCGCTCCAATAAAAACTAGTGCCAACACTAGACGCAGCACAAATGACCACCAAGCTGTGCGATACATTTTACGCAGTAAGTCATTATTTTCAGTTAACAATCGCTTGTTTTCTGCAATTAAATCTTTCATCTGTTCATGCTCAATTTGTAACGGATCCATGCGCATAGTATAACAGTCGCAGCAGGCAAAAGTAGTACAATATGCTAGTCTATGGGTGTTCATCGTACTTTTAAGCTAAACTTGCCCGCGTAGTTCAATGGATAGAACAAGTCACTCCTAACGACTAGATCTAGGTTCGATTCCTAGTGCGGGCACGAATAATAAAACAGCGGCCAATCGGCCGCTGTTTTATTGTTTTAGTTGACTACTTACCCAACAACTCTTTCACCTTATCTTCATCAAATCCGATGACGATGTCTTGGCCGATCTGAATTACTGGCACACCCATTTGTCCAGTTAGGTCGATCATAGCTTGACGTTTGTCAGCGTCGGCAGCTACGTCGTGCTCGGTGTACTCTACGTTGTTTTCTTTGAAGTACTCCTTGGCTTGCTCACAGAAGTGACAAGCTGGGGTGCTGTAAATAACTACGTTGTGGTTGGCTGTTTCCATATATCTATAATTAAGTATGAGTAGTGTTTACAGTATAACGCATGTCGGACTGTCGTTGCAATCATGCTACTACCACGGCCACCAGCTGGTGCTTTCTACCTGAGCCTGAAGCGGCTGTATTTCCGATTCTGAATCTTCATCCTCAAGGATTACCACCACCTCTTCGCCTGGTAACGCAATGTCAAACTGGCGACGCATCGCAGCCTCAATCCCGCGGTCGTCACGCAAGTATTGCACCTGGGCCTCAAGCTCTGCTTTTTGACTTTGTAGCAATGCTGCTTCTTGCTCAATCAGCACTCGCCGGTCTGACATCATGTCGGCGATGACGTACCGTTCATAGGCATTCCATAGCATCAGTCCCGCCAGCACCGCCAGCACCGCCCGCGTGATGCGCGAATTGAGGATGCTACGCAGTTTGCGTTTTTGGTAAAAATTCAACATATGGTACTATTCTAACACTATTTGCATAATGAATTGATATGAGTTTCCTTTACGACAAGCGAGCTAAAAAAGCGATGAAATGGGTCTGGATACTGGTGGCTGTACTGATTATTTTCAGTATGATCGCTACCGGGTTTATTGGGATGAGCGGAATATAAACCAATGGCGCCTCAGGCGCCATTGGTTTACTGCATATCTCAACCCCCTGGATGGTTTTAGAATGATTCAAATACGTCTGTAGATTCTGCAAGCGTTCGAGCTCCTTTGTTCCAGGAATCGGCGGCGGGCTAAAGCCGCCGATTCGGAACTAAATTCAGAATAGTCATTACATTCTTTTCTTCATTTAATTTACGATGATAAAAGATGATTAGCTCTCGCTAATCATCTTTTATCCTTACAGGATCTGTACACCTTTTTGACAGATCACTTCGTTTTGCTCTTAATCATGACTAAAAGCTCATTAAGCATGACATTTAGTCATCCTTAATCATCTTCATAAACACATCTGGGGGGATTTGAACGTTTCCGGTTCCTCGGGCCAGGGCTTTCTTCTTCCCTTTCTTTTGTTTGTCGAGCAGCTTGTTTTTACGTGAGACATCTCCCCCATATAAGTGCCCTGTGACGTCCTTACGGGTCGCTGACAGCTTTTTGGTGGCGATTATCTTACCCATTACCTTTCCTTGTAACTTGGTATCAAACTGGCGGCGTGGGAGCGTTTTGAATAATTTTTCAGTGATGGCTTTGGCGTCGGTTTCTGCGCGCAGTAGGCCAACTACTCGCGAGAACGCGGGTACCACTTCTTCCGCTACCAAGATGTCGAGCCGAGTCACTGTCGCCTGGCGCATTTCGGCGATTTCGTACGACAGCGACGCGTAGCCGCTACTTGCATTCTTGAGCTTGTCAAAGAACCCACGCATCAGTTCGCGCAGCGGCATCTCGATCACCAGCAAAGTTCGTCCATCACTAAATACCTCAGTATCGACCACTGCCCCTTCGTGTTCGTATAGCAGGGTCATGATGTTGCCCATGTAGTCACCGGGCAAGATAATCTGTCCCAACACCCACGGCTCACGCACGGTTACCTTGTCACCATGATCTGGGAACCGTGTAGCCGCATAAATATGCTCAACTTTCCCGTCACTTTCCCAGGTCACTTCGTATGAAATAGATGGCGAAGTGATGATGATGTCGATGTTGAACTCACGTCGTAGCCGCTCGGTGATGATCTCCATGTGGAGCATTCCGAGGAACCCACATCGAAATCCTCGGCCCAGCACACCGGACGACTCTTCTTCAAACGAGAGCGACGAGTCAGACAGCTTGAGTCGATCCAAGGCCTGGCGAAGCATTGTAAAGTCATCCTGACTCTCAGGGAACACTGACGCCCACACTACTGGACTAGCTTCTTTGTAGCCTGACAACGCCTCTCCCCCACCCTTGGCAAAGGTGAGCGTGTCCCCCACCGATGCCACCCCTGGCTCTTTGATGCCAGTGACGATGTAGCCAATCTCCCCTTCACTGAGGTTGTCTTTTGGTACTTCTTGCGGAGCGAGGATTCCGACCTCGAGTGCTTGGAACGCTTTGCCACTGATGGCGAATTTCAGCTGATCTCCCTTTTTCACTGATCCATCAAACACTCGTTGATAGACAATGATCCCGCGGTGGTTGTCGTACTGAAAATCAAAAATAAGTCCGCGGTATGTATCGACCGTGCTCGGTGTTGGTGCCGGGATTTGCTCGCAAATAGCGTCGAGTAGTTCTGGTACCCCCTCGCCTGTTTTGCCTGACGCCCGGAGAATATCCCCTTTCTCACACCCCAGCAGGTTGATGATCTCGTCTGACACTTCGTCGATCCGGGCGTGCGCGACATCTACCTTGGATAGAACGGGGATTATTTTCAGTCCCAGGTCTTTGGCCATCTGCAACACACTCAGCGTCTGCGCCTGCACCCCCTGTGTACTATCAACCAAAAGCAATACCCCTTCGACGGCCTTGAGGGCGCGCGACACTTCGTAGGTAAAGTCGATGTGACCCGGCGTATCGATCAGGTTCAAGATATAAGGCGCGCCGTCCTTTTGGTACTCCATCCGGGCCGGCTGCATCTTGATCGTGATGCCGCGTTCCTGCTCTAACTCCATCGTGTCCAGCATCTGATCATGCATCTTGCGAGCTTCGACGGTGTTGGTTTCCTCCAGCATACGATCAGACAGCGTCGACTTGCCATGGTCGATGTGAGCAATGATAGAAAAGTTTCGTATGTTGTGTGACATAGGTTTGGCACTACTGTACCCGATTTTGGCTATATAGCAAAGAAAAGTACAGGTTGTACTACTGTGGCTTAACCACATCCGTCTTAAACAAACGCTTGCGGAATGACTGGGTGGTTTCCTTTAATTCTTCTGAACGCAATAGCCAGTAGGTTAGGCAGATGGCTGTGATTCCAGCGGCACCGGCGACTACTCCCTGTAGAGCGATACCGACAAACATGTCTTGGTTGACCCCTTCTACTACTGTTTGCAGCGTCAGGTACGACGCGGCTGCTCCGGCACTCATGGCTGCGACCGCTTGCACAGTCAGCCTAACGAGTGAACGTAACTCAACTCCAAACGAACGTCGTGCCATGATGAGTAGTAAAATAATCTGAATCACTTGTCCAAAGGTAAACGCGGCTGCCAGCACCAAAATCTCGGCCCCAGGGACTGACTCTAGGCGCAGGAAACCGGCGATAGTGTTTTGCAATACCGGACTAGTTTGCCAGTACCACAGTCCAGTAAACGCTGTGGCGACGGCGGTTGCACTACTGGCGATAGTGATAAATAGCGGCGTAAGGGTTTTACCACCAGCATAAAACGCCCGCACCATCAGCAACTGGACCGCTTGTGCAAACAGCGAAATCACAAATACCGCTAGCACCGCTGCCGTCAGCCGCGTATCACTCCAGTCAAACTCCCCACTGCCGAGCAGCACTCGAACAATATGTGCCCGCAACACTATCACCAGACCGATGATTGGAATTGACCAAAATAAAATATGTCTCAAGGCCGTCATCAGCTGACGATTAAACGCCGCCTGGTCGCGCTTTGCAAACAAGTGCGACAACGTCGGGAAAGCAGCCACGGAGTAGCTCATGCCAATAATCGCCAGCGGCACTGACTGAATGTTGTAGGCAAACTGAAATACTGACACCGAACCAACTGTCAGAGTGGTCGCGATACCGACAAACAACAGAAAAACTAGCTGATTGAGAGACAGCGTCAAAGCGCGTGGTAGCGCCGCGGCCAAGATATGGCGTAATTTCAACCAGTCAAACGCAAACGTCGCTTGGAATGCAAACTGACTAGAGCGCACAAACGGTACCTGTACCAACAAGTGTCCAGCTGCGCCAACCACCACACCGGCTGCCAGTCCAGACAAACCAAACATCGGATACAGCGCCATCAGCCCAAAAATAATTCCGACATTATAGAGCAGCGGACTGATGGCATACAGTACGAACCGGTGCTGCATCTGCGTTACCACCCCGCAGATACTCGATATACCCAGCAACAATGGCTGCAGGAGCAAGATCTGCACCATTGGAACCAAGGTTGCCACTTGGTCTGCGTAGCCTGGGAATACCAACGGCACGTACCATGGAGCCAGTATAGTCAGCACCACCGCCAAACCAGTATACGCCAGCAAAAACAAGGTGAATACCTGGGATAACAGGTCTTTCTTGGCGGCTAGACTACCGCTACGCTCGATGAATGGCAGCAAGACGTACACCGATAGTACAGCCGCAAACAACACAAACAACAGATCAGGGATACGGAAGGCGGCGTAGTACAAGTCCAGCTCCAAACCAGCTCCAAACGTATGCGCCAGCATGCGGTCGCGTACGATCGCTAACAACTGCGACCCAAATGCAAACAGAGCCAAGACGTAAGCTGCTTGATGCAAACCCTTTATTTCTCGGTATACAAGATGAAACGCGCGACTGACCATGCTACTGCTGATCGGTTTCTACGGCAGACACTGCGGTACTTTCTGAATTACTTACTTGAGCCTCACCAGTTGGTTGGCTAGTTTCAACATTGGTAGTTGCGTTTGACACGGTGTTCAGTGGGGTTACCAAATTAGTGTCGGGAGCAACGTTAGATCCCTGATCAGTGCGTAGCAATTCTTCATCCAAATCACTGGCTGTAGTTTGCCTTGACGGTACGTCTCCTGACTCCAGCGCTGCAATAAGGCTGGCCAGCTCGTCATTATCGGCGTTGGTCTGTGCCACTAGGCGTAAGTCGACCAAAGCTGCTTCGATCTGTCCTTGGTCGACCAACAATAGGGCCTGCAAGTACCGTGCGTTGGCAAAGCCCGGATCCAGGGTTAGTGCCGCTTGGTATGCCGCCAGAGCTTGGTCTGTTTGATCATCCGCTGTGTACAAAATACCTAACTGGTAGTATCGAGCAGGGTTTTGAGGTTCAAGGGTAATGATGGTTATAGCAGTTTCAATGGCAGCGGGTACGTTACCCTCAGCAATATCTAATTCTGATAATAACGACAGGGCTTGTGTAAAGTTATTTTTAAGCGCCAAGGCTTTGCCAATTGCAGTACGCACGGACTCAACATCACCTCGGGCGAACGCCATTTGTGCTTCAGCCAACGCGTATGATGGATTTTTAGGATCTAGGTTTACGGCTTCTGTTAGAGCTGACTGCGTACGTTCGTTTGCCTCCTCAATACCTGCGATAGCATAGTTGTTGAAAATAAATGCTTGCAGCAATCGGTACTCTGGATTGTGTGGTGACGCGGCTATGGCACTGTTAGTGAACAACAACGCTTGCTCGGCAACCTCTACGAACCTTTGCTGATCTGCTTCGGTAGGATCATTTACTCCAAGTAATCGGTTCATCTCTAGCAAAGCTGCTTGCGCTCGAACCCCTAGAAACTGGTGGTTTGGGTACAAATCGTATGCTCTCATCGCTGCCTGATCAATGGTCGCTAAATCTGCAGCTGATTGCTGAGTTTTATTAAACGAGCTTTGGGCGACATATTGTTCACCAACCGTGTACAGGACAAATATCGACCCCATGATGCTAACAATGACCAGGGCCATGACGACAAACCCACGCTTGTGGTTGGTAACCAGGGGAATAGTTACAGATGATTCAGGTAGCAGGCCAGACCGAGCCACAAAAGTTAAACCGGTCAGAAACGCAGCGATCAAAAGAACGGTTGCACTAGGTACATACACGTATGACATACCCCACAAAAACACCGAGCCAACAAAGGACAGTAGACCAGCGTAATACCAAAAAGAATCGGTTGAAGTTGATCGCAATAAGGTTCTAACACCAAACCAGAAGTACCACAAAGTAAACAATACATATAGCAATCCTCCAAGCAATCCCAATGTTACAAACAAGGTTGGAATGTACCCACTACCAGTCACGAAGTCAGTATTCCAGAACACCGTTTCGTTGATTGTCACATCCTTGTGTTCGCGCCAAGCTGATTGGTATTGATTAGGACCGACCCCAAACAGGAGTTGTTCAGAGTACACACCCCGCGCGATATCGGCGTTAGCCGAAAATGACGGCCGCACTTCCAAGAATTGAACCTGTAACCGCTCGCTGACCCAAGCCCCAGCATAGTCACCAGCCACAATAAAAATGGAACTCATCAGACAGATAAAGCCGGCCAACGCAATGACGACTATTCTAGGTTGCTCTGCTTTGTTTTGTGAAGTGTGCTTTGGTAGATGAGGGAAAGATAATAAGTACAGCAACACCACCAACCCCAAGAAGCCGATCACCACCCACACATAAAAGAAATTGACCACCGTGAGAACCAGTAGAGACAGACCTATCACTGTCGCCAGCAATACTTGACTAACCAGTCGTAACTGTAATTGCACCAGTGTCACCATAGACATTATGACCACCACACCAGCCAACAGAGCGACGTCGTTTAGGTTACCAACCGGTGATTGGGTGGTTGAAAAAAAGCTACCGAACGAGGCTACCGGACCCAACAACAATCTGGTGGCTACATATAGCAACATGAGTGCCAGACCTGACCCAAGCGCCGCGCAAGCAAAAAACATGTAACGCTTCGACTCTTGCAACACTAGCGGTAGACACATGACTCCAAACAGTACCAACATAAAGGCAACTGTCTGCACCTCAAGCGTACTGCCCCGTAGTGCTGCCAGAGTATCAACCGAAAGTACGGCTGATACTATCGCCAGCACAGTGACACCCAAAAACAGCAAGGTTGGGATCGGCACAACTGTTTTCACCTCTTTTGTTCGCAGTGCGAGCAAACTACCAGCCACCACAACTGTCGCAATCGCCGCCAATGCTAAGAAAGACTTTTGGAAACTAAGGGTTCCCCATAATCCGGGTAGAAAGAAGATGGGTAAAAGGAAAGCTAAGGCGACAACCGCTACCCGAGTGACAGTCAGCAGAAAGAGACTTACCTTGTCAGCCTGCATCGGCACAGCCGGCTGCGGTGACACTTGGGCGGTTGGATTGGCTGAGTTTGGTGTAAAACGATTGTTGGGAATCATAGAATAAATGGATACTGTGTAATTATATAACTTTTGGTCTCAATCATACCATACCAAAACGTCCCCTTACGGGGACATTTTGTACACCTACGCCGGATTCTGTCGCGATTACTCGCGGATGATCATCTACCTAGGGTTAATGTTGCCAGCAACCTCATGCGGCTCTCTTACTTGCGTAAGCACGGCCTTGCACACTGGTAAGGATTTAGCCGTTTCACCTTGATGGTTACCCGTCAAGCTATTCCCAGAAGGAATTCTGTCGCTTTCGCTGCCAGACGTCTCTGCTCGCACCTCGTATATTGCTATAGACGGGCGTTACCCGCTACCATACTCCTGACAAAGCCAGGGTGTGTCCGGACGTTCCTCCTCACAAACGTGAGGCGATCACCGTGCTTGGTTAGTATGCCGCATTGGCGCTAATCTGCAAGGCAACAGCAGTGCGCTACCGAGGCACCACCAATTCATCTCCTAGACCAATACCGTGCGTAGCCGCAAACCCAGCCACCGTCTCTATCACAAACCAAGCCGGCACTGGCGAAGCAAATGAACTCGGGAAGGTGTCAGGGGTAATGTTTTCCTCAATATGGACAATCGTTCCATCCTCTGCTGCCCAAAAAATGTCGATAGCGTAGTTCATGTCCTTCATCCAGATCGAGTGAGTACCAGGTACACCAAAGGCGAATAGTTTGACTACGTCGTCAGGCAGATACGGCGTGTTGGACAGTCCTTTGATGCGGGTACTCATGGTGTCCGCCACTGATGCCTGCACCGGCACACCACCAAGCACAACCGGAATGGTGTTTGGGTACCAACGTCGCCAGCTGTCTTGGTCTTCACTTGTGTTAGTTTCAACCGTGTCTTCTCGTATTTCAAATGCTCCGGCGGCCACCTCGGCCCGTAATTCTGCCCGATTTTGCTGTACTGCGTAGTACCCAGCGTAGCCAATTCCAACAAACCCCAGTAAGAGTGCGACAATAACGATGCGTTCAGCGGTTTTCATACTCTGATTTAGAAAGCGGTGTAGATCAGGTACGTTACCACTGCCACTGATGCCCCCAACACAGTACCCCAGATAATATCGACAATTACCAAGTCAAGTGGCCAGTTTTTGAGAGTAGCCAAATTGGTCAAGTCATACGTTGCGTAGGTGAAGAAACCGAACAATCCGCCGTACAGCATTACCATTTGCCACCCTTTATCCAGCTGTGGGTACACGGCAAAAAAGATTAGTCCCACCAAAAATACAGCATAGAATACAAGCGCTGCTGGCCAGTTGATCTCCATCAAGTGACCGATCCGATCACGATAAAAATTGCTAGCGATAAAGCCTAGCCAAATCAGGTCGATGATTAAAAAGATCGGAACGCTGATGATATATAACGTGAAAAAAGTTTGCAGGTTCATATGCTCACACTATATCACGCAACTACGTAGCTACAACAACACGAGTGTTGCCAACCCGAGCAGGAAAAATAACCCCGCTACGTCGGTCACCGTCGATATAAAAATGGTTGAAGTGGCGACCGGATCCTTGCCAATATGCTTCATAAACAACGGAATAAACGAACCGGCGACGGCTGCGACGATGTGTGCCCCGATTAAGGCTACTGCCACTACCAGCCCCAGTAATGGTTCACCATTCCATACGGTCGATATCAAAGCCACCACTGCTCCAATAATAATACCGTTGATGCAGCCAGCGACCAGCTCACGCCAGAGTGCCGGTGCCGCGTTTTTCAGTGAAATAGTACCCAAGGTAATTCCGCGCACCATAATCGCAAAACTCTGCGTTGCTGCGTTGCCACCCATTCCAGCAATGATTGGTATGTAAATCGCCAAAATGGTCAACGCGTCGAGCGTGTCTTGGTACAGCAGCAACACGGAACTGGCCAAAAACGCCGTTGCCAGGTTCAAGATCAGCCACTTGTAGCGGTTGTTAACCTTTTTGCTGATACTGTCAAACGGACGTTCACTGTCAACCACACCAGCGAAATCGTATAGCGACTCGGCTGGCAAATGGCCAAACAGCTTGCGTGCAGCATCGGCATAAATCACTCCCAGTACACTATTGTCATGGTCAAGCACGACTAGTTTACGAGCGCTGTTGCCAGTCAACATATCTACGATTTCGTTGACCTCAGATTGATACGCGATAGTACCAATCGGCTTGACCATTTTCTTGAGAGTAGCAGTGTTGCGTGCGCGCACCATGTGCGACAGCGGCACTTCGCCCACCAGTTTCCCATCGCAATGGACGAGTATTTCTGGATACTTACCAGTTTCTTCGTAGTAATCGTCAACTGTGTCGGCAATGTACCCAACGGTTTTATTTTCAGCCACAAATATATAGTTGAACGTAATCAGGGACAACGACGCCTGTGGATGGAACCGCAAAAAGTATTCCATTTTTTCTTTTACCTCACCCTTGAGGCGATTGACGATGCGTTCGCGTTTTTTGCTGTCACTTATTTTAGCCAGGACTTGTTCGGCTTGCCGCATGTCCATGTGGTCAACTAGATCAACAATTTCGATCGTTTTAAGTTTAGACAGAATATTTTGCTGAATATACGGTGACAATTCGACAAACACCGCGTACTGCTCAGGGGTACTTAACTCACGAAAAATCCGCATGCGCTCATGCGGATTGTACGTGACAGATTTCTGAGTAGTTGTAGTCTTGGATGAGATCTTCATTGACTGCAGTATAGCAGCCAACCGGACCTAGTTTAGTTCGATATCCGCATCAGCCCGCAGGGTTTGCAGATAGGTATCAAGGGCGGCTTGCTCAGCAGCTTGCGATAGTTGAGCGGCGATCTGGTCACGAACCTCTTCAAGTGGCGGAATGTTCTCTGCACCATTAGCGTCAACCGCTCCTTGATATACGGATGTAATTTCTGCTTCACTGATCGCTAAGTCAAGCTCAACAAACACCACTTCGTCAAGCAACGCACGGATGGTCAGCTCTTCGGTTATGTCCAAAGTGAGTTGCTCTTGAGTGATACCAAACTCTTGCAGCCGTTCAAGCAGCAAGTCAAGTCCCCCCGCTGATGCTGCCAATTCGTCAATTCGGGCAGTAACGGCTGACTCTTCAATAATGATTCCCCCAGCAGCCGCAGCCTGCTTGAGTAACGTCGTGTTGACCAGCATCTCGCGGGCTTGAGTATCGATCTCGGTGCGGACAGCTGGATCGTTGAGGTCTAACCCCTGAGCAGCTGCAGCTTGCTCCAACTGTTCTACTCCTGCGCTGAGGTCTTCGGCCATGAGACGTTCTCCATTGACTATGGCTACAGGAGTATTAGCCTCAAGCGCAGCAATCATTCCACCAAACACGTTGGTTCCCACTCGATCTTGTCGTTCAAGCTGAAACAGCACCACCAACAAGGTAAGTACTACGACAATAACGGTAATGATTGTATATCTGTTAGAGCGCTTTTTAGCTGACACAGCTGCTCCTGCTGTTGGTACTACGGTTGCTTCCATGGCAGCTTTGATCGGCTCACTGTCCACTAGTGAAACTTCTGGTACAGCCGGTGATGTTGATTCTGGTGTTGCGGCTGACACCTTTGCCGGAGCCATAGCTGACTGTTCGACTGCCGTAGCATGCTCTTCTGCCGCTAGTTTAGCGTGTTGCTTGTCTGACTGATTGTTTTTCTTTTCCATGATGTACTGTGTTATCCGTTACAAATTAATTGCACACATAATACACTAGCCAGCTACGCTGCGCACTAGTCTGTTAGAGCAGCCGGATGGCGAGCAGACCAGCTGGCCAACACAATTGCGGTCGCTGCCGCGGCGTTTAGCGACTCGCACTGCGCGTGGATTGGGATCGAGATCAAATCGTCACACTCTGATTTGGTGTGCGGCCGAAGTCCTGAACCTTCGTTTCCTAGTACAAACGCCGATGGCTTGGGAAATGTTTCCGTTGCGGTGCTGGTTGAAGCCCCTTCTCCTTCCAATCCATACGTCCAGAACCCGCGATCCTTGAGGTCACGAATGGTGGTGTTGACGTTGGGAATGGTCACCAGTGGAACCCGGAACGCCATGCCAACGGACACTTTCACAACTGTTCCCGTAATCGGCGCCTGATTGTGCGGCGGGATCATAACTGCTTTGATACCAAAAGCAGCTGCCGACCGAATCACCGCCCCAACGTTGTGTGGGTCTTGCACTTCTCCCAGTATCAGCAATCCGGTATCATGTGTGATACCGAGCGTTTTGATAAATTCTTTGTACGGCACAGTTAGTTTCTCTGGGTAAATCCCAGCCACAATCCCCTGGTGCGCAGCGTTGGACGAGATCCCGCGCGGCGGATTTTTCAGGTTCAGCTCTTTTAGCGGGACCTTATGAAACTCAGCTGCACCTAAAATCGCCTCATCCCCAAACTCCGCCGCGGCATGAATTTCCACTACGACATCAGGTCGTTCTTGTAACACTTCACGCACCGCGTGCTTGCCAAATATATAACCAATTTCTTGCTTCATAATATAGTTGGCGAATCGTAGCACGAATATAGCTATTTACAAATGTTATTTTTGGTGTATTAATCTATAGGACACAGCTCATAAGGAGACGACCATGTCCGCAGTACCTGAAGAGAAAAAAATTCCTACTACCCATTATGACGAGCCTGCTGGTTGCCAACTAGATCATGTTCGACAAGCCATTTGGCAGACAACTAATGAAGACACACATTTATTGTTAGCGTTCGATTATTTTGTACGGCAGGAACAGCATGATTTCAGTAATTTTTATAGCGCTGTAATCCTCGCAATCAATAACCGTGACTACGAGGACAGAGTGCGTACTGACGTCATAAAATTCAACCCGCAGATGACATGCTATGACTTATGGAAAACAGTCAACAGTAACAGAGACCTGTTCCTGGATGTCTTCCGGGCAGCAATCGACAGTTGCCCTCCAACAGGGGGACATATCTTCGCTTGAGCAAACCCTACCCTCCCGCCAACCGGCGGGAGTTCTTGTTATTGACAATTTCTCACGACGTGTTACCTTGTTGGTTACTTTTGTTTCTCGTGTGGGGCTGCAGGAGTCGTAGGTTTTATCGTGCCGTGAAGTACATTACTTCGCACAGCAGACTCGCCTACCGTATTATTTTCCTACACTCAAAGCCAATCAATTATATATGCCACAAGCACAAACCAGGCGACCAGCAGGTCGTAGCGGCGGTTCTCGTCCGCCAAGTCGAGGAGGAC